>Ga0209038_10000535_pt1 | contig 11583 bp, 7 predicted proteins | sample BogFormECP03_OM3_FD_188237 | JGI IMG/M metagenome (GOLD analysis project Ga0209038, IMG submission 188237) | Bog forest soil microbial communities from Calvert Island, British Columbia, Canada - ECP03_OM3 (SPAdes) (version 2) | ecosystem: Environmental > Aquatic > Freshwater > Wetlands > Bog ...
CCGGTCCGGCTATGAGCACGCCGTCGCCGACAAGGGAGCGGCGGTGATCCGCGCGGAAGCAGCGAACGCCGCTCTGCAGGACGAAGTCGCGAGCCTGCGCGATAAGCTTGCCCGCGCCGCCCGCGACCGCGAGCAGGCCGACGCGCGCTCTTCGGCGCTGGAGGGCCAGCTCGACTCGCTGCGCGGGACGGGCGTTTTCCGCCTGGCGGAGCTGATCGACACGGACCCCTCTCGAGCGGCGGCCGGTCTGCCACGGCCCGAGATGCTGATTTCCGACGCGCCGCCGGAACCGCAAGATCAATCGCGCAGCGTCGCGAACCTCGTCCGCCAAGCCGTTGTGGAAGTTCGGCGCTTGCTCGCCTCGACCGGTCTGAATGTCGACCGCCTGTTCCCGCAATTGGCCCAAGACCGTGGCGGCCAAGGTGGTCCCTTTGTGGCGCCGCCGAAAGCCGATCCGCCGGACGCGATGACACCGGACAAGATGGAGGCGCTCCGCAGCTTGGTGAAATCGCTGCCGTTGTCGGTGCCGCTCGATTATTATCAGCTCGAGAGCCGGTTCGGCCCGCGCCACGATCCGTTCAATCACCGATCGTCGTTCCACACCGGGATCGATCTGTCGGCGCCCTACATGTCACCGGTTCATGCCACCGCAGCGGGGATCGTGACCTACGCCGGCTATCGCAGCGACTACGGCAAGGTGGTCGAAATCGATCACGGGAACGGTATCGCTACCGTGTACGCCCACCTTCACCGCTACATCGTGGCGGTCGGGCAAACCGTTGCCGAGCATGAGCAGATCGGCCTTCTCGGCAGCTCCGGCCGAAGTTCCGGGCCCCATGTGCACTATGAGGTCCGGGTCAACGACGAACCGCAGGATCCCGAAAAATTCATCGGCCTCGCCCGCGTGATTCCGGCCGCGGAGAGGTAGAAGAGGCCGCGACCGGCCGCGGCCCGCGAGCCGTGGTCTCAATTAGGTGTGGGGATCCCCTCTCGAATTCTCGCTGAGAAATCGGGATCGGCGTCGGCTCGCACCGCCTTGTCGTGGATCTTGGAGAGCTCGCGAAGTTTCTCGAAGGACACGCTCGTATCGGTGGCCCCGAGATCGTAGGCGTAGTTGGGGAGATAACCGGATAAGAGGACGCGCAGGTCCATCGGCACGCCAGGATGGATGACCCGGACCATTTCGAACACCAGATTGGTGCAGTTGGCGGTCAGCGTATTGTAGAAACGCGGCGTCCCTGCAAGGTCGTTGACCTCATCCACATATTCGCGCAGCAGCACCTGTGCGTTCTTTGGCGTCATCCGCAAACGATAGATCCGGACGTCTTCGCCTCTGACGTTGCTGCGCACCCGGACGACATCACGTTCGTCGGCTGCGACAACCGCCAGTTCGAATTGCTTGAAGAACCCCGCAATCGAGGAATAACCCTCATGGCTCTCCTTGCGGGTTTCTATCGAAAACGCAAGTCTAGCGCCGTCGTCAAATCCGAAGCTGACGATCGTGTGGGCGATAGCCTCGCCGGCCCAGTAAGACATGATCAGATCAACGTCGGTTACGTGCGACAGATTGTAGGTCCGCTGCTCCCAGCGCTGATCGAAATCGGTGTCGCTGCGCCAAATGAAATTGCGCACGTTCTTGACCACGAGGCGATCGCCCTCGATCGTCGCAGTGGCATTGCGGGCGACATCGGGCGCCCAGTTTCGATCGTTCGTCGGGGTTATCGTCGTCCACCACGCGAGAAAGAGCGCGAAAGAGGCGGCATAGACCGCCAACGCGAGCCATCGCCTGGATGTCACAAGGGACGCCACGACGACAAGAGCGAAGACCAAGGTCGCTCCAGCCAATATGCTGCGCACTGGTTCGCCGGCACCGCATCGGTACCAGACTGCGACCGAACACCAAGCGCCGATCAATAAGATGGCAATCGCCAGCAAGCCGAGGCCGATCCAACGGGCGAGCCGCCGGATGATCGGCTTCACCTCTTAACCTCGGCAACGTGGGAGGCGAGTGGTGGGTGATCCGTCGTGGCCATGGGCGTGCAGCCCTGAGGACAGGCCTCCGCCAGATGGAGCAGCAAGATGCGGCGCACTTCGGCCACGGTGTGTGGATTTGATTGGACCGAATGGCCCGACCGAACGACCAGCTCGGATTTCGTCTCTGGAATGTGAGCGCTCTGATAGCTCACGACACCGTCGTCGCCGGTCTCGACCGGACCGTCGCCCTCCACTGCGATGATCGAATGAGCGGCGACCTTCGGCGAGACGGGGATCGAGGCCAACGCCTGCAAGGCCGGGTTGTCGGGCGTCATCGACCAGACGCTGCCAAATCCGGCCAAGCCAGGGCTAAACCTCACGGCGTCCGGGTTGCCGCCGACGGCTTCTCCCAAGGACGTCACCATACCCGCCGGCAGGGTGACGAGGCGCCCCAAGAGCTGACCGATCGTTGCACCGGCGATGAAGCTGCCGTGCTGCGGCGTCGCGATAAAGATAACGCGCCGCACCTCCGGCACCGGCGTGACAAACGCCGCCCGGCGCAGCAAATCGCGGGTTTGTTCCGATACTTGCAGCTGCTCGAGCGGTTTGCTGCTCATCGCGTTCCAAAGGCGCGATCCGCTGTCAATCACCAGCATCTTCGCTATAAGTCCGCCCTGGCTGTGACCGATCAGCACCATCTGTCGCAGAGCCGGGTCCTTGCCTTGCGGATCGAGCTCGTGGACGGCTTCTTCGATCGCCGTCCGCAATCGCAGAGCCGAGAAGGGGGTGGGGTTGCCCGTGGTGTAGGAAAACCACCAGAACTGGAAGTGGTCGCGAATGACGGGGTCGCTCTGCAGATCATTGACCAGATCGGCCCAGCGGCCCGAACTGGACGCCGTGCCGTGAATAAACACCACCGGAATCTGACCCGGCCGGTACGGCTCGAGGCCATCGATCGGAAAACGGTCCTTGTTGAAGTAGTCGCCGCTCAGAAATCCGCCGAATTCGCTGCGCCAGATCTCCGGGTCGCTGAGGCCGTAGGCGAAGGCCGCGCTGGTGTCGACCTCCAACGGCACTGACTGGCCGCGGATCTCGACAGTGCTCGGTTCGAAAGCCGGATAGACGTCGATAGTGCCGCGCAGATGTCCTTGGGCAAGGTTCTGCCGGGTGAGGTCGATGCGCAGCAACGCGGTGACCGGCACCTTCACCTCTGGCGCGATCTGAAACCCTTTCTCCTCGGTCCGCTTCGGCGCATCGGCCGCGAGCGGCGCTCCGATCCCGCGCTGGCGGTAGCGGTTCTGCAGCCCTTTGATGTGCAGCTCATCGGCCGGCGTGAAATCCACCAGGGTGAGGTTGCCCCAGTGCGCGGTAGCTGAATCATATGTGACGTCGATGCTGCCGAACGGCAGTTCGAACCGGCCTGAACGCAGTTCAACCCGCGAGCGGTCGGCTGATGCGAAAGCGGATGTGAGGCCGCGGTTGTAGATGTCGCTTGCCGTTCGGAGGCGCGGATCGAACCCGTCGGGCCGTTGCGCCGGATCGTCCGGGAACAAGAACGCGAAGGCATACACGGCAGCCGCTAGGTAATAGGCGTGGTTGCCGGTGGCCTCGGCGTAATGGAACGACAGCTCGGAGAGGGCGAACAGGGCATCCGGATCAGGTTTCCCCACTGAGACCGTGCGATGCAGCTCGGTGATCGCTCCCGCCGGGTCATCCTCGAACCGCTCCGACAGATCTTGGCGATGCAGGACGATCTGGGTGGGCTCACTGATGTTGCCCGTAGAGATTACGTCGCTGGTCAGTTCACGCTGCACGGCGCGCGGGTCGGCACGCTCGACCTGAACTGGGGTCGCGCAGGCTGCAAGCAGCAGCAACAACAGCCCCGCCCAGGTGCTCAGCGCAGCGCGCAACCATGTGGGCTGGGGCGGCTCAACCGGCCTGCTCCAGCGGTACGTCACATCAGCCTCCATCACCAACGAGTCCCCCTTTGGGCATCAGCAGAGCGCAAGCGGCAGGCCAGGCAGACAAGGATTATTCTTTGCAGATGGGCAGCGTGGCCAAGACAATAGTCGACAATGTAAAGAGCGCCACCGCTAGGAGAAACACGCTGGTGCGCAGTCGCTGCGACTCAAACGTGCTGACGATGCCGCCGAAAAAGAGCACCGCCGCGAACCGCACCGTGAGGAGGACATACTCATCGGATGAGCGGCTCGCTTGCTGGGCAGCGGCCAGCATCCGGGCTTGCTCCTCATCGGCACGCTTGGCTGCCTCCCTTTCGGGCGAAGCGTATTCCGCCATCGCAAGAGGGCGTACCGGCGCATTCGGGTTGTTGAACGGATCCGTCTGCAGCCAAGCATCCACCGCCTTGCGCGCCTCGGGGCGAAAGCGCATGAGCGCGAAGTCGGCCAGTTTCTTGTCGCCCCGGAAACTCGCCTCGACGAAGGTAGTGAAAAACAGCAGGTCGATGGTCTGGAGTTGGGTCGCCTGGAGGGTTAATTGCGTGGATTTCCTAGCGGCCTCATCTGCCGCGACGAGAGAAAACGTCTGCGCGCCGGTCCAAAGGTTGGACTGGTAGCCGCACCACGCCGAAGCCGTCGCCGCCAGCCCCAGCAACACCGCCGAGGCAATTTCCAACCTGCGGCTCCGGGTGTTATTTTCGACCGCACTCAGTAGGCGCTGCAAAAGCGAAGCCGTTAGCCGCGGCTCCTTCTCCTCAGATGGATTGTCCTTGGCGCTCATTTGATGAACCACCGGATTCGCCTAGATCACGGGACTATGACCTTGGCGGCGGCCGACATGCAGGCATTGAAGATCCCCTCCATCAGCCTCGTATCGATACCGCCGGCTTCCCCGATGGCCACGACCTGCGTGCGCGGTACGCGCCGGCCCCACTCCTCACCTATTGAAATTTCCAGGCGCCTACCGACGACCTGAAGCACTGCCCATCGCTCCGGCATGTCCGAAGTGTAAATGACGCCCTTGGCTCGATAGATGTTTCCTGGCAGCTTGCGAACTGCCTCCCGCAATGCTTCCAGCGACAGCGGCCGGTCGGTCTCGTAACTCCAGGTGCTGAAAGTCGCGGAGTGGTCGTGGTGGTGGTGTTCATCCCGGCAGTCGCAACAGCCGGCATCTTCCAGGGCCTGCCGATCAAGGCCCGACCGAGTGGGATCGAAGCGTCCGACGGACAGCAGGATTTCCAGGGGCACATCGCAATAGCTGGTCTCGACAATGCGCAGCCGGCTGAAGTGGTCGTCGATCCACGCGCGAACCTTCTTCACCTGCTCCGGCCCGGCCAGGTCGGCCTTGTTGAGGATCATCATATCGGCGAAAGCTATTTGTCGGAGCTTGAGCTGCTCTAGGTCCGGGTGTTCGGGGTAGGCGAAGACCTGATCTGCGTCCACCACGCAAGTGATGCTGTCGAGCCGAATGCGGTCCCGCAATTCGGGGTCGACGAAGGTCATCGCAATCCCCGACGGATCGGCGACGCCGCTGGCTTCCAACAGAATATATTCGGGTGCTTCGGGCCGATTGATCGTCTGTATGACGGTCTCGAGCAGATCGTCGCGGATCGTGCAGCAGACGCAACCGTTGGCCAGACTGATGACGTCGTCCTTGACCCCGATCACCAGCTCGGCGTCGATGTTGATCGCGCCAAAGTCGTTGACCAGCACCGCCACGCGCAGGCCGTGATCGCCGTTCAGGATACGGTTGAGCAAAGTCGTCTTTCCCGCGCCGAGAAACCCGGTAAGGACCGTCACAGGCACAGCCGTCCCTACTGCAACGGGTTCATATTCGAATGCGTTCATGATCCCCGTTCATCTCCAGAAAGGTTATGGCCCCTTATTGGCGGGCTGCTGCCGCAGGCGGGGTTGACGCAGCGGGTGAGATTGCGAAGGTTAGCCACGCGTTCACGCCGTCGGCGCGGCGATCGGCGGCGAACTCCCAATATGCCTTGAGACCCAGGTATCCCTGCAACCCCCCGATTGGGAACAAGTATCCAACCTGTGGACCGACTCCGGCGACCTGTGATTTGTTATCACCTAATATCAACGCAGCTCCACTATCGGCGGCGAGTTGTTTGTACAGGTAGCCGACAACGCCCACGTGCAGTTGTTCCGACAAAAACTGCGAAGCGCCCCAATCCATGTGCCAATCAGTGCCATTTTGGTAATCGGTAGCTGGATTCGTGAAATTTCCGGTCAGACCGGTGACCACCGAAAATTCGTGCCCCGTTTCCGGAGTGAAATAGGTATAGCCAACTCCCCCGTCGATCGCCCCGTGGCCGATGCCGAAATTAGACGCGCGGCTGGAGTCATAGGTACCGACTGGAGCGTCCCCCAGCAGATAGGTCATAAAGTTGTTAACGCCGCTGTTCCAGCGCAGTGAAATTTGCGGATACAAATCGCCAACCCCATCCCGCGCGTCGCTGACATTGCCGGGCCGCGTGGCCGTCAGGCCGTCCACGGAGGCTGTCAGGATTCCATTCAGGGAGGTGCTGTTGTGCCCGAATGTCCCCGCCATGCCGACGGCAAGCTGTCCGCCGAGCACTGGAGACTCGAATACGTAGCTCGGAGACAAGAAAACCAGATCCGCGCGGGCTTTCAGGTCCAAGTTGAGGTTCAGGTTCACGGTTCGGGTGAATTTATCGATCGTGATCTCGCGCGCGGCGGCCACCTCGCCTCCGCTGCTCAAGCTTGTGTGATAAAAAGTGCTCGCAATCGACCATCCCGGCTGCTGGGGTACGGCCGCGAGGCTCCCGAACTGACCGGTAAGCCAGAAACTCACACCGCCTTCGTCGGCAACGGAAGATTTTGGCGCCGAAAGAACGGCTACGGCGACCAGCATCGCGGCGCCAACAGCTGGTCCGCACCTTACCCTTACTTTGGCGGCCGTGCTCATCGTGCGCTGGGCGGCGTGTACGGGTCGCTCGTGCCCACCGGGACCGGCGGATACTTTTTCAGGCTCTCCTGAAACTTGGTGAGCTCCGCGAACATCGCATGCAGTATCCACGCATGGGTGACGATCGCGGATTCGCCGGTCGCCTCTTCGGGGCGCTCCTGCGGGTTGTCGTATAGGTCGATGAGGCGGGGGACGACGAGCCTCTGCGGCGAATCGTACTGGCGCTCCTGCCAGATGAAATGCAGTTTGTAGTTGCGCCACTTCATCGCGTAAAGCTCTGGGCCGGCGGCGCCTGCGACCTGCTGGAATACCGGGAACCACTCGCGCGAAGATTTCTCCTGCTGGCCGAGCAGGAAGGTGCTCTGATCCACGCCGTCGACGGCGCGGTCAGTGGGGATGTCGGCCCCGCCCAGCTTGGCGAGCGTGGTATAGAGATCGGTGAGGTGCACGATCTCGTTGCTCACCCGCTCGGCGGGAACCTTGCCCGGCCAGCGGATGATGAAGGGCACGCGCAGGGAGCCTTCCATCGCAGTCACGTAGGTGCCCGTCCAGGGGCCGGCCCAGCCGCGCCACGGAATTGTCTCTTCCGGGCCGTTGTCACTGGAGAAGATGACGATGGTGTTGTCCTGGATCTTGAGCGCAGACACCGCATCGAGGATCCGCCCGGCGTTGTAGTCCATCTCGGCTAGCATATCGGCCCAAGGGCCGTTGCCGGTCTTCCCCGTGAACGCCTTCGACGCCTCGGTCGGCATGTGAGGCTGGGTCAGCGGCACGTACGCGAAGAAGGGCTTGCTCGCCTTCACACTGCGCTGCATGAAGTCGATGGTGTGATCGGTGACCTCGCCGTCGATCTCGCGGCGGGCTTCGTTGTCATACAGCTTGACCTTGCGCGTTTGCTCGCCGCGACGGCCCTCCATCACGTACTCGAAATGCGCCACGGCCGGATCGAAGTCCGCCTGGTGCGGCCACAGGCTCTCGTCGGAGGAATTCGGGATCCCGTACCACTCGTCGAAGCCCTGGTCGTTCGGATAGCGTCCCTCGCTGTCGCCGAGGTGCCATTTGCCGTAGAGGGCTGTCGCATAACCGCGCTGCGACAACAGCTTCGCGATGGTGATCTCCCACTGCACCAGCCCGTAGGGCTTGCCGTCGACCGGCACGCTGTAGGTGCCGTCGCGGATCGGGTGCCTGCCGGTCATTAGCGCGGATCTGCTGGGCGTGCAGGATGGCTCGACGTTGAAGTTGGTCAGTCGCGTTCCTTCGCGGGCCAGGGCGTCGAGGCGCGGTGTCGGCGCACCGCGGGTGATGCCGCCGCCGTAGGATCCTAGTTCGCCGTAACCGAAGTTATCGGCGAATATGAGGACGATGTTGGGCTTGTCTTGGGCGTTCGCGGCGCGCGCAACAGCAAGCAGCAGCAGAAGCATCCATAAGCGCTTCACGATTGTCCCCCATTGGATCTCCGCCGAACTGAAACGGCGTGACGTGCTCAAGCGTGGCGTTGCCGTGACTTATTCATCGGACATCTGATCGAACTCGGCGCCGTCCCACCCTGGCACCTTCTTGATGGCCTCGCGCGGATCAAACGGGAGCTTCGAGGGATCGACGCGCGGCTGGCTGGCGGCCTTGGTTGCCGGGCGCGGGTTTTCGAGGCCGGTGAACGGGTAGCCGCGAGCCTCCGGCGTGTTCGGATATTTCTGCATCCACAGCTCGTGACGGGCCTTCATGAGGTCGAACATCCCCTTGGCCGTGAGCATCTGGATCAGCTTGCCGTTCTCTTCGCGCGGATCGGTATAGAGATCGAAGAAGGCCGGCCCCGACAGGCCGGGCTTTTCTCCCACCCAGTGGCGCTTGTAGCGGCCCTTCACCGTCGCGGCCAGGACGTTGCCGGTGTAGATAAAGACGTAATCGCGCCGGCTGAAGGTGTCGCCTTTCAGGAACAACGCGGTCTGGTCGATGCCGTCGATGATGCGATCCGTCGGAATGTTTTCCGTCGCACCCCCTAAGCGCGCGAAGGTGGTGAACAGGTCGGTCTCGTGGATGATGTCGCCGACGGTCTGTCCGGGCGCGATCACGCCGGGCCACCAGGCCATCGCCGGCACGCGCACACCGCCTTCGAGAAAATCACCCTTGCCACCGCGGTAGAGGGTATCAACCATGCCCGGAGGGCCGTCGTGCACCATCGGGCCGTTGTCAGCCATCAGGACGACGAGTGTGTTCTCGGCGATGCCGAGCTTTTTCAGCTCACTCATCAAGGTGCCGATCCGGGCGTCGAGCGGGGTGAACAGCTCCGCGGTCACTCCGCCATTGGTCGTCAGCTTCTTCGGAGAGGGAACGAAGGAGCCGAGTGCCGGCCACCACGCGACATAAAATGGTTTCTTCGCCGCCGCGTTCTTCTCGATGAACGCCAGGGTCCGTTTCTCGAACTCGCCCTCGAGCTTATTATAGTCATCGAGACTCGGCGCTGTGCCGAATTCGCGCACCGGCCCGCCCTTTGCGCCTTCCAGCGCATTGACGAAGCCGATCGGACGCCAGCCCGGATCCATGTCGTAGGGATCCTTGGGGAACATCTGCGGGAACAAGACCGCCGGTGTTAGTGCCGCCGCCTGTCCCTGGGGGGTCCACAAGCTCGCCAATTGGTTATATGGCATCCAGAGGGCCTCGTCGAAGCCGTGATTGGTCGCGTAACTGGCTTCAATGTCGCCCAAGTGCCACCTGCCAAAGAACGCCGTTGCGTAGCCGGCTTTGCTGAGCACGTCGGCGATCGTGACTTCGGAGGCGGCCAATCCGCCATACTCGTAGGGGAAGCCCACGTTATACATGCCATTGCGTATGGGCTCCCGGCCGGTCAAAATCGCCGCGCGGCTGGGCGTGCAGGACGGCTCGGTGTACATCCGCGCGAAGTTGATGCCCTCGGCGGCGAGGCGGTTGATGTTCGGCGTCTCCCAGCCGCGCTGCTTCTGGATGAAGGGAATGCCGATCTCGCCGACCGGTGTATCGTCGAACACGACGTGGATGATGTTGGGCGGCGCGCCGTATTTCTGTCGCAGCTCGGCCAGCTTTTGGTCGAGGTCCTTGTCTTCGACCGCCCACTGCTCGCCGTGCTGCGCATCGAGGATGTAGTACTCGGAGTCGTGGACGATCTTGGGTTTGTCGGCCTGTGCAAAGGCAGTTTGGTTGACGGCCAGCAAGCCGACAATCAGAGCCGCGGCGATCCGGGCAGCGCCAATCCAGTCATGCTTCATCGCGTTGTCCCGTTCCCAGTTTCATGCATCATTGGCTTGTTCAGCTGACGGACGAAGTGACTGGCGGACCCGCGGCGCAGGCGACGCCGCGCACGCGGGAGCGCCACAAATTGATGGCGGTTATTCGTCGTAGCCGAATATGGTTTTGACCCTAGTCATGATTCTCTCCCGCAGCATCTTCTTAAGATCGATTTTAAAGCCCTTGGGAAAGACCGGATTTGGCTTCCGGTAGACATCCGGTGGATAGTAAAGCTTCGCATCATATTCGACGTTGCGGGATGCCGGGTCTTCGATGTCTGCGAAAGTGTGCTTCGGATCCGGGAAATTCACCGTGGTGTTGGTGAGACTGAGGTCAAAAAGCTCGATGGCGTCTTTTCCGGAGGGGCGCGCGAAGTTGGTGGATTCGGGCAGCGCCGCCTTGCGCGTCCAGATGGCTTTCTTCGTGACATTGACCACGACGACATCCGGCGCGCCGAACTGGAAGAGGCCATCCCAGTGCGCCCGCACCCCCGCCACCATTTCGGGCACCATTTCTTCGTCGTAGCTCAGGTGCGTCGCCATCGCGAGGCGCGGCTGCACTTGCTTGAACATGTAGCCCGTCGCGTAGTGCGGCGTGCGGGCCGCGTCAATGGTGGTGGTGCCGACAACCGTCGGTATCCCGAACTTCAAGGCCTGAATGTTCATCGTGTCCGGCTGCAACTCGGTGACGAAGACGTCGACGCCTCTGGAGTACTTGGCGGTATTGGCATCCGGCCGGCCGTCGCCGGTACACACGAACGAAAGACCGTTCCAGTCGAGGCGGTAGGCCGAGGCGCCGTCTTTGCCGTGAGCACGACGCCAATGCCGGATGACCACGCCGTCCTTGTCGTAACAGACGCCGTTGTCGTCGCGGAAATCGAACTCGTTGACCTCGATCTCGTAGCCGTCGCCCATCGCAAAACAGTTGAAACTGTCTGTATGCCAGTGGGTCATCATCTTCATGCCTTCGATCATGGATTTGATGCCGTCCCGCGGGGTGCGGCCCGACGGGCCGGTTACGCGCAATGGCTTCCAGCGCCCCAACCAGGGCGAGAAGCCGTAGATGTAGGGCAGCTCAGCAAAGTGATCGACGTGCAAGTGGGTGATGAAGATGTCGTTAATCATCTGGAGGGGGATCTGAAGGGCCACGAGATTGCGCAGACAACCGGGGCCGAGATCAAAGAAGAAGCGCTTGCCATTGCCTAGCTCCACCATGATCGCGGTGCCAGCCTGGGCGCGGGTCGGCGGCACGGGCGTGCTGCCGACAAACGAGATGCGCATCTCGTCGGAGCCCAGTTCCTCGATGCCGGGAAAGTAAGTGTTCGCGTTCGCCACCGAAGGCGTCGGCCGGTAGTAAGGCGGCAAGGTGATGCCCGTATTGGGTGTGCGCCGTGATAAGGCGGCGCTTTCCAGTGGGTGCAAGCCCCACCCGGCGATTCGCTCCAGCCGGAAG
>Ga0209038_10000539_pt1 | contig 11553 bp, 10 predicted proteins | sample BogFormECP03_OM3_FD_188237 | JGI IMG/M metagenome (GOLD analysis project Ga0209038, IMG submission 188237) | Bog forest soil microbial communities from Calvert Island, British Columbia, Canada - ECP03_OM3 (SPAdes) (version 2) | ecosystem: Environmental > Aquatic > Freshwater > Wetlands > Bog ...
CGAGCACCGTCAGAAATTTTGCCAGCCATGCGGGATGCGCCGGCCACGCGGGACCGGTAACCAGGTTGCCGTCCTCGACCGCCTCCGTCATTTCCACAGCGGCGTAAACACCGCCTGCCAACTCAACTTCAGGAGCACACGCCGGATACGCGCTGACGCGTTTGCCGGAAATCACGCGCGCAGCGGCCAGAATTTGCGCGCCGTGGCAGAGCGCGGCGATGGGCTTACCGGCCGCGGAAAAATGCCGCACGATCTCCAGCACCTTCGGATTCAAACGCAAATATTCAGGCGCGCGCCCGCCGGGAATTACCAGCGCGTCATATTCTTCCGCGCGAATTTCTGCAAACGTAGCGTTCAAAGTGAAATTGTGTCCCGGCTTTTCCGAATAAGTTTGCGCGCCCTCAAAATCGTGGATCGCGGTGCGCACGAATTGCCCGGCCTTTTTGTCCGGGCAAACCGCGTGCACGGTGTGCCCCACCATCTGCAGCGCCTGGAACGGCACCATCACTTCGTAGTCTTCGACGTAATCACCAACAAGCATCAAGATTTTTGCGGCTGGCATGTTGCGTGGCCCTCCCGGACTGAAATCATCTCGTCGAAAGGAAATGATATCACCGGGAGGGTGCGCGTTGAAGTTGGGCGGCGGACGAGTCGAGCCGGAGCGCGGAAGCAAGCAAATCAAAAGCTCGCGGGAAATGCGCCGCGAAGCGTACGGCGCTTGTGCGCCGGTCTTACGTGTGTCGTGGCTGAGGCCACGACCTACAAAGATAAAGGCGAGCGGTCGCGCGCGGCTCTTCGCCCAAGCCTCCGCGCTGCGCTAACTTGTGTGGCGCGAATCAGTTCTTCGGGCGCGCCGGCGGCGGCTCCGATTTCGGCGCGGGTGCTGGATGCGATGCCGGCGCCGGCGCTTCGTGATGCTCCGCTGGCGGAGGTGTGCTGGCGTGATGGTTCAGCGGAGGATGCACGTCGTAGTCGTCATCCTTGGCTTTGGTGGGCGGCGTGAATTTCACCGCGGGGCGCGGCTGCGCAGCGTCGTTCGCGGGCGGCCGCTCGTTCGTGTTTGGCCGCTCGTTGGCGTTCGGTCTGGCGTTCGCGTTCGTGTTGATGTTCGCGCGCGCGTCGGTGTTGGGATACTGCGGCGCGCGCGCCACATCATCATTGGTGTACATCGGCACAGGTGGACGCGCGGGCGCGGCACTGTTCGAGCGCGGCGCCGAAGCCCCGGCCTGCCCAGCTCCCGGCGCAGCCGAAGCATTCGCGGCGTGCACCACGTTATGGCTGGTAACCGGCACTGGCGGATTCAGCCGCGCCACCACCGGCCGTTCGCTGAACGCAACCGGCGGCTTGCCGCGCGCGGGCTTGGCCGCAGCCGCCACGTAACTAGCGCGCGTCGGCGCAAGCGAAGTTTGCTCGATCACATGCGCGCTCTGCAATTGTTCCGGAGTCACGCGCACGAATCCGGTAGCCACCGGCCGCGCGCCCACAAATGTTTCGCGCGAAACGGCCGTGACGGCGACAGCGTTGTGCGCGTAGGTATAGTCAACGCGGTTCACGCCAGCGTTCCGGTTCACGACGTAGTTGTTGTAAACGCTGGTCACCTGCGTCACGTTGACGACGCGCGTGTTGGTGATGTTGATGATCTGCACATAGCGCGGGCTGGCGCGATATCCGGGAATGTAAACGTCGCGCGGCCCCAGCGGAAACCACGCCACGCCGGTAAATCCGCCGCCAAATCCCACGCCGACGCCCAGCCCGCCTCCGCCGCCGACAAATCCCACCAGCGCCGGCGCGTAAACCGGACGCACTACAACAGGTCCCGGCACCCATCCCCAATATCCGCGCACATACGCCCAACGGCCATAATGAAATGGGGCGAAACCCCAGGGCTCGTCCTCGACCCACGTCCAGCCCCACGGGCCAATCCAAACCCAATGGCCGTAGCGATACGGCGCCCAGCCAACCGCAACGCCGTTGGGAACCCAGATTGCGCCATAATCCGGATCGGTCTGCCAGTCGCCGTTGCCATCGAGATCGTAGTAGCCGTCAATGTCGCGCGAAACGTAGCGCGCCGACGCCGAACTATTTTCGCGCTGGTCTTGCGCCTGGCACCAGTCTTCGAAGTTGTCGAATTCCGGCGCGGCTTGCGCGTTGAACGCCAACTGGTCCGTGCCGTTGAAAATATATTGTTGCCCGGCCGCCAGGTCGTAGGATTCTCCCGCGCCGGTCACCTGGCCAGAGCCTTCGCGCACCGTGATCGCGGTGGAATTTCCGTCGGGGTCGGTCTGAATGCGATATTCGCCGGAAGCTGCCAGAGTGAAGGCGAGATTGGGCGTATCAATTTCGAATGCGTTGCCGGGTTCCAGGCGACGGACGTGCGCCTCGATGGTCCCTTGCGCCAGTTGCAGCTGCACGGTGCGGTCGTCGAGGTTCAGGAATGAGATTCCCGTCTCGCTGGACAAGCGAATGGACGTGGCGCCGATGTGAATTTCGCCGCGCGAATCTTTGTCGGCCCACAAGTTGTCACCGGTGGTGAGCGGGCGATTGACGTCCGCTTCCAGCCAATCCTGTTCGCCGGCGGGCTGAAAAGATACGGAGCCTTGGACGTAGTTCAGGCGCGCGACGCGCGTGGGGGGATCAACCACCTGGCTGACCTGGGAGACCTGGGTCTGGGCTTGCGCCGCGTCCTGGTCTTGAGCTTGATCTTGGGCAGCTGCGATTTGCGGCAGCGCCAGAAGCAGGCTGGCCAGCAGCGTCGGGAACGTCAGGAACGTGAGGACCAGGCCGAGCGAGAACTTCTTGGTCATGAGGCGGACCCCTTTGTGGTGCGGACTGGCACTAGCATCGCCATCCTGCGCAACCAGCTGGCGGCTAGGAACCATGCGAACCAAATTACGATGCGCGTGTCTGACATGGCGGCTCGTGACCTCCATGTAAGAAACCCGATTATGGAGGTTTAGTTGCGGTTTGCAAAGGGGTGGTGTGCGCGCAGCTATGGAGCTCTTGGTGCGGCACCTGAAACAGGATCAGGCTCTGCGCCGTCGCGGTCGTGGAACTCGGAAGAATGAACTGAAGGACTAAAAGAACCGCGGTTTGCTCGTGGTTCCCACTGTCGGCAGCAGATCCGTCAGCACGTGGTCCACACGGTCGGTGGCCATATCCAGGATGCGCAGCCTTTCGCCAGCGTCTGGCGAAGCCATCACCAGCGCCAGCGGAGTCATGGCGTTGCGAATGTGATGGTTTACCTCGGCCACCATAATCGCTCTTTCTTTGGCGCGGGAGACAATCTGGTTCTTGTGGCTCTGCACCAGGAAATAGACCAAGACAGCCGCCCCGGCGATCGCAATCGCCGCATCATCCAGAATCGTTTCCGCCGCGGCAATATGCAGGTAGTACAACAGCGCGTCCATCGCATAGGTAATCGCGAAAAGAACCAGCGCAGCCACCGCCGCAGCCCGCAGATTATATTGATTGGCCCAACCGGACGCGCTTGTCGATCGCCGCATCAAACTCCTCCAAGCCGCTTTGCCACTGGAGCATAAAACAATAGCGACGCGCCTGCCAGCGTAAACTGATGGTACTCCCGCTTCGCCCGACCTGACGCCGCAACGTCCGCTACGGAATCTCGACGACGACCAGCGACATGTCGTCCGCGGGAGGACCGTGGCGGAACGCGGCGACGCGATCGACGATCTCTTGCGTCATCGCCGATAAAGGAAGTTTGGAAGTTTCGCGCACAATTTCCGCCAGGCCTTCGACGCCCAGCATGTCGTCGCCCTTATTAAAGGATTCGGTGAACCCGTCGGTGTACAGAATCACGCGATCGCCCGCGGCGACTGGAATCTTCATGGCGGTTTCCAGGTCCACGGCGTCCGGCATCAGACCCAGGATCGCGCTGCGCGATTCCAGCAGCATCGGAGTCTCTCCGGGCTTGACGATCATCGCCGGAGGATGTCCGGCGCCGAAGAATTCCAGGCTGCGCGCGGCGAGATCCAGTCGCGCCGCGACCACCGTGAAATAGAAAACCGAGCTGCGCAGGCTGCCAATCACAAAACGATTCAGATGCTCCATCATGGGGGCCAGCCCGGCGCCGCGCTCGATTTGCGACATCGTTTCGGTGTAGATGCGATTGGCCACCAGCGCCGAGCCGATGCCGTGTCCCGAGACGTCGCAAATCATCAACGAAAGATGATCGGGGCGCGGCGCCACCAGCCCAAAATCTCCACCGATGGAGCGCACCGGTTGGTAAAAAGTTTCCACCGCGGCGCCTCCCCACACCAGGCTTCCCGGAGCCAGGCTCTGCTGCACGCGCGCGGCCAGCAGCAAATCCTCTTCGATTTCGCGGTGGCGCTGCTCGAGCTGGATGTTCACTTCGCGCAGCGAGTTCTCAGCCCGCTTCTGCGCGGAAATGTCCGTGAGAGTTACGAGGGAAAAGATCTGTCCATCCGGGTCCTCAATCTGGCGCGCAGTGATCACCACCGGCAGGTGGCTGCCATCGCGGCACGGCACGTAGAATTCAAAAAGGTTGCTGCCTTCCCTCTGGCGGCGCTCGATTTGCCGCTGCAGCTCCTGCGCGCCTTCGGCAGAATACCAGCTGGTGATTTTCGAGCCGATGAATTCGTCCGCGGAATACCCGGACATTTTCAGATACAGCGCGTTGGCGAAAACCACCTCGCCACAATCGTTGTTGATCAGCACACCCTGATTCAGCGATTCCAGAATGCCGACAACTCCGTCCAGCCATTCATGCGGTATTTCGACCACAGGGTATGCCTCGGGCGCGAGCCTGAGAAATCGGCTCGGCGATGTGGACTCAATATTGCAGCACAATCATACCATTAGTGAAACGAAGCGTGGCCGCCGCAGAAACCGACGGTGGGCGCAGGTTGCGCAATTCCTTTGGAGGAAACCAGGATATGTGGATACTTGATAGACATAAGCGGAGCATTTTCTTATGACCACTGCCAAGGTATTTCGCTCGAAAAACAGTCAAGCCATCCGGTTGCCGAAACAAATTCGCGTGCACGGCAGCGAACTGGACATCTTCCGGCGCGGGGATGAAATCATTCTGCGCGAAAAGAAAGGTACTATGCTCCGCGCGTTCGAGTTGCTGGCGAGCTTGTCCAACGATCTCACAATTGCGGATCGCCAGAACGACCGGCCACAAAAACGCAGCGGGACGAAACCGAAGAAACGGGGGAGAGGCTAACGTGACCGATATTTCCACACCGAAAGGGCTCGCGGTGCTTGGCGCGGGCAAGATGGGCGGCATTCTGCTCGAAGCATTCTTGAAGCACGGCCTGGTCGCGCCCGCGCAAGTGTTCGCCACCGTGCGCCAGACCAGCTCGGAACGGCGCAGCATCTCCAGCGCGCAAATCACGCTGGGCACGGACAATCGCGCAGCGGCAAAAAACGCCGACGTGATTTTGATCTGCCTGAAGCCGCTGGCGGTGGGCGCGGTGCTGGACGAAATCCGTCCGGAGTTGAACGAGCAGAAGCTGGTGATTTCGATCGCGGCGGCAGTATCCACCGAATACATGGAAAAACGCACGGGCGGAAATGTCCCGGTGCTGCGCGCCATGCCCAATACGCCTTCGATGGTCGGCGAAGGCATCACCGCGATTTGCAAAGGCAAGCACGCAACGGCGAAACATTTGGAGCTCGCGCGCAAACTTTTTGACGCCGTGGGCAAAACGGTGGTGGTTGACGAAAAGCACATGGACGCGGTCACCGGACTTTCCGGCAGCGGTCCGGCGTTTCTCTACATTATTTTGGAATCGCTGGCGGAAGGCGGCGTGAAGATGGGTTTGTCGCGCGAGCTGGCCACGTTGCTCGCGGCGCAGACCATGCTGGGCGCGGCGAAAGTGGTGCTGGAGACCGGACACCATCCGGCGCTGCTGAAGGATACGGTGACAACGCCGGCGGGATGCACGATTGACGGGATTCTGGAACTCGAAGAGGGCAAGCTGCGTGTGACGTTGATCAAGGCGGTGGTGAAGGCTTCGCAGCGCGCGAAGGAATTGCTGTTCACCGATAAAGAGAGTTAGCGCGCGCTGCTTCACCTACGCGGGAGTGCGGGAGAGATCCCCGCCTGCGGCGGGGCCGGCCTGAAACAAAGGCGCCGATCTCAGGATGACGATGCTTGTCGCATCGTCAGAGGACGCAAAGAAAAGCGCGCAGGGTTCGCAGAGGAAACTAATGCGCGGGCTGGTCCAGCGTGATTTGAGCGGTGGCGTGGATTTCCAGTTCTACCGTGTCGTTCGCATGCAGCAGAAACGTGCTGGCGTCTTTCATTCCCCACTTTACGTACGGTATGGTGAAATGCGTGTCGCACTGCAGGTGCGCAGCGGCGGCTGGCTGAACGGCGAGCGTCATCGTGAGATCGTGGTCCTGGCCGTGAATGCGAAATGTGCCGATGACGTCTACCTGCGACGCTTTTTGTGGATCGAATGACCCGCGCACCTGCACCGGAGTGAACAAAATCTCCGGATACTTCTGACTTTCCAAAATGTCCTGATGCATCTTCTTGTCGCGCGATTTGTTGTCGGTATCGGCGCTGCGCGCGTCCACCACGATGGTGCCGCCGGCCTTGCCGCTGGCCGAATCAAAATGAATTTGACCGCTCTTTAGCTGAAAGTTTCCGTGAACTTTGTGCAGCGTGGTATCGAGCGCGAATTCAACCTTGGTCTGGGTGGGATCGAGAATGACGACGTAGGCCTGGGCGCGTGAAGCCGGCGCAAAGGCCAGCGCGCCCCAACACGCGAGCGAGAAAAAAAGGAGCGCACGCACCTTGCGCCGCCGCAGCGCCCCGGGACCGTGGTCGACGCCGACGCGGCGCCGGCCCGTCTCGAGTGCAACCATCACGCGCGCAAAACCTGCCAACCGAGATCAAACATTTCGCTCGCCCGGATCGGCGCGGGCTTTGGGCAATTGGCGTGCGAGGAAATCATCCGGGAGAAAAGCTTGGGATTCGAAGCGAACATGCGCAGCGCCTTGCGCCGCAGCCATGCCTGGCGATCCAGCAGCAACAGCAAACGCGCCATATGCGAAGGCTCCTGCATCAATTCGCGATGCGCCGCGCGGTAGGGCGCCAGATCTTCAGCCGCCAGGGCATCCCCCAGGCGCAGCGCCTGCTGAAAAGCGAGGCTCATTCCCTGACCGGTAATTCCGTCCACACTAAAAGAAGCATCGCCCACCAGCGCGATATTCCCGTGCGCCACGCTGCGCGGAAATTCCAGCACCGTCTGGCAGCCACTTTCCGCGGTGCTGCGGCCAGCGTCACCCAAGCGCCGCGCCACCTCCGGAAAATGTTTCAGCGCACTTGCCACGCGCATCCGCGGATCGCTGGTAAGCACCGCCACGCAAATTTCGTCCGCGGCCGTCGGCGTCACATAAATCTGGCAACGCTCGCCCCAGTACACTTCCACGAATTCGCTCCAGGGAGCCAGAGCGTAGTGGCAGCGAAATCCAAATCGCGCCGAGCGCACGCGCCGCGGACCAAGTCCCGACCATTTCCTGACGATGGATCTCTGCCCATCGGCGCCCACCAGCCAATGAAACGGAAACAGCACGCCATCCAGCCGCGCATGATCGGAGTTTAATTCGGTGACGTGTGTTCCCCAGCGGAAGTTAACGCCCAGTTCGAGCGCACGCCGCACCAGCAGATCGTGCAACACGCTGCGACGCAGGCCAAAGGCGGCGCCGCGGGTAATTTTGCCGCTGGCGCAGGACCACTCATCGGAAAAACGCAATCCGGCAATCGGGAACGCTACAGAGGAATCGAGCCAGATGCCTAGGTAATGAAGCGCGGAGACGCCTTCGGGGAGCAAACCTTCACCGCAGGGCTTATCAATCGGCGGCTTGCGCGCGTCCACCACCGTTACGCGAAGTCCTTTTTGACTTGCCGCTATCGCCGTCGCGATCCCTGCGGGCCCCGCTCCGACGATCAGGACTTCCGCGCCTGTAGCCACTGGCCCCCACTTCTTACCAACGTAACAAAACGAGCTCCGCACAAAAGCCAGGACCCATCGCCGCCAAAATGCTCAGCGAACCCGGCTCCGGACGACGATTGGTGTACACATCTTCCAGAACCAGCAGCACGGACGTGGAAGAAATATTTCCCACGCGGCGCAAACAAGCCCATGATGCCGCCAAATCGTCGGCCGTAATTCCCAGCGCGGTCGCGGTAGCTTCCAGAACTTTGGGGCCGCCGGTGTGCATGATCCAGGATTTGATGTCCGAGCGCTTGGCGCCATTCTCGGCGAGGAAAGCATCCACATCCTTGCCCAAATGCTTGGTCACCATCTCTGGAACTTCCGGTGACAGTACGATGCGGAAACCCTTCTCGGAGATGTCCCAGCCCATGACCTTCTCGGAGTGCAGATAGAAGCTGGATTTCGTGGCGAGAATTTCCGGGCCGTCTGCTTTGCGATTGTCGCCGGTCACGATCGTCGCGGCGGCGCCATCGCCAAAGAGCAGCGCGGAAATCAGGTGCGCCATCGAGAGGTCGTCGCGTTGCAAAGTGAGCGAGCACAATTCCACGGACAACAGCGCGGCAGCCTGGTCCGGATAAGCCTTCACATAATCCGCAGCGCGCGAAATTCCGGCGGCGCCCGCGACACAACCCAATCCGAAAATTGGAATTCGCTTGATGTTGGGAGAAAGTCCCATGCGATTCACCAGCCGCGCGTCCAGCGACGGCGCAGCGATACCCGTGACGGACGTCACAAAAATCGCGCCCAGATCTTTCGGGCCGAGTCCAGCTTTGTGCAGCGCCTTACACAAGGACTCTTCGCCCAGTTCCAGCGCGTGCGCGATCCAGGTATTATTCGCCTGCCCCCAGGTAGTCAGTTTCTCGTAGTAATCGATTGGTTCAACCAGATAACGCCCTTCCACCTGCATGCTCTCGTCCAGACGGTCGAGGATGTCCGGATTCGACAACCGATGACGCCAGTCGTTCTTCAGCGCCTCCGTCAGAATCTCCTGCTTGTAGTAGTACTCGGGAAAGGCGCTCGCGACGCTGGCGATCCTCATCGATTAGGCTCCTGGTTTGGGACTAATTGGTTCCGAAGGATAGTATCGCGAGAACGGCCAATTCAACAGGTTGTTTTGTAAAAACCTATGTAAGTGGCAAGTGAGGCCTTTTCGGGGCTGCGGGCGCCAGGCGCACCCGCAAGCTAGCCAGAAGGGCGATTGCGGGTGAAGGCCGAATATTTCCTGGTGCACTGGAAAACGCCGGAAGAAAAAAATCCCCGGGTCTGGGGGCGCAGACCCGAGGACGGGGGTGAGGGACGCTGGGCCGAAAACTTATTTAAACTTTGCCGCGCTTAGTAATTCCAGCGGCGCATTGCCAGAGACGCGCGAAACACAAGTTGAATCGCCATTACGATTATTGTGTCGCGAAATGCCATTGCTCTTAGGCGCATAGCCGAAACCTCCGAGGCGTCGGGAAAAGGCAGCGCGTGGGCCATTGCCGTAGCGGTGCGGCTTTGTGGCTTCCAAACCGTGCTCGTCAGAGTGCTCATGCCCTGCCCCCTTTAATTCAACACGTAAACCGGATTGTCATGTTCGACGGCCAGCACCATGGATTTGAAGATGTCCACGTCCCAGCTATCCGCGATACGCAAGCGAACGACTTCGTTGGTTTCCGAAACCAGGCGCCCGCGCAGCGGTACGCGCAGGTTTCCTGCTACCACTCGGAGAATGACGGACTGGCCCATCCAGATCGCGTAACCACCTACCATTTGTCCCCCCTCATCAGACTGCGTTCCTCGTACAAGTACAGTTTCGGGCAGGGCTCCGACCTGGCCAATGGTACAGCGGGCTATAAACAGTAGTCGGGTGGTACTAGCCACATACCGGGTTGCGGGGGTGGCGGCTAAAGCCTTTTATGTTATTGTGTTTACAGCGGTTTAAGCCCTGAAAGCACCCAGCGGCATGGCGAGGGTACCCTACTAAATGCTCGAGTTATTGAAGGAACTGCTGCACCGCCTCTCCGACGTCCGCGCGCTGGTGGCGCTGGGCGGCCTGGTGATGGTTTGCGGAATCGTCTTCGTGGAGACCGGCCTCTTCGTGGGCTTCTTCCTCCCGGGCGATTCCCTGCTGGTCACCGCCGGAGTGGTCGCCGCCGACAAAGCCTCCGGCCTGCAGCTGGTGTGGCTGCTTCCCCTGGTGACGCTCTGCGCAATCACCGGCGACCAACTGGGCTACTGGATCGGACGCACCATGGGCCAGCGCCTCTATCAACGCGAGGACTCACGCTTCTTCAAGAAGAGCCACCTGCTGCGCGCGCACGCGTTCTATGAAAAATATGGCTCGCGCACCATTATCCTCGCGCGCTTCATGCCCATCATCCGCACGTTCTGCCCGCCCGTCGCCGGCGCCGCGAAAATGGATTACACGCGCTACCTGCTGTTCGACATCGTCGGCGGATTTCTCTGGGTCTGGAGCATGATCCTGCTGGGCTACACCCTGGGCACCCACGTCCCTAATATTGATAAGCGCATCCACTACGTTCTGGCCGTCGTGATTGTCGTTTCGCTGCTCCCCGCCATCATTTCCGCTTGGAAGGCCCGCAGCAAGAAAATCGCCATCTGACTGAAAGTCGCCAAGCCTGAAGAAGACTAGCCCCACCCGCACACACAGGTCGCAGCGCACACCCCGTCGAACCCAGACCTTGACCCCTCTTCGAGCCACATTGAAAGCCGCCAATACAAAATTTATACGCACCACAAAACTGGTCGCGTGTCTGGTGCTACAATGCCTGCGCATCCCAGTCTTCGCAGTTGAAAGGGGAACTCCATGCTACGAAAGCGCGCCTTCACCACCGTAGTTTTGCTATTTGCACTTTTGTTTTCGCAGGACTTTGTGCCACTGGTCCGCGCGCAGGACTCTCCTCCTCCCACTCCCGAAGAACTGGACCAGCTGCTCGCTCCCGTCGCCCTCTATCCTGATTCTCTGCTGGCGCAGATCACCACTGCCTGCACCAACCCGCAGGAAATTCTCGACGTGGATAACTGGCTGCAGCAAAATTCCAATCTCAGCGGCACCGCGCTCACCGATGCGGCACAGGCGGCGGGCTTCGATCCCGCGTTTATCGCGCTGGTTAATTTTCCGCAAGTCGTAACCATGATGGCCGAAAATATTGACGATTACTCCGCTATCGGCGTTGCATTTTCGGCGGACCAGGCGTCGGTCACCGCTTCGATTCAGCGCTTGCGCGCCCAAGCCTATGCCTCGGGCGCGTTGCGGACCAACGACCAATATCAGGTGGAAGTACAGCAGCCCGCCCCGAGTCAGACGATTTACGTCGTCCAGCCGGCAAATCCGCAAGTGGTTTACGTTCCGGTTTACGATCCCACGGTAGTTTACGTTGCTCCCGCACCAAGCGTCGCACCCGCAACTCTGATTACTTTCGGAGCAGGAATCGCGATTGGCGCGATGATCGCCAGCAATCAGCCATGGGGTTGGGGCGGTTGGGGATGGAATTGGGGATCGAGCCACGCTTACTACAACCACACCGTCTGGGTGAGATGGGGAAATCCATATCGTCCGCCG
>Ga0209038_10000540_pt1 | contig 11499 bp, 11 predicted proteins | sample BogFormECP03_OM3_FD_188237 | JGI IMG/M metagenome (GOLD analysis project Ga0209038, IMG submission 188237) | Bog forest soil microbial communities from Calvert Island, British Columbia, Canada - ECP03_OM3 (SPAdes) (version 2) | ecosystem: Environmental > Aquatic > Freshwater > Wetlands > Bog ...
CTGGTCCTGATTGCTAGTAAGCTGCGGCTTCCAGATTGGATGTGGGTAGCAATGATAATTGCTTGGGCTATGCTCCTCGCGGCCCTTGCTTGGTGGCGATCAAGACGCATCGGATTATAAAGCCTGCATGAATGCGTACTCTCACCCTTAGAGCACCCTGCTTGTGCCATTTATCATCCAGCAGAAGGAGGCAATCTGCGAGCAACGGGCACCGAAACGTCGCAGTCGGTGGGCCAAGATGTTCTGTGGTTTGCTTTACATCTCGCTGCGATGTACTTCTCCGTGGAGGTATGTACGCCCTGGGGGGAAACCCGGGGACAGACGGGACGTTCCCCAGTTTCCCAAAAACTACGCAACAAAAGGAAGGCGGTCCTGCCGGGAGTTGGCTGCGGACTTTTTCGCTCGTGGCTGGCCCACCTTTACGCATTTTGTAAAGGTGGGGACGACGATGCCGGCGGCACTGTTCCCCTTTTCTAATCCGCGCCGGCGGCTTTCTTGAGCTTGCGGAACTGATTAATCTCCATCCTGCCCTCGGGGAACACGGCTTCAATCTTCAACTGGCCTCCCATGGCTCGAATCATGGATTGCTCGACGTGCGACGCCCTATTTCCTCAGAGGCTAAAGCCCGGAGAATTCTCGACGCTTTACGGCACGACTGAACAGCAAAAAGAGAAAGCGTTCTTCCAACTGGCGGAACGCTTCCGCGCCGCCAGCGACCCGGAGCAAGTCAAGCAGTTGGGAGACCAGTTGGGCCGCTTTGTGTTTGGCGAGTAATACCAAAGCCAACGACGGCCGGCCGATTCAAGCCGTCCCTTGGCTCGATCGGGGAGCGTCCCGCTTCACGCCACAACCGACACCTCGCCATGCTGCTTGCGCGTCGGCCTTACGACGATGTCCACGTCCTGTCCAAGCGCGGTGAGGAAGTCCATGAGGCGCTCGACGGAAAAGGCCCCCGCCCGGTTACGCATCAGCGCGGAGACATGAGGCTGCCGGATGCCGAGAATCTTTCCCGCTTCCGTCTGCTTCAGGCCACGCCGTTTGATCAGTTGATAAATTCGCAACGTGAGCTTAGCCTTCAATAGTTCCTGCTCGGGATGAGGCAAGCCGAGGTCGGCAAAAACATTTCCGCTGCTTTTCGCTACTCGTGTTCTTCTTGAAACCGTCGGTTTTTTCGTTTTTACAGTCACGTCAGTTTTGCCTTTCCCTGTGCAACCGCTCGGCCTCGGCCAAGCGCCGGCGGATCAGGCTGATTTCTTTGCTTGGGGTAGCGATTCCTTGCTTGGATTTCTTTTGGAATGCATGCAAAACATAGATCGCCTCCGCAAACCGGACGCTATAAACGGCGCGCCATGTTCCGCCGCGATCCTCGGCAACAATCTCAATGACCGAGCCTCCGCCGAATCCCTTCAACGATTTCGCCGAGGGATCCGTTTCTCCCTGTTGCGCGGCATATAGCGCTTGGCCAATATCGCGCCGGATCGCTTGCGGAAAGGCCCGCAGGTCTCTCCGGCTCGAACCGACCCAGACGATTGACCGCTCGGATGAGATCATTATACATGAATACGTATACCCGTATATCGTGTCAACAGAAACCGAAGACTCAGCGCTGGGTCAGTCCCAAACACGGAATATATTTGGACGCGCGCTCCAGCCTTTCCGCGCGCGGAAGCGTATAAACTTAGGTACACAGATCCTTCGCTTCGCTCGCATGACAGCGATGTCTTATACTCGGCCGGTGCGACAAATCATTCAGCCTATTTCCTGCCTATTAATCCTAGCGCTGGCCGTGGTCTCTCTCGCGTCCGCCCAAGCCGATCCCGACTGGACCGAGCCCTTCCCACCCTTTCGCATCGCAGGCAACCTCTACTACGTCGGCAGCAAGGGGCTGGCGAATTATCTAATCACGACACCGCAGGGAAACATCCTGATTAATAGCGATTTGGAAGCCAACGTACCGATGATTCAGGCAAGCATCGAGAAGCTGGGCTTCAAGTTCAACGACACCAAGATTCTGCTGATCAGTCACGCGCATTTCGATCACGACGCGGGCAGCGCGAAGATCAAGGAGATGACCGGAGCCCGTTACATGGTGATGGACGCCGATGTGCCAGTGGTTGAATCCGGCGGCAAACTCGATTTTCAATATGGCGACCGGCCTGAGTTTCTTTATCGGCCAACCAAAGTCGATCGCGTGTTGCACGATGGCGACGAAGTCAGGCTCGGCGGAACGGTGCTGGTGGCGCATCTTACGCCGGGGCACACGAAAGGCTGCACCACCTGGAGGATGCAGGTGACCGAGGGCGGTAAAACCTACAACGTGGTGATCGTGGGCAGTCCCAACGTCAACCCTGGATACAAGCTCGTCAACAACAAAAGTTATCCACAGATCGCCGATGACTACGTGCGCATGTGGGCGGTTTTGAAATCATTGCCCTGTGACATGTTTCTCGGAGCCCACGGCGGCTATTTCGGGCTGGAGGAAAAATATGCGCGATTGAAAGACGGAGGCGCAAACCCATTCATCGATCCCAGCGGATACAAAAATTACGTGGCCGAAAAAGAGCAAGAGTTCAATACAGAACTGGCGAAGCAAAAACTGGCCGCGAAATAGAAAGGATGGCCTCCTACTCGGTGAGCCATTTGCCGAGCCGCTTTTCCGCTTCTTCCTGCGAAAGCGTGCCGTTGCTTCGGGCTTCGTCGAGCCCGCGCTGTACCTTTTCCAACACCTAAAGGTGATACTGGATGTTTTCCAGCGAACAGTTGTCGGGCAACTTATGCAACAGCGACTCTACTTGCTGTTTTCCAGTCATGCTGCGCCTAGAATAGCATTTCCTGAAGCCTTCTCTGTGACTCTGTGTCTCGGTGGTGATCAGCCTTACCTTTACACTCTCGCCACCAACGTGTTAACCTCAATGACGTTACAAAACAATTGAAAAATTAGACAGGAGTGCACCAGGTTAGTGCTAGCCAGAGAGCAAAAGAAATCCCTCATCGACCAGTACGGCACCCACGCTACCGACACCGGTAGCCCGGAAGTTCAGATCGCTCTGTTGAGCGAACGCATTGGTTCATTGACGGAACACTTCAAGATGCACCAGAAGGACCATGGCTCGCGCCGCGGTCTTCTCATGCTGGTCAGCAAGCGACGTCGCTTGCTCGACTATCTCAAAACCTACAATTCCGATCGTTATAAAACTGTGGTCCAGAAACTCGGTCTCCGCAAGTAATTGCGGCCGAACCCATTTCTGGAATTCGTGTTTCTACGACCATATCAGCGGAATTGATCTGCCGTCCTCTCGGATTTTCCCAGGGACCGCAGTGCTGGACTGAGAAAAGCGGAGAAGGTGCGTCTCCAAGCAAATCCCGAGTTCCAACTGGCACCGGGTGCCCTGCGCCTCGCGCTTTTCGAGACGCGGGAAGGCACTAATCCATTGTTTGTGCAATGTGTGCAACCTCCCAGATCGGCACCGGCGTGCCCTCCTGCCCAGAAGGAAAATAAAACATGAAGCATGACGTATCAGTTCAACTCACCGGAGGCAAGAGCCTCGCGTTCGAAACCGGAAAACTAGCCAAACAGGCCCACGGCTCGGTCGTGGTGCGTATCGGAGAAAGCGTGGTTTTGGCCACCGCCGTGTCCAATCCCGATCCCCGCGAAGGCATCGATTTCTTCCCGCTCACCGTCGATTACCGCGAATACACCTACGCCGGCGGACGCATTCCCGGCGGCTTTATCAAGCGCGAAGGCCGTCCCAGTGAACGCGAGATTCTTACCAGCCGGCAGATCGATCGTCCCGTTCGGCCGCTGTTTCCTGAAGGCTTTAAGTGTGAGACGCAAGTCATCGCCTTTGTTCTTTCGGCCGATACAGAAAACGATCCCGACGTAGCCGGCATCAACGGCGCCTCGGCCGCGCTCACGATTTCTGATATTCCATTCAACGGCCCCATCGGAGCGGTTCGCGTCGGCTTGGTCGGTGGGCAGTTCATCATCAATCCGACTTACAGCGAAATGCGCGACAGCCTTCTGAACATCATGGTGGTCGGCACCGCCGACGGAATCGTGATGATCGAATCCGGCGCCAAAGAAGTAAAGGAAGAAACGGTCGTGGACGCGATCGAATTCGCCCACACCGAAATAAAAAAGATTTGCGCGGCCATCAACGATCTCAGGGCTAAAGCAGGCAAGCCCAAGCGCGAAGTTAAGGCGCCGGAATTCGACGAGGCTTACTACAACCATCTGCGAGGCAAGATCGGCGACAGACTCGCCGACGGCCTGGACACGCAGAAGCATCCCAAAGCGGAGAGCCAGAACCTGGTTCGCGACCTGAAGAAAGAATTGCAGGCCGCGATCCCGAAGGAAGACGCAGAAGCGCTGGCGAAACTAAAACACTACTACGAGATCCTGCGCGAACGAATTTTCCGCGAACAGGTAATCAACAATAAGAGAAGACCAGACGGCCGCGCCTTCGACAAAGTGCGCGATATCTGGGTCGAAGTCGGAGTTCTTCCCCGAACTCACGGCAGCGCCATCTTCACCCGAGGCGAAACCCAAGCCCTGGTCACAACAACATTAGGAACAAGCGACGACAAACAACGCCTCGAGACTTTCGAAGGCGAAGCCAAGAAGCGCTTCCTGCTGCACTACAACTTTCCTCCTTTTTCTGTTGGTGAGGTTCAATTCCTGCGCGGGGCTGGGCGCCGCGAGATTGGGCACGGTGCCCTCGCGGAGCGCGCGATCTCGGCCATGCTTCCCACGGAAGAAAATTGGCCTTACACCATGCGCGTAGTCTCGGACATTCTAGAGTCGAACGGCTCTTCTTCGATGGCAACCGTCTGCGGCGCCTCACTTTCCCTGATGGATGCTGGCGTTCCGCTGAAATCTCCGGTAGCAGGCGTGGCCATGGGGTTGGTGAAGGAGGGCAACGACTATGCCATCCTGACCGACATCGCCGGAGCTGAGGATCACTACGGCGACATGGATTTTAAAGTTGCCGGGACGAAAGACGGCATCACCGCCCTGCAGATGGACATTAAAGTCGGCGGCATTACCGCTCAGATTATGCGGGAGGCTCTGGCTCAAGCGCAGCGCGGCCGCTTACATATCCTCGACAAGATGAGCGAGGGGATTACCGAGCATCGCGAAAAAGTCTCGGCTTATGCGCCGCGAATTTACACCTTGCAGATTCCCGTCGATAAGATTCGCGACGTGATTGGGCCCGGTGGCAAAATGATTCGCTCTATCATCGAACAAACCGGGGTGAAGATCGACGTTGAAGATACCGGCAAAATCAACGTGGCTTCTAACGATGAAGCCTCGGCGAATAAGGCGCTGCAGATTATTCGCGACTTGACGGCTACCGCAGAGGTAGGGAAAACCTATCTCGGTACTGTCACCCGCTTGGCGGATTTCGGTGCATTCGTCGAAATCATTCCTGGGACTGACGGGTTGCTCCACATCAGCGAAGTGGCTGAGCATCGCATCAAGGATGTGCGTGATGAACTTAAAGAAGGCGATCAGGTGTTGGTGAAAGTGCTTGCGGTTGAGGGCAATCGCATCCGCCTTTCGCGGAAGGCCATCCTTAAGGAGCAACGCGCGAAAATGGGCGGCGGCGAGCCTGGACCAGACGGCAGCGTGCCGAGTAACGGCGATGTTGCCGGCGAGCCGGCGTTGACCATCGAGGGCGGCGGCGATTTCCCCGACGATGAGCCCAACTTTAACCGCGACGCGGTCGCTGGAGTCGCTGGAACCGGCGGCGGGGAGCGGCCTTCCGGAGATCGGCCCGATCGCGGTGGAGATCGCGGAAGGGGCGGACGACCGGGCGGAGGCGGAAGAGGTCGTGGTCGAGGCGGACGGCCAGGCGGTGGTGGTGGCGGACGCGGCGGTCATGGCGGACCGAGACACTAAATCGAAGACGATACGAAGGCCGCGAGTTCGCTCGCGGCCTTTTTTTTGTCCTATCATCTTAGAAATTCTCATTACCACTCACACGACGCGAAAGAGTGGGGCACCCATCATCACATTCACCGGCGATTGTCCGTCTGCGGTTCGGGATGGATCAGGACGCGAAATAGTTCCGGGGCTTCTTGTTTGAAGTGGATCTCGAGCTCGGTCGAAATATCATGCACGCGCGACAGCGGAAGCTCGTCAGAGAACGTGCAATGGCAGGATACGTAAAGGCGGCCGCGAACGTGTTTCACCTCGACGTCGTGCACATCCAGAACTTCCGGAAAATGGGCTACGACTGCCTTCAGTTTCTTTTCCAGTAGAGCATCGCGTACCACTTCATCCCCGGTTTCGATGGTCGCCGGCTCGCTCTCGATGTGAGTCAGAATGGTTGAAATCTCCGGCACGTCGCTGCGGATATCCGATTCCAGCCGCGTAACCTGATCGTGAGCTTCTTTCAGACTCAGTTTCTCATCCAGTTCAAGGTGCTGTTCCACGTGCAAACGTCCGCTCAAATCCTGCACGCTGATGTCATGCACATTGAAGTTATTGCGCGTAGCCACAGCCCGAACGCGATCGAAAATGTTTTCTCTCCGGGCCGGCCGCGCCACCGAACGAACCACAACATCCGCATCCGGCAGGACACCTTGCACGGCCGAGGTCACGGCGTCGGCGACTTGCTCGGAACGCTGGAAGGTCACGTTCCGTGCCAAACCGATGGAGAGATCGGCAAAATAGCGGTTACCGGCGCGGCGGATCCGCACGCGATCGACTTCAAGCAGTCCATCCACTTTATTGACCGCTGCAAGAATATTCCCGCGCACACCCGCCGGGGCGGCATCGAGCAGAGCGTCCACGGTTCTCCTTGCCAGCCTCGAACTCACGTACACCACGACTCCGGCGACGAAGAGCGCGGCCACGGGATCGGCATCACGCAGCCATTCCACGCCATAGAAGCGACCGATCATCACCAGCGTCAACCCTATTACGACCATGCCGCTGGACCAGATATCCGTGGAGAAATGCAAGGCATCGGCTTCGAGGGCCTGGCTGTCATACTTCGTCGCAATTCGCCCCAGAGCGCGGGAGCGCCAAAAATCCACCGCCATCGAAATGAACAGAACGGCAAAGGCGGCGACGCTCGGTTCGATCTCTACGCGCCGAAAGAAAAGCCTTTTCACGGCTTCGTAAACGATCCAGACGCATGTCAGGAGCAGCAAGGCAGTCTCGATAAAAGCAGAAAAATTCTCCACTTTTCCGTGGCCGTACTGGTGGTCCGCGTCGGCGGGTTTATCGGACACCCGAACGGAAAAGAATGTCACCAGCGCGGCGATAAGATCGAGTCCAGAATGTGCGGCCTCCGACAAGATGCCCAGGCTTCCAGTTGTGACCCCAACGACAATCTTCAGCGTCGTAATGGCGATCGCGGCCAACACGGAATTCCCCGCAACCGCGCGCTTTTCCGCACGCATGGAGCCAGGACTGTCGATCAGCGGCGACGCGGCCATGAGAGCATTATCGCCGCTGACGACTCTGTCCGCCAATACATACTCTAGAAACTATTTCCGCCAGACACTGCCGACAGCAGTGGAACTCTGTGCTAGGATTTTCACTGACCCTTTCGATCTTCCTTGGAGGAATCATAAACATGACGCGATACGGCTTAGTCTGTCTGCTGTTCGGAGCTATGGCCTGGGGCCAAGCGGCCAGTCCTACGTCCACGCCCGCGACCGGGCAATCGGGTGCGCCAGCCGGTGGCGCCATGAGTCCAGCCCAGAACAGTGACGCTGAGGCGTCAAAGGTCGCCCCCGATGCGCCTGTCATCACCATCAACGGTCTGTGCGAAAACGAGTCTGCCGACAAAGCGGCTGACCCGAATTGCAAAACCGTCATTACGCGTGCCCAATTCGAAACGATACTGGACGCGGTTCAGCCGAATATGCCTCCGCGGGTCCGCCGGCAGTTTGCCATGCGCTATGCCAGTGCGCTGGCCCTGGCGCAAAGAGCAGAGCAGTTGGGCCTGGATAAGGGGCCGAAGTACGACGAGCGTTTGAAGCTGGCGAGAATTCAGATTTTGGCCCAGGCCTTCAACCAGTCCGTGCAGGAAAAAGCGGGACAGATTTCCGACCAGGACGTTGAGGACTACTACAAGAATCACACTGCCGACTTTGAGGAAGCGGACCTGCAGCGCATATTTATTCCACGTTCCCAACAGGCTCCCGCGTCCAAGGTCAAGCTCAGCGCGGCGGCCGAACAAAAGCGCGAAAAGGACTCGGAAGACGTCATGCAGAAAGAAGCCGACAAACTGCATACCCGTGCCGCAGCGGGAGAAGATTTTACCAAGCTGCAAGCCGAGGCTTACCAGTTGGCCGGAATCAAGACCAAACCTCCCAGCACAAAAATGGAGGATACCCGCCGCAACGCGCTACCCGCGGCCCAGGGAACGGTTCTGGATTTGAAGACTGGAGAAATTTCCGCCGTACTTTCCGATCAGAGCGGATTTTTTATCTACAAGGTCAGCAAAAAAGAAGTCGAGCCTCTCGATAAAGTGAAGGATGAAGTCCATTCTTCCCTGCGGAGTCAGCGCTTGCAGGAACAGATGCAGACGGCACAAAAGTCTGCTACACCCACCCTGGATGAAAGCTATTTCGGACCGGATATGCCTCCCACCCACGGAATGCCGCTACCGGCTCCGAGCGGAGGGCCGACGACCAAGCCCGCTTCTCCCGGCCCCAAGTAATGGGCCGAGTCATGGCTCAAGTGATGAGCAAAGAAGTGAATGGCAAAGAAGTGAAGGGCAAAGATAAGCCAAGCATCGTCGTAACCGGAATCGCTGGCAATCTGGGGCAGCGGCTGTTGCCGCTGCTGACCGATTATCACGTCATAGGGATCGATCTGAACCCTCCCCGGGCCGGCGATTCCATCCAGTTTGTGCGCATGGACCTGGGCCTCGAGGAATCCTGCCGCGAGTTGTTTCTTCTCCTGCGTGAAGCCCGCCCGGTCGCCGTTCTGCACCTGGCATTTGTGCTAGATCCCGTGCGCAGCGGTGTGCTCGACGTGGAGCGGATGTGGCAGATCAACGTGGCCGGTACCGCACGAGTCATGGAAGCCATCACCGAAGCTAATCGGGATGATTCCATCGTGGGACGGTTTATTTTTCCCAGCAGCGTTGCAGTGTACGGACCCGATCTGACAGCCCCGGCGAACGAGGACTCTCCTCTTAACGCGCACACGCTGCCCTACGCGATCCACAAAATGGAAGCTGATCGAGTAGTGCAGCAGCGCGCTCCTGCCTTGCGAGGATGCAGCGTCTACATGCTCCGTCCACATATTTTTGCCGGTGCCAGCGTGCAGAACTACATGCTCGGCGCTTTTCGCGGCACCCCGAATGGCCAAGCAAAGCGCGCGTCGAGAATGCGGGATCAGGGCAAGCGACTTCCCTGTATGTTGCCCTACGGGGAGCATTATCTTACGAAACGCATTCAGTTTGTCCATGTCGACGACATGGCCAGATTGTTGGCGCACATTGTTCGCAGAACCGAGCCCGAGTCCCAACGGCTTACCGTGCTGAACGTTGCTGGACGCGGTGAGCCTTTGACCTTCGCCGGTTGCATCAGCATGGCCCACGCGAAGTTGAAGCGCGTCCCTGGGAAATGGGCCTTCCGCCTGATTCTAGAGTCGCTATGGAAATTAGGCATTTCGGCAATCCCGCCGCAAGCCATGCCCTATATGACCGGCGAATACATTATGAATACTGACCGCCTGCAGAAATTCCTGGGGAAGGACTATGAGGAAGTAATCCGCTATACGGTTGCTGATGCTTATGCCGATTCCTTTGTTACCGCCGCTTCCACTTCGAGCCAGCCCTCTGCAGCGGCGCAACAGGCATAGAGTGCTGTGTTCGCTGAGGGCTCGGTTTTCCCGCGCGCTCATCCGCCTCCACTGATTCATTTACTGCCAGGGAATAAATTGCCTCATTCCTGGTTTACCTTATAGAGGTGGTGGAAGAGCGTTTGACTGCGGCTACGTTCGAGGGGCTGGCCATGCCTCTCTTCGATCAGCTGTACAACTTCGCGTACTGGCTCGCCCAGGACCGGGCGGAAGCGGAAGATCTGGTGCAGGAGACCTACGTCAAGGCGTTAAAAGGATTTTCATCCTTCCAGTTGGGCACAAATTTCCGCGCCTGGATGTACCGGATCTTGCGAAACACATTCTTAACCTCGCGCACTGGTTTGAAGGCGAGCGCGACCATCGCATTGGATGCCGACGACAGTCCGGAACTGCCGGCTGGGCCGGAGACGCCCGAAACCATCTTCATCGAGCATTCGCAACATCAATTCCTGCAAGCAGCCATCGAAGCGCTGCCGGTAAACTTTCGCGAGGTGTTGTTACTCTGCGATATGGAGGAAATGTCGTATCAGGAAATTGCGGTGTCGCTTTCGATTCCGATTGGAACCGTGATGTCGCGCCTTTCCCGTGCCCGTAAGGCGCTTCGTGAAAGCCTGCAGCAGAAGATGGTGAGGTCCTAAGATGGCCGACAACTGGACCGCAAAACTCGATACTTACCTCGACGGGGAATTGCCCGCGGACGAAATGCGGGAATTGGATGCTCACCTTCGAACTTGTCCGCCATGCGCCGCAGACGTGCTCAGCCGTCTCCAGATGAAACGTGCGGTGCATTCTGCCGGCATGCGTTATCGGCCGAGCGCTGACTTTCGCCAGCTCGTAAGAAAAAGTATTGCGGCCAAGCGCCGGCAATCGCCGATACGAATGTGGGCCGGAGCCGGGTTCGCGATCGCGATGTTGCTAATCGTTGGATTCGTGAGTTTAGTTTCTAAACAGGGGCAAACGGCGCGGCAACAGGCCTTTAGCGAACTGGCGGATCTTCACGTGGCCACGCTCGCCAGTCCGAATCCGGTGGACGTGATCTCAACCGATCGACATACCGTGAAGCCGTGGTTCCAGGGGAAGATCCCCTTCACCTTCAATCTGCCGGAATTGCAGGGCTCGGAGTTCACTTTGCTGGGAGGCCGCATTGCCTATCTCGGACAGTCGCCGGGCGCGGAATTGATTTATCAGATTCGGAAGCACCAGATTTCAGTCTTCATTTTTCAGGATCGCGGTGCCGTCGGCAACTTGGGATCGAGTGCTCAGTCATCGAAAGAATTATCATTCAACATTGAAAGCTGGAATCAGGCCGGCCTGCGCTACTTCGTAATCGGCGATGCCAGCGGCGACGACATTCGCAAGCTTGCGGATATGCTAAAGAATGCCCCATAGAGACGCAGCTCGCTGCGTCTCATTCCGGACCCGAATTATTTCTTCCCTCGATACAATCCAGCAATTCCGAAGCTGTAAGGAGTCCATGAAACTTCGCGAAATCCCGCTCGCCGCATTCGGCCAAGCATTTCTTGCGGAGGACTTCCATGCGGATGTGGCTACGTGGTGCGCTTGTTCTTGCTTTCACGTTAGTTTTGAACGGCTTACCGGTGTTGGCGCAGGACTGGCAGGAAGTTGGTCCGAATGGCGGCGACGTTCGCGCGATGACGGCCGATCCG
>Ga0209038_10000541_pt1 | contig 11495 bp, 8 predicted proteins | sample BogFormECP03_OM3_FD_188237 | JGI IMG/M metagenome (GOLD analysis project Ga0209038, IMG submission 188237) | Bog forest soil microbial communities from Calvert Island, British Columbia, Canada - ECP03_OM3 (SPAdes) (version 2) | ecosystem: Environmental > Aquatic > Freshwater > Wetlands > Bog ...
CCCCGGTGTTCGGCCCGCTGATCACCATCACCGTTTCGTCGCCGCCCAGCTCCAGCGAAAGCGGCACAGCCTTCCGCCCCAGCGGCCGCAGCTTCGCTTCCAGCACCGGATTCCGCGCGGCATCCAGCCGCAATAAATTTCCAGCCCGAAACACAGGCATCACGCAATCAATCTCGCGGGCAAATCGCGCCCGCGCAAAAATAGAATCCATATGCGCAATCTGCGCCGCCGCCGCAGCCAGTGCACCGCGATCCGCGCGCAATCGCTCCGTCAACTCCGCAAGAATCCGCGAAATTTCCACCAGCTCTTCTTCCGAAAGCTGCACCAGCCGGTTATTCAGATCAATCGCTTCCAGCGGCTCGACGAACACCGTCTGTCCCGTCGCGCTAGCGCCGTGCACCACCCCCGGCACTCCTCGCCGATCCGACGCCCGCACCGGAATCACGAAGCGATCATTCCGCAGCGTGACGTAATCCTCGCCGCCAGCCACGCCGCCCGTTTCCCCGCGCGCCCTCAAAATACTTTCCAACGAACGCCGGATCGTCGCCCGCCCCTGCGCAATCCCCGTGCGAATCCGCCGCAGCTGCGGCGAAGCATCATCACTGATTTCGCCATTCGGCAAAATCGCGCGGCGAATCGCCGTCGCCAGATGCCGGAAATCCCCCAGCGCCGCCGCGCGCCCCGCCAGCTGCGGATATTTCGCGGCGTCAGCCTTAAACACCTGCCGCAACGAACTCGCAATTTCCAGCAGCGAGCTCGCATCCAAAAATTCAGCGACGGAAAGCACGGAAGCGGGAACGGCCAGCCGCGCCAGCCACTGCTCGGGATCCGCAAACGCGCCGAAGCCCAACTCGGCCCCCGCGCGCAAATATCCAGCCGCCTCGCCAACCAAAACAAATTCCGCGTCGAGCGCCACCACATCCTGCTGCGGAGCCAAAGCCTCAATCGCCCGACGCCCCGGCGCACAAGTGGTGTACCCCCCGACAATCTCTTTCAATTGGTCAAATTCCAAAACCTGCGCAGCTGTACGCGACACGAATCCCTCAACCCAAAATTAACAACACTAAATTGTTCAAGTTATTGTAGCCCGGGTGCCTGTGGGAATCAGCGCGCTAGAGTCCGTACCGCAATTCGGCAATCTTTGCAGCTCATGCCCTTAGGCCGTGCGTGAGGCCTCGGGAATCTTTGTGGGTCGCGGCTTTAGTTCATCCTGAGAGCCCGCCGGCGGCTGGATCGAAGGGCCGCGACATAAACCGCGCAGCCTCCGAGCGGCTTTAGCCGCTGAAGTTCCAATTTTGCAGTCATGATACAAAATCGTCACCGCGGATCGTTGCCCACGGCTTCGCACGCATCCTTATTTCTTTTTCTTGTGCTGCGGTGGAGCAGGCGAGCCCAGCACCTCAACCATCGCCACGGCAATCGCATCCGCCGCAGCAGTAGCATCCCGCCCGCGCTGCGGATTATTGTTCCCGAAAATCGAAAATATCAATCGCTCGCCGTGCAAAGTAGTAGCAAAACCCGAAATCGCCCGCACGTGTTCCAAAGCCCCCGTCTTCGCCTCGATCCGCCCCGACGCCACCGTATCCTTCAACCGCGTTTCCAGCGTGCCATCCACCCCCGCAATCGGAAACGTGGAAATATAATCCGCGCCCCACGGCTGCGCCGCGTCCCAACGCAAAAGCTGCACCACCGCGCGCGGCGTCACCAGATCGTCGCGCGACAACCCCGAGCCATCCGTGAAAACCACGTCGCCATCCGCCACGCCCACCATCTTCAGAAAATCCTGCTCCGCCCAGATCCCCGCATCCGTCACGCCAAATCCTTTTTTCTCGTGCGCCACCGCCCGCAACAATAATTCCGCATGCAAGTTCTGGCTCACCTTATTCGTCACGCGCACGATCTCGGAAAGCGGCGGAGAAATATGCACCGCAAAAACAATTGTGTCTGCAGGAGTCGGCAGCGGCGCCGGCCCCAGCACCACCGGCGCGTCCGGATAAATTTCCGCGGGCGGAGCGTGCTTCACGCGAATCGTTCCAGTAACCCGCACGCCGCGCGCTTCGAAAACTTGCTTCAATGCCGCTGCGACGGTCTCCGCCGGGTCCGGCATCGCCAGATCCAGCTTTATCGGCGCATGTCCCAGCGGTATCGTCCCGCGCAACAGCAAAAATTGCGGCCCCGCCTGCCGCACCACGCCAAATTCCGGCTTGCCATCAGCCAGGCCGGTCCTAAGCTCATGTCCAAACGTGCCCATTGCCGCCGCCGGCTCAACCGCAACAACGGCGGGATCGCCCACGCGCAATCCAGGACTAACTTCCACCGTTATGGAATTATCGTTGAAGGCGATGGCGCTCACCGGCGCGCCAAACGTGAAGTACAAATCCCCCACGCTCCATCCCGCCGGATAAGGATCGTAAGGATAGTAGCTGTCGTCCGCGATGATATCCCCGTCAATCTCCTTCAGTCCCTTGGCAATCGCGTCATCAGCCATTTGCGCCAGCACTTTTTCCGCCACGCCATCGTGCTCCACTTTTCCAGCATAAGGAAATTTCCGGTTCGAAAGATCCGGATCGCCGCGCCCCACAAAAACCAGATCCCCCAGCAAGCGCCCATCCTCTCCGAACTTGCCGGAGGATTCCAAAGTGGTGCGAAATTGGTACGTCGGCCCCAGCGTCGCCAGCGCCAGCGACGTCGTGATAATTTTCGCGTTCGACGCTGGCGTAAAAAATCGGTCGGCGTTCAGCTCATACAATATTTCTCCGCTGTCGCGATCCGTCACCAGCACGCCCCACAACGCTTTCTGCGCATGCGCTTCCTCCAGCGCCGCATCCACACGCGCCCGAAACCGCGCCACATCCGCCCGCGGCTTCGCACCGCGCCCTCCACTCGATCCTTTCTTCGCAGGCGCCGCAGCCTGTTGGCCCATCGTCGCGGAGGCGGCAAAAATCAGCAGCGCGATCCCCCACAAACTCGCCGCAAAAAATCGCCGCCATCTCGCGCGCCCGTATACTTTCCGTCGAATTTTCAAAGCAACCCTCATCATCCTTCGCAAATTCAAAAACCGCCCAAATTATATGACATCCCGGAAAACCAGCGGCAACTCCGGAGAATTCTTGCGATTCATCAGTAAAGTCCATATGATGACCGTCCACCCATAGGAGGGTACACCGTATGAAAAGCAAAGCTCTCTCGGCCCTGCTGATTGCCGCTCTGGTCGGCCTCCCCACCCTTTTCAGCCCCGCGCTTTCCCATGCGGACGACACCACCACCGAACAAGACCGCATTCGCACCGCCGGCACAGTTCTGAAAGAAATTATGGACATCCCCGACAACATTCCGCAGAGCCTCATTGACAAGGCGGACTGCGTCATCGTTTATCCCACCGTGCTCAAAGCCGCGTTTGTCGTCGGCGTCAGCTACGGCCGCGGCGTGATGAGCTGCCGCAGCGGTGCAACTTTCCACGGACCCTGGAGCGCCCCGTCCATGATGGCACTCGAAGGCGCCAGCTTCGGATTTCAAGCCGGCGGCCAGGCCACCGACTTCGTCATCCTGGTTATGAATACCGCTGGCGCCAACGCTATTCTCGCCAGCAAAGTTAAGCTGGGTGGCGACGCCTCTGTCGCCGCCGGTCCCGTTGGGCGCACCGCCGCAGCGGATACCGATGTAACGCTGCGTGCCGAGATGCTCACCTACTCGCGTTCCCGCGGCCTCTTCGCGGGAATCTCGCTGGCAGGCTCCACGGTTCGCCCGGACAACGACGCCAACGAACGCATTTACGGTAAGAAAGTTTCCGCGCGTGAAATCGTGCTCCACAATGCCGTCCGTCCCACGCCCGACGCGAAACTCATGCTGGACGTGTTGCGCGCGCACAGCCCCAAGAACTTGTCGAAGTAAGCGGCCCCGCTTCAACATCCTACTCGCGCCGGAGGCCTGTGCCTCCGGCGCGTTTTTCTTTCAGCGCTGTGTGCCCTCGCGTCCCGCGAGCCCGTGCGGCCCATCACGTACCCCCTATAATGACCACCCACTGACCGTAGTCCAACGTTGACTATTGGTCGGTTTTGTCCTATAGTCAGCTATGGTGTCCTCGTGAAGATTGCTCCGCTATCTTCGATCCCTCGCCCCACCCAAGCCGTCCCGCGCGCCGGCCGCCGTGAACGCCATCGCACCGAAACTCGCGACCGCCTCTACCGCGCGGCCCTGGCACTCTTCGCTGAACGCGGCTTCCTGGAAACCACCGTCGAGGACATCACCGAAGCCGCCGACGTGGGGAAAGGCACCTTCTTTAATTATTTCCCCACCAAGGAACACATCCTGGCCGAATTCGGCGGCCAGCGCACTGCTGCCGTGGAACGCGCGCTGCAGAAAGCTCGCGCCACCGAAGGACCCGTGCTGGATGTATTCCGCGATCTGGTGGGAGATGCCGTGGGCCAAGCCGATAAAAGCGCTGCCCTGCTTCGCGCCGTGTTTGCGGCGCACGCATCTTGCGCTTCCGTCCGCCAGGAACTGCTGAAACGCGTCCTCGTCGGCCGCCGCATCCTCGCGCAGATTTTTCTGCTGGCGCAGGAACGCGGCGAAATCCGGCGCGACATTCCCGCCATGGACCTCGCGCGCATCACCCAGCGCATCTTCATGGGCGTCACCATGAGCTGGGCCATCAAACCCGAATCCACATTGCGCAAAACTTCCGAAGAAGTTTGGGATTTGATCGAATCCAGTCTGCTGCCCGCGGACCCACGGTCCATGCGCAAGCGCACGCGGAGGTCCCGCGCATGATCAGCCCAATCCGCTGCAAGCCATCTGCTGGAAACTTCCCTGAGTCGTGGAAACGCTCGGCTTCATCCAATTTCCAACAACCCGGGCAGGAGGAATCCGTGATAGCTCGACCGCTGCAATTTTTAATTGCTATATTCCTGCTTTCGCTAGGGGCCGCACAAACGCAAGCCCAGGCCACTGCCGGTCCCGCACTCGCGCAACCTTCGTCTTCTTCCAGCAGCAGCGCGGGAAGCAGTGCTCCCGCCGCTCCACAAGCGCAAAGTTCGTTTCAAGGCAGCGTCCCTGGAAAACTGGAACCCGGCGTGCTCCAAATCTCTCTGCAGAATGCAATTGACCGTGGTCTGAAGGCCAATTTGGGACTGCTGCTTTCGCAACAGGACATCGGTTCGGCGCGAGGCGAACGCTGGAAAAAATTAAGCTCGCTGCTCCCGAACCTCACCACCACCAGTTACGTGGACGGCTCGCAAGTGGATCTCGCGGAATTTGGATTTAACGCGATTCCCGGCGTGAGCATTCCCACCATCATCGGGCCTTTTGGCTATTACGATTCGCGCGCGTACCTCACGCAGTCGCTGCTCGATTTGAACGCCATCAACAATTCCCGCGCGGCCACGCAAAACTTGAAAGCCGCGCAGTACACCGCCAAAGACGCGCGCGATCTGGTCGTCCTCGCCGTCGGCTACAATTATTTGCAAGCCATCGCCGACGCATCGCGCATCGAATCCCTCTCCGCCCAGGTGAACACCGCGCAGGCTCTTTACAATCAGGCGTCCGATCAAGTAACCGCCGGCACTTCTCCTGCGATTGACGGTCTGCGCGCTCAAGTGGAATTGAAAACGCGCCAGCAGCGGCTCATCCAGGCCAAAAACGATTTCGCGATCCAAAAAGTCACTCTCGCGCGCGTCATCGGCCTCGCTCTCGGCCAGCAGTACGACCTCACCGACAAATCGCCTTACGAACCATTCACCGCAATGACTCTCGACGAAGCGCTGCAGCGCGCTTACGCCTCGCGCTCCGATTTTATGGCCGCCAGCGCCACCGTGCGCGCTTCGGAATATTCGAAGAAAGCCGCGCGCGCCGAATATTTTCCCACGCTTTCTTTCAGCGCGGATTACGGCCTCGCCGGCACCTATTCCACTCTCGCCACGCACGGCGTCTTCGACGTACGCGGCGCCCTTAACTTCCCCATTTTTCAGGGCGGCAAAGTGCACGGCGATGAACTCCAAGCCGACGCCCGGCTCGAGCAAGCCCGCCAGCACCTCGAGAATCTTCGCGGCCAAATTGACGCGGACGTGCGCTCCGCTTTCCTGAATCTGCAGTCCTCGGCCGATCTGGTGGAAGTCGCCAAAAGCAACATTGACCTGGCGCAGCAGACTCTGGACCAGTCGCGCGACCGCTTTGCCGCCGGCGTCGCCGACACCGTCGAAGTCGTGCAGGCCCAGGAACAAGTGGCCACCGCGAACGACAGTTATATTTTCAGTCTCTACAGTTACAACTACGCGAAAATTTCCCTGGCACGAGCGCTGGGCCTGGCGGAAGTCAGCGTAAAAGAATACTTCAAAGGAAAATAAGCGATGCCTCAGCAAACGGAAGTCCCGGCAAATCCTCCCGCGGAAAGACAGCTTCCCGCCGAAACTCATTCGGCCTCGCCGCCGCCCGCTCGCGACGAAAGCTACTTCAAACTGCATCCCCGCGCCCCGATGTTTCTAACGATCGCCACCGTCGTGCTGCTGGTCGCCGGCCTTTTCACCTATCGCTATTTCTCGATGTACGAATCCACCGACGACGCCGAAGTGGACGGCCACCTGATGCCCCTCAGCGCTCGCATCACCGGCTACGTCATTAAAGTCAACGTGGACGACAATCAATACGTGGACGCAGGAACCGTCCTCGCCGAAATTGATCCGCGCGATTACCAGGTCGCGCTCGATCAGGCTAACGCCTCGCTCGCCGATGCTCAGGCCACAGCCCAAGCCCTGAATATCAACGTCCCCATCGCCTCCGTGAATTCCGATAGCCAGGTGTCCGCCACCGGAGCGGACGTCGAAAACGCCCGCGCCGGCATCTCCGTCGCCCAGGATCAATTCAGCGCCGCGAAATCCCAGCTCGATCAGGCCCAGGCCAACGACGTAAAAGCGCAAAACGACCTGCTCCGTTACAAACAGCTCGTGGACAAGCAGGAAATTTCGCAGCAGCAGTACGACCAGGCCGTCGCGTCGGCCAAAGCCAGTAGCGCAGCGGTCGCATCAGCTCACGCCTCCGCCACTGCCGCCGAGCAGGAAGTAACTCAAGCGCGCAGCCGCCTCGCGAACGCCGATGCGAATTATCGCAACGCGCAAACCGGCCCGCGTCAGGTTGCTTCCACCCGCGCTCGCGCGCTTTCCGCGGACGCCACCGTGCAACAAAAACAAGCTGCGGTCGAGCAGGCACGATTGAATCTTCAATATACGAAAATCATTGCTCCGGTGGACGGTGTCGTCAGCAAAAACGCGGAAATGGGGATGAACGTGCAACCCGGCCAGCAATTATTCGCCATCGTTCCGCTCGCCGATGTTTGGGTCACCGCCAACTACAAAGAAACGCAGTTGAAATCTATGCGCCAAGGCCAGCCCGCGGAAATCAAGGTGGACGCCAACGGCCGCACCTACCGCGGCCACGTGGACAGCATCGCCGGCTCCAGCGGCGCGCGCACCAGCCTGCTGCCTCCCGAAAACGCCACCGGCAACTACGTGAAAGTCGTCCAACGCATCCCGGTAAAGATCGTTCTCGATAAAGGGCAGAACAGCGATCACTACCTGCGCCTCGGCATGTCCGTCGAACCCAAAGTCAAAGTGGAATAAATTGAGCGCTGCCGCCATTCCGATGGATTCCGCCTGGCGCCCGCGCCCGGTCATCAATCCGTGGATCATCGCGCTCACCGTCACTCTCGCGACGTTCATGGAAGTCCTGGACACCAGCGTCGCCAACGTCGCGCTCCCGCATATCGCCGGCAGCCTTTCCGCCGGCCAGGACGAAAGCACCTGGGTGCTCACGTCCTACCTGGTTTCCAACGCCATCATTCTTCCCATGAGCGGCTGGTTTTCCCAACTCATCGGCCGCAAGCGCTTTTACATGTCCTGCGTCGCGCTTTTCACCATCAGCTCGTTTCTCTGCGGCCTCGCGCCCAATCTCAGCATGCTGATTATTTTTCGCGTGCTGCAAGGAATCGGCGGCGGCGGCCTGCAACCCAGCGAGCAAGCAATTCTCGCCGACACTTTCGAACCGCGAAAACGCGGCATGGCCTTCGCCGTTTACGGCATGGCGGTGGTGCTCGCTCCGGCCATCGGCCCCACCCTGGGCGGATGGATCACCGACAATTTCAACTGGCGCTGGATTTTCTTCATCAACATCCCCGTAGGCATCATTTCGCTGCTGCTCACCAACATGCTCATCAGCGATCCTCCCTACATGAAGCAGCAAAAACGCTCCGGCTTCCGCGTGGATTACATCGGCCTCGGCCTGCTCGCACTCGGCCTCGGCGCCATGCAAGTCGTCCTCGATAAAGGCCAGCGCGACGATTGGTTCGGCTCGAACTTCATCATCGCCATGACCGTCATCTGCGTGGTTGCGCTCATCGCCGTCGGAATATGGGAGTGGCATCACAAAGATCCCATAATCGATCTCCATCTTTTCAAAATCCGTTCCTTTGGTATTGGCAACATGCTTATGTTCATGGTGGGATTCGCGCTGCTTTCCAGCACCGTCCTGCTGCCGCAATTTTCGCAGGAGTTATTGGGCTATACGGCGCAAAGGGCGGGCCTCGCCTTGATGCCCGGCGGAATCGCGATTATTTTATGCATGCCTCTGGTTGGCTTTTTGCTCGGCCACACCGACGCGCGCCGCCTGCTTTTATTCGGCCTCGTCATGGTTTCTTTTTCCCTGATTCACATGACCAATTTCGACACCCTGATTGATTTCCGCGCCCTGGCAACCGCGCGCGTATACCAGGCCATGGGCCTCGCATTTCTTTTCGTGCCCATCAACACCGCCGCGTACGCCGTCATCCCGCCCGGAAAAAATAACGCGGCCTCCGGACTCATCAACCTCGCCCGCAATATCGGCGGCAGCGTCGGCATTTCTTTTGTCACCACCATGCTCGCGCGCCGCGCCCAAGTGCATCAATCCAATCTCACCGCTCGCCTCAATTCCGGAAACGGCCAATTCCAGGCCGCGCTTTCGAATATCACGCACCTGTTCGTCACCCGCGGCTCCAGTCCCGCCGAAGCCGCTCGCCAAGCCTACGGCATGATGGCCTTCAATCTGGACCGCCAAGCCACCATGCTCGCGTACATTGACAACTTCTGGATTCTCGGCGTCTGCGTCGCCGCCATGATCCCCTTCGTCTTCCTAATGAAGAAAGTAAAACCCGGCGGCCCGATGGCCGCACACTAGCCGGCATCTAATTAGCCGAGGAATCGGAAGGGCGGGGCTTCAGCCCCGCCGTCAGTGTCGAAGATTAAGCATCTTTCATGGTCGTGGCGTTAGCCACGACACACGCGCCCAAAAAGCCGCGCGGCTTTACAGCTTGCGGAACAGGTCCGTCTTTTAGGGGGTCGGAGCTTTAGCTCCGACAATCAGTGCTTGGCTTGCAATGGGCTTCAGCCCCTGAGGAAACGGTTGGAAGCCTTTTTCCGCAACCTGTTCACCCGCTGAACTACCGATTTCTCTGTGTCCTCCGTTCTCCTCCGTAGTCTCTGTGTTAATGTTTTGATCTCTGCAGCCGTCACACACATCCTAAAACCACGAAGTAAACCAAGCAATCGTCAAGCGTCTTCACCCGCTGAAGTACGTTTCCGTAGCACCCGCCGTGACCGCTTAACACCTGAACGGACTCTTTCGGTCGCGCTTGCATCCCCCCCAGATGAGTTGTACGCTCGCACCGGCGCCAGCAATGTCCGTAAAAATCATCACCCTCGAACGCGAATACGGCAGCGGCGGCACGCTCATCGCCAAAAATCTCGCCGCACGCCTCGGCTGGAAACTCTGGGACCAGGAAATCACCGCCGAAATCGCCCGCGCCGCCAATATTGACCATCGCGAAGCGCAGCGTTGCGACGAGCGCGTGGACCCCTTCCTTTATCGTCTCTTCAAAGTGTATGCGCGCGGCAGCTATGAACGCGCGCTCGGCCTCGGCGACTCCCGCGTCTTTGACACCGATTGCATGGTCGAGATGCTCCAAAAAGTCGTTGAAGACGTCGCCTCGCGCGGCAATTGCGTCATCGTCGGCCGCGGCGCACCCTACTTTCTACGCGACCGCCCCGACGCCTTCCACGTCTTCATCTACGCCTCCGACGAAGAAAAAATCCGCCGCATCAAATCCATCGGCAAAACCGAAAAAGAAGCCCAGCAACTGGTCGCCGAGGTAGATCGCGACCGCGCCGAGTTCATCCGCCACTATTTCGGCAAGGAATGGCCCCACCGCCCCCTCTACAACATTATGATCAACTCCAAATTCGGGGACGAATTCGTAATCGAATCCATCCTGCAGAACATCGAAGCCCTCGAAAAGCACCAATCCCTGCGCACCATCACCGCCTAGCGAATCTCAAACCATCGCCCATTCGCCCCGCCCGCTCCACTTGGCTAATCCTCGGCAATAAACCGGCAATGAAAACAGCTATTCCAATCACATATAATCCGTGACTGCTTTTGACACCGTTTCTTTGTTTATGTTCTTATCGCGATAATATGAAGTATTGAACCAAACGTCGAGTCTCTTGGCCCCCTTGCTGGCATTGCACCCTCTGCAGCAAATGGCCAGGTTGTATTTCTTCTCAAAAGGTCCTTCATTATTGAAGTGCTCGATAGTTGCTCCAGTGGCTCCCATTGTATGTGGATATTGCTTCATCAAAACTCCGCAATAAACGCACAATTTGTCTCTTGCTCTAATCTCCCGCTCATCTTGCTCTGAAATTCCAAATGTATTGGACATGGCTACCAGCGACACAACCGTACGACACTTTAAACTGGCTCGAACCCAGAAAGCTATCTTGCGGCGTCACGCATTAGCACGAATTCCGGACGAACATCGTCACCGAGCAACTGCGTTCCCGACATCCACGCTCGCGAGCACGCCTGACGAACTAACTGCATCTCTTGGCCGTCGCGAAATGTAGCACTGCATTTTCCCGGCGTCGTTGACTTGCACCCACCTGCAATCTAAAATCGCCACCTCATGCCCGATAGCCCTTCCCTGATTGGCCTCACCATCTCCCATTACCGCATCGTCGAAAATCTCGGAGGCGGAGGCATGGGCGTCGTTTACAAAGCCGAAGACACCCGCCTGAAGCGATTCGTTGCCTTGAAATTTCTGCCCGAAGAGGTGGCCCGCGACCAGCAGGCCCTCGGCCGCTTCGAACGCGAGGCTCAAGCCGCCTCCGCGCTGAATCATCCCAACATTTGCACCATTCACGATATCGGTGAAGAGAACGGCAAAGCCTTCATCGCCATGGAATTTCTCGACGGCGCCACTCTAAAGCACCTGATCAACGGCCGGCCCCTCGAACTCGATCGCCTACTCGATATCGCCATCGAAATCGCCGACGCTCTCGACGCCGCGCACGCCCAAGGCATCATTCACCGCGATATCAAGCCCGCCAATCTTTTCGTCACCCGCCGCGGCCACGCGAAAATTCTCGATTTCGGCCTCGCCAAATTAATTCCCGCGCACAGCGGCACCGCGCGCG
>Ga0209038_10000542_pt1 | contig 11478 bp, 8 predicted proteins | sample BogFormECP03_OM3_FD_188237 | JGI IMG/M metagenome (GOLD analysis project Ga0209038, IMG submission 188237) | Bog forest soil microbial communities from Calvert Island, British Columbia, Canada - ECP03_OM3 (SPAdes) (version 2) | ecosystem: Environmental > Aquatic > Freshwater > Wetlands > Bog ...
CGCGTGCGCACTCCATCCGGTCCTTCGATGACCACGACCGCCTCGCTGAACGGCGCGCGATCCTCGTGCCACTTGTCGTCGAACACGCGGAAGCTGACAAAGTTGAAATGTTCTTTCGCAAGGCCGAGCGTGCGCAGCATCAGCAGCTCGAACGAAGCGTCCGCGCCGTCGAAGGTGTAGCCCGCTCCCTCGAGCCGCTTGAGTTCGTCGAGCAGCTCGCCAATCTTGTCGTCGCTCGCCGCACCGACGTCGAGGCCGAACTCCTTGGCCTTGTACACGATATTCGCGCGGCCCGAGAGCTCCGAGAGCAGCACGCGGCGATCGTTGCCGAGCAGCGCGGGATCGATGTGTTCGTAGGTCGCCGTGTTGCGCTGGATTCCCGACACGTGCAGTCCGCCCTTATGCGCGAACGCGCTGCGGCCGACGTACGGCTGGCGCGCGAACGGCGTGATATTCGCGAGCTCGTAAACCAGCGTCGAGACCTCGCGCATCGTCTTGAGCTTCGCGGTCGGCACGCAATGGTAGCCGAGCTTGAGCTGCAAATTCGCGACGATCGAAACCAGGTTTGCGTTGCCGCATCGCTCGCCGAAGCCGTTTACGGTGCCCTGCACCTGCACGGCGCCCGCGCGCACTCCCGCGAGAGTGTTGGCGACCGCGACTTCCGAGTCGTTGTGGCAATGAATTCCAATCGGGCAATTCACCGCCGCGCGCGCCGCCGTAACCGCCGCTTCGATTTCATGCGGCAGGCGTCCGCCGTTGGTGTCGCACAGCGCGATCAACGTCACTCCGGCGTCATCGACCGCCTTGAGACAGGCGAGCGCGTATTCGGGATTGTGAAAATAGCCGTCGAAGAAATGCTCGGCGTCGAAAATCGCTTCGTCGAAATTCTTTTTCAAAAAAGCGATCGTGTCGTTGACGATTTCGAGATTTTCGTTGAGCGGAATTCTGAGCGCCTCGCGCACGTGCATGTCCCAGGTCTTGCCGACCACGGTCGCGACCGGTGCTCCAGTGCGCAGCAGCAGTTGCAGATTGCGATCGGCGGCAGCGCGCACGCCCGAGCGGCGCGTCGAACCGAACGCCGCAATCTTCGCGTGCCGAATCTTGATCTTCTTGACCTCTTTGAAAAACGCCGCATCGCGATCGTTCGAGCCCGGCCATCCGCCCTCAATATAATCGAAGCCCAGATCGTCCAACCGCTCCGCAATCGTGACCTTGTCCTCGACCGTCAGCGAGATGTCCTCGGACTGGCAGCCGTCGCGCAAAGTAGTGTCGTAAACCTGTATGTGTTTCGTATCCGCCATCTGCCTCAGACTCGCGGCGATTCTTTCGCACCGCCGTTGCCGTTGCCTGTGATAAACGCGTCGTGCAATGCACGCATCGCGAGTTCGCCGTATTTGGAATTGACCACGACCGAGACTTTGATTTCTGAGGTCGAAATCATTTCGATATTAATTCGCTCCGCGGCCAGCACCTTGAACATGGTGGACGCGACCCCCGAATGGGTGCGCATGCCGACGCCGACCACCGAGACCTTGGCGACCGCGTCGTTGTGGCGCACGCCGGCCGCGCCTATTTCTTTCGCCGTACGCTCGACGATTTCGAGCGCACGCTTCAAATCCTCGCGCCCGATGGTGAAGGTCATGTCGGTGCGGCCGTCGGCGCTGGCATTCTGAATGATCATATCGACGACGATTCCCGCGTCCGCGATCGGACTGAAAATCTTCGCCGCGAGCCCGGGCTGATCCTCGACCCCGGCAACCGTAATCTTGCTTTGATTCTGGTCGAGCGTTACGCCCGAAACGAGCACGTCCTCCATTGACTGATCCTCTTGTCCGACCCACGTCCCTTCGGCTTCACCGAAGCTCGAGCGGACGACGAGCGGCACGTTGTAGCGGCGGGCAAGTTCTACGGAACGGGTTTGCAGGACCTTCGCGCCGAGTCCCGCCATCTCCAGCATCTCATCGTAGGAGATGCGCCCGAGTTTTTTTGCTTTGGGACAGATGTTGGGATCGGCGCTGTAGACGCCGTCGACGTCGGTGTAGATTTCGCACGCGTCGGCCTTAAGCGCGGCGGCGAGCGCGACTGCGGTCAGGTCCGACGCGCCGCGGCCAAGCGTCGTGATATCGCCGTTGGGATTGACGCCTTGATATCCCGCGACGACGGCGATTTGCCCGTCGTTAAGCGCCTGCGTTATGCGATCGCATTGCACGGATTTGATTCGCGCTCGGCCGTGATTCGAGTCGGTGGTCAGGTTCATTTGAAACGCGAGAAATGAAACGGTCCGATGGCCCATCGACTGCAAACGAATGGCGAGCAGCGCGGCCGAGACCTGCTCTCCAGTCGCGACCAACACATCAGTCTCGCGTGCGCTCGGCGATTCGCTCAGTTCGGACGCGAGCTTGAACAATCTGTTGGTCTCGCCCGCCATTGCGGACACGACCACGACGACGCTATCGCCGCCGCCACGCGCCCTTACCACGCGATCGGCAACCGCTTTGATTCGCTCGATCGAACCGACCGACGTGCCGCCGTATTTTTGAACGACCAATCCCACAAAATGCCCTGTTCTCCCGTAAAATCGGGGTGATCGACTATTATGATCGGAAAATAGCCATCAAACCAGCCCCCAAGATACTGGGTGCAGGGGTCACCCCTGCCCGGGAAGCGTGAAACCCAAGTGGGTTTCACATTCAATAAAGTGTTTTGGGACTCACGCGAAGCCGCGTTTCAATTTCGAGATAATCTGAGCGTGACGCGAGTCGCCCGCGCTGAATTCGATCCGCCGCAGATTCGCGCCCGCGTAACTGATTCGCACCGACAGATACTCCATCTCGGCGCCGCCGCGCAGACGCTCGAACCATTCCACCGCTGCCACGCCTTCGGAAAACAAATATTCGCGCAGCCCGAGGTCGTCGAGCGTCGCCTCTTCGAGCCGGTACAGATCTATATGATAGAGCGGGAAGCGCCCGTGATGCTCCTGGATCATCGTAAACGTCGGGCTCAGGATGTCCTCTTCGCGCAGGCTCAGTCCGCGCGCGAGACCCTTGATAAAGCAGGTCTTGCCCGCGCCGAGATCGCCAATCAATCCGAGCAGCTCGCCACCTTCGAGCAGCGATGCGAGCCTGCGCCCCCACGATTTCGTCTCATGCGCCGAGCGGCTTTCGATCACCATCGAGACCACCTTCGCGCCCGATTCTGTCGCCGCATTAGCCATCGCGATTAGTCACTTACTATACTGCAACTACTCAGTCAGTGCTTCCAGTGCCGCCGGCAGCTCGTCAATCAGGTCGCCGGCGATATAGCCGACGCGCCCCATTCGCGCCGCGACGCGATCCGCCGCGTAGCCATGCAGAAAGACGCCGAGCGCGAGCGCGTCGAGCGGACGCAGATGCTGCCCCAGCAAGGCGCCGACAATCCCTGAGAGCGCATCGCCCATCCCGGGCGTGGACATCCCAGGATTTCCGGTCGAATTGACGAAGACGTCGCCGTCGGGAGAAGCGATCACCGAGCGCGCACCTTTTATCAGCACCGTCGCGCCCGTTCGCGCCGCCAAAGCGCGCGCCGCCGAAACGCGATCGTCATTGATAGCAGCCGTCGCAATACCGAGCAGCCGCGAAGCTTCCCCCGGATGGGGCGTCAGCACGACGGGCCCTCGCGCACGCTTCAAGACGTCGCAACCAAGCGCGGCCACCGCGTTGAGCCCGTCGGCATCGATCAACATCGCGCGGTCGCGCTCGCTCGCATCCGAAATCAGCCACTCGATGAGGCGTTTCGTATCGTCGCTGACGCCAATTCCCGGTCCCACGACTATCGCGTTCTTGCCGTCGAGCAACATCTTCAACGCATCCGGTGCGTGAGCGCCGTCAAAGTGCCCGTCGCGATCCGCAATCGGCTCCGTCATCAGCTCGGCCTGCCCCGCCGCGACGATCGGCTGTATCGATTCCGGCACTGCCGCCGTAAGCAGGCCCGCCCCCACTCGCAGCGCGGCGCGTGACGCCAGCAGCACGGCGCCCGACTTGCCACGACCGCCGGCGATGACGAGCGGATGCCCATACATGCCCTTGTGCGAATTTACCGGCCGCACGCGAATCAGATGCTGCAAATCCGCGCGCTCGAGAAAGCGTCCGCTCGGCGCGATCTCCTCAATCGCTCGCGGTGCGAAACCGATATCGATGATCCGCAGCTCGCCGCATTGGCCCGCGCCCGGATATGAAACATGGCCGAACTTCGCGAACCCGAACGTTACAGTCAGCGATGCTCTGATCGCGGCGTCCATGAGCGCGCCGGTGTCGGAGTTCACGCCCGACGCGATATCGACTGCGACCGTCGGCACGGCAAATGAATTAACCTTCTCGATCGCCCGCAGCGGCACGTCTTTCACCGGCGCATTCAGCCCCGTGCCGAAAATCGCGTCGACGATCGCGCTCGGCCGCTTGCTCAGCGCCGCATCGAGACTGGCCTCGGTCGTCGCCTCGATCGCCTTGCCTCCAGCTGCGCAAAACTCCGCATGCGCCCGTGCCGCATCGCCCTTCAAGTCCGCCGCCCGCCCGAGCAGAACCGCGCGCACCGCGAAGCCGTCCTGGATTAACCGCCGCCCCGCGACGAATCCGTCGCCGCCGTTGTTGCCCTTGCCCGCCACCACCTGCACGTCCGTCGTCGCGTCGGGAAAATTCTCGACCAGCGCGTCCGCCACCGCCTCGCCCGCGCGCGTCATCAGCGAGTACGACGGGATTCCGTACTTGTCCTGACTGAGGCGATCGAGTTCGCGGCTCTCGGCGGCATCGAGCAAAATCATCACCAAAAATCTTACACCATCAGCAGTTCTGGTGAATGCGAGGTGCCGCTCTGGTAGCTTTGGGAAATGATTCGTCTCAGCGTCAACCTCAACAAAATCGCGACGCTCCGCAATGCGCGCGGCGGCAATATCCCCGACGTGGTCGCAGCGGCGCGCACCTGCATCGCCGCCGGATGCCATGGCATAACAGTCCATCCGCGTCCCGACGCGCGTCACATCACCTTCCACGACGTGCTCGATCTCGCCGCAATGCTCACGGTCGAGTTCAACATCGAAGGCTATCCCGGCCCGGAGTTTATAGACCTCGTGCTGCGTGTTCGTCCGACCCAGGTGACCCTCGTGCCCGATCCACCGGGCGTTCTCACCTCGAACGCCGGATGGAACCTGTCGGCCGGCGCGGCAGATTGGCTCGGCGACCTGCTCAATAAGTTCCGCAACGCCGGCATCCGCACCAGTCTTTTCCTCGAGACTGAGTCCGAGCAGATCAAACGCGCGCGTGAGCTTGGCGCGGATCGAATCGAGCTATACACCGGACCGTACGCGCATGCTTTCGGCACGCAGGCAGGCGTGGAGATACTCGCGGCGCATCGCGAGGCGGCGCGCCTCGCGCGGAAAACCGGAGTCGGCGTGAACGCCGGCCACGATCTCGATCTCAAGAATATTCCCGCCTACGCCAAAGCGGTCAAAGGCCTGCAGGAAGTTTCTATCGGCCACGCCCTGATCGCGGACGCCCTCTACATGGGCCTGACGCGGACAGTAAAGGCCTATCTGAAGGCGCTCGGGTCGAAGCCGTTAATTGGGAAGAAAAAGCGGAGCTGACTACAGGGCGCCGGCGTATTTTTGGATCGCGGCGCCGATTTCCTGCGCGAGCGTTTTGATCGCAATCCCGTCCTCACCCTCGACCATCACGCGCGCAAGCATCTCGGTCCCTGAATATCGCACCAGCAGCCTGCCGGTGCCGGCCAGGCGCCGTTCGGCGTCTGCGATGATTCGTTGCACGTCGGGCATCTCGGCGAGCGGCACACGATTCCTGACGCGCACGTTTTCCAGCACCTGAGGCACCCGGCGCATCGCGCGCAGCTCGCTCAGCGTTTTCCCGCTCTCGGCGAGATGAGCGAGCACGAGCAGCGCGCTGATCAGTCCGTCGCCGGTGGTCGAGTGATCCATAAAGATCACGTGGCCCGACTGCTCGCCGCCGAGGTTGTATGAGTTGAGTCGCATCTCGCGCGCGACCGCGGGGTCGCCGACCTCGGTGCGAATCAGCCGCACGCCCGCGTCGCGCAGCGCCAGCTCGAGTCCGAAGTTGCTCATCACGGTGCCGACCACGGCGTTGCCCTTCAAGCGGCCTTCGGCGGCGAGCTTGCGGCCGAGCAGCGCCATCACATCGTCGCCGTCGAAGACTTCGCCGCGCTCGTCGATCAGCATCACGCGATCGCCGTCGCCGTCGAGCGCGATACCGACGTTGCAGTGCTCGCGCAGAACAGTTTCGCGAATCGCGTCGAGATGCACCGCGCCGCAGTTCAGATTGATGTTGGTGCCGTTGGGATCGACGCCGATCGCCACGACCTCGGCGCCCAACTCTTCGAGCGCGTCGGGACCGACCTTGTAGGCGGCGCCGTTGGCGCAATCGATCGCCACCTTCAGCCCGTCGAATACGACCGAGCGGGGCAGGCACGACTTGAGGAATACGAGGTAGCGTCCGAGCGCGTCGTCGATTCGCGTTGCCTTGCCGATATCATCGGCCCGCGCGCGATGCTTCGAGATCTCGCCCTCGTCGAACACCAGCGCTTCGATTCGCCGCTCAGTCTCGTCGTCGAGTTTGAATCCTTCGCGTGAAAAAAACTTGATGCCGTTATCCTGGAATGGATTGTGCGACGCCGAAATCACCACGCCGGCGTCGGCGCGCATGCTGCGCGTCAGGAACGCGATCGCCGGCGTCGGCAGCGGCCCCACCAGCCACACGTCCACACCCATCGAGCAAATCCCGGACTCGATCGCCGTCTCGAGCATGTAGCCCGACAGGCGCGTGTCCTTGCCGATGAGAATTCTGCGATGCCGCCCGGTCGTGTTGCGAAACACATAGGCTAGCGCGCGGCCAAGCTTCAGCGCCGTCTCCGACGTGATCGGCTCTTCGTTGGCGACGCCGCGAACGCCGTCGGTTCCGAATAGTTTAGGATGGGTGCTCATCGGCCGTGGTGGTCAGCTTCTCGTGGTACGTTCGCAGTTTAACCTTGTCGGGCGACTGGCGCACCAACTGCATCCCGTCGGGCACCGTCACCTGCAGCGGCAATTCGTGCGAACCGGGCGCGACCCCTTTCGCATCGACGTACGCCAACCCCTTGGGCGCGAGGCCCGCCAGCTTCACCGCCGGCCCGCGAATCGTCAGCGTCGCCTGCTTCGGCTCGACCCGGTACTTGAAATCGCTGTCCTTCACTTCCACGTCGACCGCGCGAAACTCCCGATCGGTAATCGCCTCGGACACATTGATCTTCGCGTCGACATGGCCGGTGGAAAGTCCCAGCGACGGATCGGGCGGATCGATATTAACCGAACGTTCGGTATTTGACGTGAGCCCCTTCAAATCGAAAGGCTCCGTGTTGACCGCACTGAGCGGCGCCACGTAACGGCTGGGGCCGACAACGGTGACACTGGACGGCGTGATATCGACCGCCGAAATCATGTAACCGGGCGCGACCCGATCCAGCACCGCCAGATGCACCGGCACGTCGCGCGTGACCATGCGATCGACATCAAGCGACAATTGATCGGGCGAGATGCTGGTCACGGCGGTATTTCGCCCGACGTTGAACATCGCGGGGTAAATCTTGAAATCGGATTGCCCGGACGCAACGCTGCGCAAATCGATATGCAGCGTCAGCCGATTCGGATCGAGCAGCGACAGCAGCGTTCGCGGACCAGTCACTTCGATTTTCACCTCGGTCGGCGGATGATTCACGATCACCATCCCCTGCGGCAGTGAGGCATAGCTGATAGGCACTGTGAGCGTCGCGACCGAGCCGCGCTCGCCCGCGTTGACGAATATCCAGAGGCCGATCGCGAGCACCACCGCGAGTACGCGCAGCCCGATGTCGCTGCCGCGAAGCCGCCGTGAACCGCGAGCGGCGAACATATATTTGAAATCGCCCAGCCTCATCGTGCGTCGCTCTTTGGCCTCGCGCGCCTAACCCGGCAGCTTCCTCAGCGTCGACAGAACCTCGGCCGGCTCGAGCCCGCGGCTCAACACGCCGCCGCGCGCCAGCGAAATCGCTCCGCTCTCCTCGGACACGACCAGCACGAGCGCGTCGCTGTCCTCGCTCATGCCGATCGCCGCGCGATGACGCGTGCCGAGCGACAGGCTGACGTTCGGGTTCTGCGAGAGGGGCAACAGGCACGCCGCAGCGAGTACCCGATCGCCATTGATTATCACCGCTCCATCGTGCAGCGGAGAGCCGTTCATAAAGATCGTTTCGAGCAGCTCCGGCGAGACCTTGCCGTCGACGACTCTGCCGGTCTCGACGAACTCACCGAGTCCATCATCCTGCTCGATCACAATCAGCGCTCCGACCCGGCGCGCCGAGCACCACGCCGCTGCGGTCGCGATCTCCTCCGCCGGCGTGACCGCGGCGCTGTTGCGTCCGAGGAACGATTGCGCGCCGACCCGGGTCAGCGCCCGCCGAATATCCGCCTGGAAGATCACCACCAGGATCACGAACAACGATCCGAGAAAGTTGTTCAGCAGCCAGTTGAGGGTGAACAGTCCGAGCACCTGCGACGCCACGAAAGCGCCGCCCACGATCACCATCCCCAGCACCATCTGCATCGTGCGCGTGCCGCGAATCAAAAGCGCGATGCGGTAGATGACGTACGCCACGATCAGGACGTCGACGACATCCTGCCACCGCGGCTGCGGTATCATGGGCATGTAGTTATGCATTGTGCCTGAACCGCTGATCCCGTCCCGCCATTGCCGCGGCCATTCGCACCGTGGCGACAGCGGCGCCTACGTCATGGACGCGCACGATCGACGCGCCGGCCGCAATCGCGAGCGCGTTGGCGGCCGCCGTGCCGAATTCCAGATTCGCTTCGCCCGCCCCCGAGATTCGCGCGACGAACGACTTGCGCGACGCGCCTACCATTACGGGATAGCCGAGCGCACAGAGCTTGGGCAAGGCAGCCAGCAACTTCAGATTATGCTGCGCAGTCTTGGCGAATCCTATCCCCGGATCGACGATAATTCGCGAGCGCGTGACTCCGGCGCCAACCGCAAATCGCGCGCGCAGATCCAGGTACTCGACGACCTCGCGCACCACGTCGCGATAGCGGGCGAACTCGATATGATTGGCGGGACCGCCGCGCATATGCATCAGAACTACTGCGCATTTCGTCCGCGCCGCGAGCGGCGCCATCTCGCCGTCGTGCTCCAGCGCGGTGATGTCGTTGATTATCGCCGCCCCCGCTTCGAGCGCCACGCGTGCGATCTCCGCCCGCCGCGTGTCGATCGAGATTGGCACTCGCAGCCGCTTGCCCAGCCGCGCGAGCACCGGCGCAATCCGCTTGAGCTCGACATCCGGGGGAATCTCCACCGCACCGATCGGCCGCGACGATTCTCCACCTACGTCGATAATATCCGCGCCAGCCGCTTCCATCGCGAGTGCATGCTCGACGGCGCGATCCGGGTCGAAGTATTTTCCGCCGTCCGAGAAGGAGTCGGGCGTCACGTTGAGCACGCCCATCACCGCAGGAAATTTGACTACGCGGCCGTCGGCCAGCTTGAGGCTCGCAGGCGTCGAGTCAAATCCCGCCGCCTGCTTGCGCGAGGCGCGATCGTTGATTGAAGACTTGGATTGAGTCCGCGAGAGTCGCATCGCACCGGCACCACTTCCCCCAGCCCCCAAACCCGCGGCAACCGGCGAACCGAATCAAGCAGGCGCGAATGAAACCGCGCGCTCGCGTGACGACTAAACGAGAACCGGCTTCGGCGGCAATCCTGGAATCGGGCTTTCGTCCTCGGCGCGCTTTTCTTTGCCCGTGTCCGGACCGGGCCGCGGCGGAGGATCGTTGCGCACCGCGGCAGGCGACGGCGGCAGCGGGCGCCCCTCGCGGAACGCAGTTACCATCGCCTCGACTTCGCTGCCGTCGAGCACTTCCTTCTCGAGCAGGCGCGACGCGATCGCATGCAGCAGCACCAAGTGATCCGACAGCAGTTGCCGCGCCTTCTGATACGAGTCGTCGATTATCTTGCGCACTTCGCGATCGATTTCGAGCGCGGTCTGCTCCGAGTAATCCTTGTGATGCGCGATGTCGCGGCCGAGGAAAATCTGCTCCTCGCGACGGCCGAACGTCATCGGGCCGAGCTCCTTGCTCATGCCCCATTCGCAGACCATCTTGCGCGCGAGCTCGGTCGCCTTCTCGATATCGTTGCCCGCGCCGGTTGTCATCTGCCCGAACACCAGCTCTTCCGCCGTACGGCCGCCGAACATCACCGCCAGCCGCGTCACCAGGTAGTCGCGCGGATAAGTGTAGCGATCGTCCATCGGCAACTGCTGCGTGACGCCGAGCGCCATCCCGCGCGGGATGATCGTAACTTTGTGAACAGGGTCGGCACCGGGCTGCAGCATCGCGACCAGCGCGTGGCCGCCTTCATGATATGCAATAATCTTGCGCTCCGAGCCCGACATCACCATCGAGCGCCGTTCCGCGCCCATCATGACTTTGTCCTTGGCCAGCTCGAAGTCCGACATCTCGACCTTGTCCTTGTTGCGGCGCGCCGCCAGCAGCGCGGCCTCGTTGACAAGGTTCTCCAGGTCGGCGCCGGCGAATCCGGGCGTCGAGCGCGCAATCTTGCTGCCATCGACGTCGTCCGAGAGCGGCACCTTGCGCGTATGAACTTTCAGAATTCCTTCGCGGCCCTTCACGTCGGGCAGCGGCACGACGACCCGCCGGTCGAAGCGGCCCGGCCGCAGCAGCGCCGGATCGAGCACGTCGGGACGATTCGTCGCCGCGACCAGGATCACGCCCTCATTGGCCTCGAAGCCATCCATCTCGACCAGCAACTGGTTGAGCGTCTGCTCGCGCTCATCATGACCGCCGCCAAGGCCGGCCCCGCGATGACGTCCGACAGCGTCGATCTCATCTATAAAGATGATGCACGGCGCATGCTTCTTGCCCTGCACGAACAGGTCACGCACGCGCGACGCGCCGACGCCCACGAACATCTCGACGAAGTCCGATCCCGAAATCGAAAAGAACGGTACGCCCGCTTCGCCCGCAATCGCGCGCGCGAGCAGCGTCTTGCCGGTTCCCGGCGGCCCGACCAGCAGCACGCCCTTGGGAATTCGCCCGCCCAGGCGCGTGAAGCGCTTGGGGTCGCGTAAAAATTGTATGATTTCTTCGAGCTCGTCCTTGGCCTCGTCGATTCCGGCCACGTCGGCGAACGTAACTTTGTGCGTATTCTCAGTCAGCAGCTTGGCGCGGCTCTTGCCGAACGACATCGCCTTGCCGCCGCCGATTTGCATCTGGCGCATGAAGAAAATCCACAGCGCCGCCAGCACGATCACCGGGAACCATTGCACCAGCGCGACCATCCACCACGGATCGCCCTCGGCCGGCTTGGCCGCGATCTTCACGCCCTTCTCGCGCAGCGTCTTGACCAGGTCCGGATAGTCGGGCGCGTTGGTCTTGAA
>Ga0209038_10000543_pt1 | contig 11453 bp, 13 predicted proteins | sample BogFormECP03_OM3_FD_188237 | JGI IMG/M metagenome (GOLD analysis project Ga0209038, IMG submission 188237) | Bog forest soil microbial communities from Calvert Island, British Columbia, Canada - ECP03_OM3 (SPAdes) (version 2) | ecosystem: Environmental > Aquatic > Freshwater > Wetlands > Bog ...
GCCAGCCTGTGGCGTGCACTCGGCGAGGACGATCTCCCCGAGCGCACGCGCCTGGGCCCTCCCGGCGTCGATATCGCGCAGTTCGCCCCCCGCGACGAGGCGAGCGCGGTCGCCGGGATCGGCGCATTGCTGGAGCGGCTGCGAGCGGGCGGCACCGAGCAGACCGGCGCCAGTGCGTTCGCCCGCGACGAGGCCGCTGCCGCGGAAGTGCTCGGACGCCTCGAGCCGGGCAACGACCGGCTGGTTGCGTTCGTGGGCAAGCTGATCGTGAGCAAGGGCATCGACCTGCTGATCGCAGCGTGGCCGCTCGTGCTCGAGCGCGTGCCCGAGGCCCGGCTCGTGGTCGTCGGCTTCGGCGCCTACCGCGAGGGCACAGAGGCGCTCAGCGCCGCGCTCTGCGCGGGAGACATCGAGCGCGTGAGGGAGATCGCCGCAGCGGGCAGGGCGCTTGAGGCGGGGATCTCCGATCCCGCCGGGATCTCCGATCCGCAGCCGCTGCGCCATCTGCTCGCGTTCATCGACAGCTTGCAGGGGCGGGAGCTTGAGCGCTACCTGCTCGCCGCACGCGGGCTGCGCGAGCGTGTCCTGTTCACCGGTCGCCTCGACCACGAGGAGCTGACCGAGCTGCTGCCCGCGTGTGAGGCGGTCGTCGTGCCCAGCACCTTCCCGGAGTCGTTCGGCATGGTGGCGGTCGAGGCCGCGGCCTGCGGAGCCCTTCCCATCAGTGCCGCCCATTCGGGGCTCGCCGACGTGAGCGAGACGCTGGCTCGCGCTGTGCCCCAGGAGGCCGCCGGATGGCTCTCCTTCACGGTCGATGACGCCGCCGTGCGCGCCCTCGCGGCGCGTCTGGTGAGCTGGCTGACGGCCGATCGCGCGCTGCGCCTGAAGACCCGCGCGGGTCTCGTTTCCACCGTGCGTGAACGGTGGTCCTGGGATGGAGTCGCACGCGGGGTGATCGCGGCGGCGCGTGGCGAACTGGACGCTCTGGCGAAGCCCTGAGGGCGAGCGCGGCGCCGATCGGCGCGCGCCGCGACACCCGGCCACTCGCCCGGCCACTCAGATAGTGTTTCGCCCGCTGATGAGCTGCCCGCCCGCCCGCACAGCCTCCAGTGGCTCTCTCCATGGTCGCTTTCGCGCCCCACGCCTGCGCGTGGGTGCGAGCGGGCTGATGGCAGTGCTCGCGCTTGCCGCGGCCGGCTGCGGAGGGATCAAGGGCAACGACAACGCCAACCTGATCCTCGGCAAGCAGGAGTTCGTCGCGAAGTGCGGCGCCTGTCATACGCTCGCACGGGCGAACACGAAAGGCATCGTCGGGCCCAACCTCGATGAAGCCTTTCGCGCAGGCATCGCCGAAGGGCTCGAACGCCACGCGGTCCGCGGCGTGGTCGAACACCAGGTGGAATTCCCCAACCACTATGGCGTCATGCCGGCGGGCCTGCTCAGCGGCGAAAAGCTGAGCGACGTCGCGGCCTACGTGTCCCAGTCGGTCGACCGCCCGGGCCAGGACACCGGCCTGCTCGCGAGCGCCGTGGCGGCCCCCGGAGCGGGCGCGCCGGCAGTGGAGAAGGCGGGCAAGCTCGCGATCGAAGCCAACCCCACCGGCCAGCTGGCCTACACCACGACCAAGGCCACGGCGACTCCCGGAGCGGTGACGATCACGATGTCCAACATGTCCGGTGTGTCGCACAACATCGCCATCGAAGCGGGTACCGGCGGCGCCACCCCGACGACCGGGGCGGTGCTCGGCGCGAGCAGCTTCATCACCAAGGGCGCCACCTCGCTGACCGTCAAACTGAAACCGGGCTCCTACACCTTCTTCTGCCAGGCCCCCGGACACCGCGCCGCGGGCATGTTCGGCGCGCTAACCGTCAAGTCCTGAGCGCCGAGAGGCTCCACTCCGGCCGAGCGGCCGTCGGCCGGCGTCCTCACAGCAGGGCGCGCAGCAGCACGATCAGGGCGATGATCACGAGCGCGACCACGATCGTGTAGAGCAGCAGCCGAAAGGCCTCGTCCTCCGAGCGCAGCGGGTTCAGCATCGTGGCACCGCTTCTAGGCCTGAGTTGCCGGCACGTCGTCTCAGCCGCCCGGCTACAGGACGTAGACGGAGGTGTAGACGATGATCCACATGATGTCCACGAAGTGCCAGTAGATGCCAGGCACCTCGACGCCGCGGTGGGAGTCGGCGCTGTAGTGCCCCCGGAAGGAGCGGACGGTCACGCTCAAGAGGATCAGCAGCCCGATGAACACGTGCGCGCCGTGCAGGCCGGTGAGCGAGTAGAAGATCGTCTGCTGGGCCGCGTCCTGGGGAGCGAAGCCGATGTTGGCGTACTCGTTGATCTGAATGAACAGGAAGGTGCAGCCGAGCGCGAACGTGAGCAGCATGCCGGCCTTCAACCCGAAGCGGTTGCCGCGTTTGATCGAGGTCTGTGCCCAGTGCAGCGTGAAGGACGAGGAAACGAGGATCAGCGTGTTGACCCCCGCCACCGCCTCGGGAATGTGCGTTCCCGGAGCTGGCCACACCTCTCCCTGGGCGATCCGGATGAAGAAGTAGGCCGTGAAGAAGGCCCCGAACACCATCACCTCGGAGATGATGAAAAGCATCATCCCGAGCAGCGGGGCTTCGACCCGCGAGCTGCGGTTGGCGGGCGGCGGGCCGTGGTGCTCGTGCTCGCCGTGACCGGCCGCGTGAGCGATGCTGGCTGCCTCCATCGTGACCCTTAAGCGGCGGGCGCCGCGGTCGCGGTGGCCTCTTCATCGACTTCGACATGCTCGACCCGCGCGGATGTGGCGTGCCTGACGCGCTCGATCAGGTTCGCTCGCAACCACCCGGAGCGCTCGTGGGGGAGCGTCGAGATGACCACGTCGTCGACCCTGAACAGCTCGAGCGCGTTGATCGTGGCCGTATAGGGGTCGGGGTCGCCGATCATGCCGGAGCTGAGCAGCCCGGCGGCGCTCAGACGGTCAAGCATCCTCGCCAGACGGGCCCGTGCCTCGCGCGGGGCGGTGCCCAGCCCATCCTGCAGCGGCACCACCGCAATGAACAGGTGCCGCCCCTCGTGCGCCGCCTTGGTTCTGAGGTGCGCCAACAGCTCCTCGCCGCTTGAGGTTTTGCTCGCGATCACCAGCGTCACCTGAAAGGGCAGGCCCTCCTCGTCGAGGTCGGTGACGATGTGCTCCACCGGAAGCCCGGAGGCGTTTTCGATGCGCTCGACGAGATCGCGTCGCAGCCAGCCGGAGTGAACGGCGGGGTAGGTCGAGAGGATGATCTCACTCGGCCGTCGCACGGCGATCGCGTCCAGCGTCGCCAGGAAGGGGTCGGCGTCGCCGACTTCTCCGGTCCCCTGGATGCCTTCCTCGGACACCAGCGCGAGGGCGAGGTCGACGCGCACCTGAGCGGCTTCGCGGACCGCCTCGTCGTAGACCACGAGCCCGGCCGAGGGGTCGGTCTTGGGCACCACCAGGCGAAAGCGCACGTCGCCGGACGCGGCGCGCTCACGCACGGCATCGAGCAGCTTTGCCCCGCCGAGCGTGCGATTGGCCACGACCAGGACTTCCCTCATCAGACCCCCCTCGCGTTCATGGGCTCGGCGCTCTGACCATGCTCGAACCGGCCCCCACCGTTGACGGAGCCGGCGCAAGGATGCCGTGCACGGCGCCGGGGACGCCGTACTCGTAGGGACCGCCCACGACGGTCGGCACGCGGTCGAAGTTGAAGATCGGCGGCGGCGATGGCACGAGCCACTCGAGCGTCATTCCACGCCACGGGTTGGCCACGCTGTGCGGGCCTCCGCGCCAGCTGGTGACCATGTTGTAGACGAAGATCAGCGTGCTCAGCCCGAGCGCGAAGCTGGCGATCGAGATGAACAGGTTGAGGTCGGCGAACTTCGCCGCGTAGGTCGCCACGCGCCGGGGCATGCCCTGCAGACCGAGCACGTGCATCGGTCCGAAGGTGAGGTTGAAGAAGATGAACGTGCTCCAGAAGTGCCATTTGCCGAGGCGCTCGTCATACATCCGCCCGGTCATCTTCGGGAACCAGTAGTACACGCCGGCGAAGATCGTCATCAGCGAGCCACCGAACAGCACGTAGTGGATGTGCGCCACGATGAAGTAGGTCGCGCTGACGTGGATGTCGAAGGGGATCATCGCCAGCATCACCCCGCTGATGCCACCGAGCGTGAACGTGGTCAAAAAGCCCAGTGCGAACAGCATCGGGGTGTCCAGATGCAGCACCCCTCGCCACAGCGTGGCCAGCCAGGAGAAGATCTTGATGCCCGTGGGCACGGCGATGATCGCCGTGGTGATCGCCATCGGAATGCGGATCCATGCGGCCATCCCTGAGGTGAACATGTGGTGCGCCCACACGGTGAAGCCGAGTCCCACGATCGCCAGCAGCGAGAAGGCCATCATTCGGTAGCCGAAGATCGGCTTTCGCGACTTGACCGCGATGATTTCCGAGACGATCCCGAACCCCGGCAGCATCATGATGTAGACGGCCGGGTGCGAGTAGAACCAGAAGACGTGCTGGTACATCAGCACGTCCCCGCCCTTGCCGGCGTTGAAGAAGTTGAACTGGAGCGCGCGGTCGAGCAGCACGAAGAACTGCGACGCGGCGATGAAGGGGGTGGCGATGACCACGAGCAGCGAGGTCGCGAAGTTCGCCCACACGAGCAGCGGCAAGCGGAAGAAGCTCATTCCCGGCGCTCGCATCGTGATGATTGTCACGAGGAAGTTGAGCGCCGTCATGATCGACGACGCGCCGGCGAACTGGACCGCGACCGAGAAGAATGTCTGCCCCAGTGGTGCATCGGTGGCCAGCGGCGTGTAGGCGGTCCAGCCGTCCGCGAAGGCCCCGCCGGGGACCAGGAAGCTCGACAGCATCATCACCCCGGCGATCGGCAGAAGCCAATAGGAGAGCGCGTTCAGGCGGGGGAAGGCCATGTCGGGCGCGCCGATCATGATCGGGATCACGTAGTTGCCGAGGCCCGCGAACACGGGGATCACGAACAGGAAGATGAGCAGTGACGCATGGACCGAGAACAGGCCGTTGTAGGTGTTCGCGTCCACGAACTGGGCCCCGGGCTGGGCCAGCTGGGCACGCATCAGCATGCCGATCAGACCGCCCACGAGCAGGAAGAAGAACGAGGTCACCGTGTACTGGATGCCGATCACCTTGTGGTCGGTGTTGATGCGGAAGTAGTCCTTCCAGCTGTGCGCCCCGTGGCCGGAGTGGTCCTCGGGCCGTGTCGGGCGTCCGGTCGCCCAGTAGAACCAGTAGTCAAAGCCGCCGATCCCGGCCAGGAAGGCGAGCGGAACCGAGAACAGCGCGACCGTGAGGACCGCGTCCTCGTTGAGGTAGTGGGCGTAGGTCGCGTGGCCGGTGAAGTTGCGCACCAGCCACGTCACGGCGATCGCGAACGCCAGGCCGAGCACCATCGTCCAGCTCGCGCGGTAGAAGCCGGGGGCCCGGAATTTGGCAACCATCAGCGTGTTCCCGTCGATGTCATCAGGCTGGGAGACATTATCCCGAAGCTCCCCCGGAGGCGTTGCCGCCGACAGCACCGGTCGAGGCCGTGGTCTCCTGGCTTTTTATCCAGGCCCGGAACTGGGCTTCGGGCACGACATGGGCTGTGGAGCGCATCAGCGAGTGTCCGACTCCGCACAGCAGGTTGCATACGACCGGGTAGCTGCCCAGACGGTCGGGCGTCGCGCGCCAGTGGGTGACGATGCCCGGGACCACATCCTCCTGCAGGCGGAAGGCTGGGATCCAGAACGCGTGGATCACGTCCTTGGAGCGCATGCTGAAGTCCACCGACTCGCCCTCGGGCAGGTACAGCTTGTAGCTGTTGATCGGAGCACCGCCCGTCACCGACGGCGGATACTGGTAGGTCCACACGAACTGCTGGCCGGTGACGCCGATGTCGATCTCGCGGGCAGGTCTCTTTTCGTTTTCGTACAGCACCACGAACGAATAGCCCACCATTCCCAGCAGCAGGATCGCCGGGAGCGCCGTCCAGATGACCTCGAGGCGCGTGTTGCCGTGAATCGGCGGCCCATCCTTGAGCTCCTCGCCCGGCTTCATGCGGAACTGCCACACCGAGTACAGGATCACCGTCACCACCAGCACGAAGATCGGGATCGTGGCGATCACCAGCACGTGGTAGAGCCGGTCGGTGTTGTGCGCCTGGACGGACGCCTCCGGGGGGAACCAGTGGATCGTGTAGCTGAGCCAGATGCCGATCGCGATCGCGATCAGCGCCAGCACGACTGCCAGCAGGATCGAGCGCTGCCTAGACATCAGGCACAACGCTCAAGCGAGCGGGGAAACCGGTGTGCGGGGCAATCCTCTCCATCCCGACGCGTGATCCTAATGCCTTCGTCCGTCGAACGGCCGGGACCCTTGACGCGCGAGCGTTCTCGCTATAGATTGAGTCAATCGTTGCAAATACTTGGACCGGCTGTTTGCCGAGAGGCTGAGCGGGAAAGGAGCCAGTGATGCAGGTTCGGCAGGGCATGACTCCCGCGGTGCTCACGGTCGGGCCCAGCCACACCCTGCGCGCGGTCGCGCGGCTGATGTCCGAACGACGTGTTGGCGCGGCGGTCGTGATCGACCCCGAGGCGAACGGCCCGGGGATCATCACCGAGCGCGACATCCTGCACTCGCTCGGAGACGGCCAGAACCCCGACCTCGAGCCGGTCGCCGATCATCTGACCGGCGAGGTCGTGTTCGCCGCTCCCGACTGGTCTCTGGAGGAGGCCGCGGCAGCGATGGTGCGTGGCGGCTTCCGCCATCTGATCGTGCTCGAGCAGGGGGAGACGGTGGGGATCCTGTCTGTTCGCGACGTCGTGCGCTGCTGGACTGAGGACGGTGCGATATGCGCCGTTCCGGCCAGCGCGGCGGTGGGGTGAGAGGGACCCCAGGGGCGAGAGGGCCCGAGGTGTCGCGCGCGGTGCGGGAACCGTGCGCGGCGCTCGGCCCGCTCGAGCTCAGTCGAGCGGGAGCTCGTCGATGTCGTGGCGCGTGTCTTTGATCCAACGAGCGACGCAGCCCAGCGTGAGCAGAACGCCCACCACGGTGAACTCGATGAAGGTGGTCACCCCGACGAGCGCGAGCGTGATGCCCACGGCGGTGAGCAGGGGCAGGATGCTCGGACCGGGGAGGTGGATCTCCTCACCGACGGGCGGCACCTCCGGGTCGAGCGGGCTCACGAGACGTACACGGCGGCGACGACGAAGGTGAGACCGAACATGAACATGCAGATCCCGCACACGATCAGGCCAGTGCGGATGTTCTTGATTGCCAGGCGTCTGTTCATCGTGGGCGCAAAGAATACATCGCGGGCGGCGTCTACAGGTGGACGTCCACGACCATCGCGCTGAACAGCAATGCGAGGTAGGCGAGCGAGTACAGGTAGAGCACGAGCGCCGAGCGACGGTCGGCGCGGCGGTACAGCCGCACCGCGCCGGCGATGAAGCCGAGCCCGAGCACGAGCGAGGCGACGAGGTAGATCGTGCCGAGTCCGCCGGCGCAGAAGGGGAGCTGGGTGACCGCGTAGAGGAGCACCGAGTAGAGCAGGATCTGTCGTCGCGTCTCATCCTCGCCGCGCACCACCGGGAGCATCGGCACCCCCACCTTGCGGTACTCGTCCTTCATCAGCAGCGACAGCGCCCAGAAGTGGGGGGGCGTCCAGAAGAACACGATGAAGAACAGGATCACCGCCGTGCCGCTGACCGAGCCGGTCACGGCGGCCCAGCCGACAAGCGGGGGCACAGCGCCGGCCGCCCCGCCGATCACGATGTTCTGCGGCGTGCGCCGCTTCAGCCACACCGTGTACACGAGCACGTAGCCGAGGAAGCCCGCGAACGACAGGCCCGCCGCGAGCGGGTTCACCGCGAGCGACAGCTCCAGCAGCGACAGGCACGCGAGCGTGCAGCCGAAGGCCAGCGCGGCCGGAGGTGAGATCCGCCCGGCAGGTATCGGTCGCCCCGCCGTGCGCTTCATGCGCGCGTCGATGTCGCGATCGAACCAGTGGTTGACCGCGCCCGCGCCGCCGGCCGAGAGATAGCCGCCGAGGCACGTCAGGAAGACGAGCAGCGGCGAGGGGTCACCTGCCACATACATGGTGGCGATCGTGGTGAGCAGCAGCAGCGACTGGACCTTGGGCTTGGTCAGCTCCAGGTAGTCGCTCAGCAGCTGTCGCGTGCGCGGAGCCAGCCCGGGCAGGGCGAGGGCGGGGGCGGGTACGGGACTCTCGATCACGCCGGGCGCGGCCGGCGGTGGCGCCGCGTCCATCTAGAGCCCCACCTGCGTGGCCCCGGCGGGAACGCTTGCGCCGCCCTGGTTTGCGCCGGCCGCGACGCCGCTGCGGCGCTCGATCTCGCGGCGGATGTCCTTCATCGGTTCGACCGAGCGCACGAGCGGGATCACATCGAAGTTGTTCTCCGGGGGAGGCGACGTGGTGAACCACTCGAGCGTGTTGGCCCGCCATGGGTCGGGCCCAGCCACCACACCGACCTTGAGGCTGCGTGTGACGTTGATGATCGTGACCAGCACGCCCGAGGCGAGGATGAAGGCGCCGACCGTCGAGATCAGGTTGTAGAGCGCGAGGTGGCCCACGTCGGGGTACTCATACACCCGCCGCGGCATCCCTTCGAGCCCGATCACGTGCTGGATCAGGAAAGTGACCACGATCCCGATGAACATCAGGTAGAAGCTCAGCTTGCCCAGGCCTTCGCTCAGCATTCGCCCGGTGATCTTGGGGAACCAGTAGTAGATTGCCGCGAAGATCGGCAGCACCGCTCCGCCCACCAGCACGAAGTGCAGGTGGGCGACGACGAAGTACGTTTCGTTCAGTTGCCAGTCGACGGGGAAGACGGCGAGGAAGACCCCTGAGATGCCCCCGATCAGGAACAGCGCGATGAAGCCCGCGCAGAACAGCAGCGGCGTCTTGAATTCGATCGTGCCGCGCCACAGGGTGGCGATCCAGTTGAGCATCTTGACGCCCGTGGGCACCGCGATCAGGAACGAGCTGAGCATCACGAACACGAGGATCGCCTCGGGTATCGGCGTGGTGAACATGTGGTGCGCCCAGGTGAGAAAGCCGAGGAACGCGATCGCCACGGTGGAGGCCGCGATCGCCTTGTAGCCGAAGATCGGCTTGCGGGCGAACACCGGCAGTATCTCGGAGACGATGCCGAAGCCCGGCAGCACCATGATGTAGACCTCGGGGTGTCCGAAGAACCAGAACAGGTTCTGCCACAAGAGCGGTGAGCCGCCCTCGGCGGGGTCGAAGAAGTGCGTGCCGAAGTGCCGGTCGGTGAGCAGCATCGTCACCGCGGCGGCGATCACGGGCAGCGCGAAGATCAGCAGGATCGAGTAGGTGAGGATCGCCCATACGAACAGCGGCAGCCGCCCCCAGCTCATGCCCCGGGCCCGCATGTTGGCGATCGTGGCGTAGAAGTTGACCGCTCCCAGGATCGAGGACAGGCCGGTGAGGTGGATCAGATAGATCCACGCGTCCTGGCCGCCGGCGGGTGAGAAGATCGCGCCGGACAGCGGCGGATAGCTTGTCCAGCCGGCTTCCGGCGGGTTCCAGAAGATCGAGGCGTAGAACACGATCCCGCCGGCGAGCAAGAGCCAGTAGGAGAGCGCGTTCAGTCGCGGGAATGCCATGTCGCGCGCACCTATCATCAGCGGCAGGAAGTAGTTGGCGAGGCCCGCCATCATCGGCACGACGAACAGGAAGATCATCGTCGTCCCGTGCATCGTGAACAGCTGGTTGTAGGTCTGGGGGGTGACCAGCGTGTTGTTCGGCGCGCCGAGCTGCAGGCGGATCAACAGCGCCTCGACCCCGCCCAGGCAGAAGAACACGAACGTGGTGACCATGTACATGATCCCGATCCGCTTGTGATCGGTCGTCGTGATCCAGCTCGTCCATCCCTGCGCCTCACGCTCGGCGCTGTGTGCGCTGACCTGGGGGAGGGGGGCTACATAGGTGGCCATGGGTGCGCTGGTCTCCTTGATGTCCTAGGGGTTTTCTACCTGTCCGGCGCCGGTCTGGGCGTTCAGTTTGGCTCGCGCAACCTCGGCGGCGGCGTTTGCCTGGGCGATCAGCAGCTTCTGATATGCCAGCCACGCTTCGAACTGCGCAGGCGGAACGGCCTTCACCGTGGCGATCATGCGTGCGTGCCCACGTCCGCACAGGAACGCGCACTGCCCGCGGTAGACCCCCGGCTTGTAAACCTTGAACCAGGTGTAGTTGTGGTATCCGGGCACGGCCTGGAACTTGCCGCCGAGTTCGGGGATCCACCACGAGTGCACGACATCCTCGGAAACGATGTCCAGCGTGATCGTGGTGTTCGTCGGGACGACCATTTCCTCGTAGGAGTAGGGGGCGCCCAGGCCGTCGGGTTCGTTCGCGCCCGGGTAGACGTACTGCCAGATGTACTGGCGCCCGATCACCTGGATGTTGAGGGCTTTGCCGTCGGGGGGCAGCTTGCGTTCGTCGCTGGCGTACAAAAGCCCGCTCTCGCCGGCGAGGTCCGCGCCGCCCGGGCCCGAGTTCGGCGGATTCTGGATCGAGCCGAGCTTGGCGAAGGTGAGCACCGCGAGGCCGACCAAGATCACCGCTGCAGCCACCGTCCAGCCGACCTCCAGACGGGTGTTGCCGTGGATCTGCGCGGCCACCGCGCCCTTGCGCGCACGGAACTTGACGAGCGCGTACACCAGCGCACCCTCGACGAGGAAGAAGATCACGAGCGCGATGTACAGCGTGATCTTGTAGAGGCTGTCGATCTGGTTCGCGTTGGGCGACCCGCCCGACTTGGGGGTGAAGAACGCGAGCACTGAGGGAACGAGATGGCCCAAGGCGGCGGGGATTCTATTCAGCCCCGGGCCGTACGCGCTTGATGACGTTTGCCACGAGAATCAGCTACGTCCCCGAGAAGCGCGCGGGGCGCTTCTCGATGAAGGCGCTGGCGCCCTCCACGAAGTCCTCGCTGCCGGACATCTCCTGCTGGATCCGAGCCTCGAGCTCGAGCTGCTCGGCCATGCGCGAGTACATCCAGTTGTTGAGCTGGCGCTTGCTGGCGGCGTATGCGCGCGTCGGGCCGCTCGCGAGCCGGCTCGCCAGTGCGGCTGCCTCCTGCTGCAGGATCGCGTCCGAGACGACGCGGTTGATCAGTCCCCACTCGAGCGCGCGCGCCGCTCCCAGGCGCTCGCCGAGCATTGCCAGCTCGGTCGAGCCGGGGTTTCCGAAGATCGTGGTCATTCCCCGCTCGCGCAGCAGCGCGAACGCGGCCTCGCGGACGCTCGTCATCTATGCGCCGCGTCGCCCGCTCACGCGCTTGAGTCTAATTGCAGCTAGTCAAGCTCGCGCCCGCGGCAGGCGAGCTGCAGCAAGAGCAGGTCATCCGGGTTCTCCTGGTCGACGTCGAGCAACTCGAAAATCCTGTTG
>Ga0209038_10000544_pt1 | contig 11447 bp, 8 predicted proteins | sample BogFormECP03_OM3_FD_188237 | JGI IMG/M metagenome (GOLD analysis project Ga0209038, IMG submission 188237) | Bog forest soil microbial communities from Calvert Island, British Columbia, Canada - ECP03_OM3 (SPAdes) (version 2) | ecosystem: Environmental > Aquatic > Freshwater > Wetlands > Bog ...
CGAAGGGCTTCTCAATTTCCGTCAGCGGAATCTACTCGCACACGCAGCGACTGCCGGTTGCGCTGGACACTAACGATGTGCCGTCCACGCCGATGAGCACCATTACACTGGCGAACGGACAAACGGTGTCGTACAGGAACTGGAACGGCAGCGCGGCCACCGACCCGTATGCGGGATTCGAGACGTCAGGGCCTGGCGCCGGCGGAGTTTACCCGTGCGCCGTGACTACCCCGCCACCTGGCTTGCCTGTTTCGCCGTGCTTCGTCAATCCTCTCATCGTGCAAAATAACAGTTACACGTCGGCAGCCTCGGCGCTCTACGAGGGCGGGATCGTCGAAGTGAAGAAACGCTTCGGAAATAATTTCACGCTGTTCGGAAATTACACGTACAGCAAGGCCTACGACACTTCCACCGACTTCAATAGTGATTACGGCCCGCAGGATCAGACGGATCTAAATGCGGAACGGTCCCTCTCGGAATTCGACGAGCGGCACAAGTTCGTGGTCGCCGGCGTTTTCCAGAGCCCGTTCAAGAATGCGTTCCTCTCGGGTTTCCAACTCGCGCCGATTTTCACTTATCACAGCGGGCATCCCTTCAACTTGCTCGCTGGAGGCCAAATTAATGGAAACAATCACACCACCAACGAACGTCCCGTTGGCGCGCCACGCGATAGCGGTCTCGGTCCCAACTTCTATGATTTCGACATGCGCTTGGGCTGGGAACATAAGATCGCCGAGCGGCTGCGTCTGCGCATCACCGCGGAAGCGTTCAACCTGTTTGATCGCACCAATTACGCCAGCGTGAATAACGTCGTCGGCCCGTTCTTCCCGCTCACGCCGGGCTTCACCACTTTCAAAGTGAAAGGCATCAAGCCCGGGACGCTTCTGGCCGACGGTACCACCGCCGGTCCGAGCACTCCGCTGGGCTTTACCTCGGCGTTCCCGAAGCGTGAATTCCAGCTCGGGGCACGCCTCACGTTCTAAGCTAGGTTCGTGGCAGCGTGCGGCGCACTTTAACCGGGTGCGCCGTGAAATGTGGGAGGGTCTAAAGACCCTCCCCTACGATGCGCGCAGCCGTCTGGCCTTCGCGCCTTGCATTTCGATGGCGGAATTCTTAATATCCGTGCCGCAATTATTCTGAGGAATTCCGAATTCATGAACGTCAAGCAGCTCTTTGACCTTACCGGACGTGTGGCCATAATCACCGGCGGCGCTGCGGGCCTGGGCCTGCAAATGGCTGAGGCGCTGGCCGAAATGGGCGCCAGTTTAGTTTTTTGCGCCCGCAAGAAAGAACGCTGCGAACAAGTCGCCAAGGAATTCACGGCAAAAGGCGTAAAAACCCTAGCGCTGGCCTGCGACGTGCGAAATCCAGCGAGCATTCAGGAGGCGGTAGATCGCACCGTCGCCGAATTCGGACAAATCGATATCCTTATCAACAACGCCGGGGTCTCCTGGGGCGCCCCAGTAGAAGACATGCCGCTCGAAGCCTGGAACAAAGTAATCGAGACCAATCTCACCGGCACGTTTCTCTTCTCGCAAGCCGCCGGCAAAATCATGATTCGGCAGCATCGCGGAAAAATTATCAATATTGCCAGCGTCGCAGGCCTCCGCGGCGCACCGCCGGAGCTTCCCGCCATCGGCTATCACGCCAGCAAAGGCGGCGTGATCATCTTCACGAAGGACTTGGCATGCAAGTGGGCCGGGCATAACATCAATGTGAATGCTATCGCCCCAGGCTGGTTTCCCACACACATGTCGGAAATCGTAATCGAACGTAACAAGGAAGCTTTCTTGAAGCGCATTCCGCTAGGAAGATTCGGCTCGGACTACGATCTCAAAGGCGCCGCCGTTTTTCTTGCCTCGGCGGCATCTGATTACGTCACCGGCCACGTCCTAGTAGTTGACGGAGGCCAAACCGCCTAAGCGGGCGGCATCGCCAAATGAATATCCCACTAACCCCGGTCCGGTTTCTTCGCTATGCACAGCAACAATTTCCGCAAACCACCGCCATCGTCTGCAAAGGCGCGCGGTACACGTACGGCCAGTTCGCGGATCGCGCGGCTCGACTCGCGGGCGCATTGCGCAAAGCCGGAGTAAAGCCCGGCGATCGCGTGGCCTTCATGAGCCTCAATTGCCACCGGCTCCTTGAAGCCTATTTCGGCGTCCTGGAAGCGGGCGCGGTGTTGCTGCCGCTCAACATCCGCCTGTCGCAGCAAGAGCAATCCTTCATCCTCAACGATTCCGGCGCCACCATTCTCTTCGTCGAAACCGAATTCCTTCCGATTGTGGATTCGTTTCGAGCGAGCGTGCCGTCGCTGAAATCAATCGTGCTGCTCGACGGCGAACCGGCGCACAATTGGCTCGCGCCGCAGAATTACGATGCGATGCTTGCGGCGGCCGAACCTTATCAGCCGGACATCACGACTTTCGACGAAAACTCTCTCGCCGAACTTTTCTACACCAGCGGGACCAGCGCGAATCCCAAAGGTGTGATGCTCTCGCACAGAAATATTTATCTGCACGCACTCTACACCTGCCTCAGCTTCAATCCGTCGATCGACATGGTCCATCTGCACACTATTCCGCTCTTCCATGCCAATGGCTGGGGCGCGGCGCATTTCGTCACGCAGTTGGGCGGAAAACACGTGATGATGCAGAGGTTCGATGCCGCCGAAGTTTTCCGCCTCATCGAAACCGAGCGTGTGACGGGTCTGGGCGTTGTGCCGATCATGGCTCTCGCTCTCATCCATTGCCCGCAGCGCGAGAAGCACGATCTAAGCAGCCTCGACCGCATCAGCATTGGCGGCGCGGCTTCCTCTCCCACACTGGTTCGCGAGCTGGAACAAAAGCTCGGCTGCCTCTGCTTCTCTGGTTACGGCCTGACCGAAACTTCACCGACGCTTTCCACTTCCGTTTCAAAGCCCGGCTCCGAATGGGAAGGTGAGCAGAAATACAACGGGCAGGCTATGACCGGCTATGCCATTCCCGGCGCCGAGATGCGCGTCGTTGATGCGAACGATGTGGACGTGCCGCACGATGGCCAGACCATGGGCGAAATCATCGCCCGCAGCGATGGCGTGATGGCCGGATACTGGAATCAGCCCGAGGTCACCGCGGAAGTGATGCGTGGCGGCTGGTTCCATACCGGCGACATGGCTACCATCGACGAAAATGATTACTTGCTGGTGGTCGATCGCAAGAAAGACATCATCGTCAGCGGCGGCGAAAATGTCTCCTCGCTCGAAGTAGAGAAAGCGCTGGCCGCGCATCCCGCTATTTACGAAGTCGCAGTAATTCCAGTTCCCGACGCGAAATGGGGCGAACTTCCGAAGGCGCTGGTGGTGCTGAAACCGGGCGCCAACGCCACCGAAGCCGAAATTCTCGAATTCTGCCGCTCGCAGATCGCCCATTACAAAGCTCCGCGATCGGTAGAATTTTTCGAAAGCTTGCCGAAGACCGGCACCGGCAAAGTTCTGAAAAAAGAGCTCCGCAAAAAATACTGGCACGGGCAAGATACCATCCGGCCGGAGCGCGTCGGCAACTAGCTGTGCAGGAGAATTGCTTAAATGGACTTAAATCTTTCGACTGACGAGCAGAAGTTCCAAGACGAACTCCGCTCGTGGCTGGAAACCAACGTGCCGCGCGAATGGGAGCACGCCCGCGAGCAATCGCTGGATGAGCGCTTTGAATTCCACCGCAAATGGCAGCGCCAGCTTTTCGAAGGCGGCTGGGCCGGCATTTCCTGGCCCAAAGAATATGGCGGGCGCGGCGCGAGCCTGATGCAGCAAGTAATTTTCTGGCAGGAAATGGCACGCGCGGGCGCGCCGCAAATGGCGAATGTCCTCGGTCTCGGCCTGATCGGTCCCACCATCATCGCTTTCGGCACTGAGGAGCAAAAAAAACGCTACCTGCGAAATATTCTGAATGCTGACGAGATTTGGTGCCAGGGCTTCTCCGAGCCAAACGCGGGATCGGATCTCGCGGGCCTGCAAATGGACGCGCGACTCGACGGCGACCACTATGTGGTGAATGGGCAAAAAGTGTGGACCAGCTACGGCTGGATAGCCGATTGGTGCGAAGTCGTTGTGCGCACCGATGCCGCCGCGGCCAAGCACAAAGGCCTCACCGTGATGCTAGTGGACATGAAATCGCCCGGCATCGATGTTCGCCCACTGCGCCAAATGACCGGCGAGACCGAATTCAACGAAGTCTTCTTCCGCGATGTGCGCATTCCTGTCGCAAACGTGGTCGGCAAGGTTAATCAAGGCTGGGATGTAGCGATTGGCACGCTGATGCACGAGCGCGGCTCCTTCGGCGCGGGCCTGCAAATTATTTACAAACGCAACATGGATCGTCTCACCGAGCTGGCTCATTCGACGCAGCGCAACGGCGCGCCAGCCGCGAAAGATCTCATCATTCGCCAAAAGCTAGCGCAGTGCTACGCCGAAATCGAAATCATGCGCCTGAATCAAATGCGCGCGTTCAGCAGAATCAGCGCCACAGGCGTTCCTGGCCCAGAAGGCTCGATCCAGAAAATATTCTGGAGCGAACTAAACCAGCGATTCCAACAGGTAGCGCAAGAACTGCTCGGCCCCTATGGCCAACTCAGCGCCGAGGCAGACGAAGCGATCGACAACGGCACTTGGTCTTACGGCTATCTGCGTTCGCGCGGCAATACTATCGAAGCCGGCACTTCCGAAATACAACGGAACATCATCGGCCATTTCGTTCTAGGCCTACCGCGCAGTTACTGAGGGACGAAAATGCAATTTGGACTAACTGAAAGCCAGGAAATCCTGCGAGACTCCGCGCGAAAATTCTTCGCCGGGGAGTGCCCGATCGCAGAAGTCCGCCGCCTAATGGAAACGGATACCGCCTACGACGGCAAAGTCTGGGCCAAGCTAGCCGAACAAGGCTACACCGGAATCATCTTCCCCGAAGAATACGGCGGCGTGGGCCTGGGAATCGTGGAATTAATTCTGCTGCTGGAAGAATCCGGCCGAGCGTTGCTGCCGGGCCCATTCTTCACCACGGTGGTCCAAGCCGGCTCGCTAATCGATGCAGCCGGCAGCCCCGAACAAAAAAAGAAATATCTCGCTCCGATTTGCCAGGGCCAGACGCGCGCCTCCGTTGCTTTCCTCGAATCGAGCGCCAGCTGGGATCCAGTCGACCTGCGTCTCGAAGCCAGCGCCGACGGAAAGCTGACCGGCGAGAAGTTCTTCGTCCCGGACGCGGCCGTGGCAGACACGATTCTAGTCGTGGCGCACAACGGCGTGTTCGCCGTCGATTCCAAAGCGTCAGGCCTAACGCTCAAGCCTATGCCAGGCATGGATCTAACGCGCCGGCAATATTCGCTGAAACTCAAGAACACTCCCGGGGAAAAACTGGCCAATCCTGCAGGCCTGCCGCGCGCCCGTGGAATCGCAACCGCTGCGCTGGTGGCCGAAATGGTCGGCGGAATGCAACGCGCGCTCGACCTCACCGTGGAATACGCCAAAACCCGCAAACAATTTGGCAAACCCATCGGCACATTCCAAGCCGTCCAGCATCAATGCGCCGACATGTACCTGGAAACTGAAAGCTCCCGATCCGCCGTTTACTACGCCGCATGGGCCCTCGAGCAAAAAACTGCGGACGCCGCCACCGCTGTCTCGATCGCGAAAATGTACGCCAGCGACGCCAGCCGCACCGTAGGCAATCGCGGCATTCAAGTCCACGGCGGCATGGGCTTCACCTGGGAAAATGATCTGCACCTTTACTATCGCCGCGCCAAAGCTTCCGAAACCATGTTCGGAGACGCCACCTTTCATCGCGAAAGAATCGCCAGACAAGTAATCGATACATCGACGTTCGCCGCAAAAACGGCATAGCGAGATTTTCAAAACCGAGGAGTTCTGAGCACATGAGCGATCTAGTCCAACTGACAACCGACGATGGCATCGCCATCATCACCATCAATAATCCGCCGGTGAACGCACTAAGCCCAGGCGTTCCCGAAGGCATCGCCGAAGCCGTCGAAAAAATAAATCAGGATGCAAGCATCCAAGCCGCGGTCGTAATCGGGGGCGGACGCACGTTCATAGCCGGCGCCGACATCAAGGAATTCGGCAAAATTACCTCAGGCAAAAATGCCGGCACGCTGGACTTGCCAACGATCCTCCTGCGCATCGAAGATTCCCGCAAGCCCGTAGTAATGGCGATTCACGGCACAGCCTTCGGCGGCGGCCTGGAAGTCGCGATGGCCGGACACTATCGCGTCGCTTCCCCCGGCGCGCAAGTAGGCCAACCCGAAGTGAAGCTCGGCATCATCCCGGGCGCAGCAGGCACGCAGCGACTGCCGCGCTTAGCAGGCGTCGCCGCAGCAGTCGAAATGTGCGCCGGCGGCAATCCCATCAAAACCGAAGAAGCCGCAAAGCTCGGAATTGTAGATCGCCTGATCGAAGGCGAGCTGCTAAAAGGCGCGGTAGCCTTCGCGCGCGAGATCGCCGGAAAGCCAGCCCCGAAAACGCGCGACCGTAACGAAAAACTCGGAACGCCCGAACAAAATGCACCCATCTTCGTAGCAGCACGCGACGCCGCCCGTAAAAAGCAGCGAGGCATGATGGCCCCGCTCGCCGCTATCGATGCGATCGAAGCCGCCACCAAGCAATCTTTCGACGAAGGCTGCAAAACCGAGCGCAAACTTTTCATGGACTGCCTCTTCTCCGATCAATCGAAAGCCATGATCCACGTTTTCTTCGGCGATCGCGAAGTAGCGAAGATCCCCGACATCCCCAAAGAAACCCAGCTAATCCCGGTCAATCGCGCCGCGGTAGTAGGAGCGGGCACAATGGGCGGCGGCATCACCATGGTCTTCGCCAATGCCGGAATTCCAGTGCTCATGAAAGAAACCGATCAGGCCGCTCTCGATCGCGGCATGAACAATATCCGCAAAAATTACGAGACCTCGGTAAAGCGCGGCCGCTTCACTCAAGAATTTGTAGACGCGCGCCTGAAACTAATCACGCCAACTCTCACCTACGACGGCTTTGAGAACGCCGACATGGTCACCGAAGCCGCCTTCGAAGGCATGGCCCTGAAAAAGCAAATCTTCGGCGAACTGGATCGCGTCTGCAAACCCGGCGCAATCCTGGCCAGCAACACATCCACTTTAAGTATCGACGAAATCGCCAGCTCCACTTCGCGTCCGCAAAACGTTATCGGCACTCACTATTTCAGCCCGGCAAACGTTATGCGCCTGCTGGAAATCGTCCGCGGCAAAGCCACCAGCAAAGAAGTGATCGCCACCTGCATGGCGCTATCGAAAAAGCTCGGCAAGGTAGGCGTGCTCGTGGGAAATTGCCGAGGCTTCGTGGGCAATCGAATGTTTCATCCCTACGTGCGCGAGTCCGTCTTCCTGGTTGAAGAAGGCGCCAGCGTGGAAGCCGTCGACAGCGCTCTGTACGATTTCGGCATGGCCATGGGACCGCTGGCCGTGGGCGATCTGGCAGGCCTCGACGTAGGCTGGCGAATTCGCAAGGAGTACCGCCATACGGAAAAACCGGGGATCCGCGTCGCGATAGCCGGAGATAATTTGTGCGAAATGGGCCGCTACGGCCAGAAGACCGGCGCCGGCTGGTACAAATATGACGAGAATCGCCGCGCCATTTCCGATCCCGAAGTAGCGACACTGGCAAAAAAGTGGGCGACCGAAGCGGGCATCAAGCAGCGCCAGATATCGCCAGAAGAAATCGTAGATCGCTGCGTGTACGCGCTGGTGAACGAAGGCGCGCGAATCCTGGAAGAAGGCTACGCGTTACGCGCCGTGGATATCGACATCATTTATATCAATGGCTACGGCTTCCCTGTCTATCGCGGGGGCCCAATGTGGTACGCCGACACAGTAGGCCTGAAAAAAGTGTACGACCGAGTCCGCGAATTCGAGCAGCAACATGGCGAACTTTGGGAGCCAGCCCCGCTGCTAAAGCAATTGGCCGAACAAGGAAAGACGTTCGCAGGTTTCAATAAGCAGCACACCGCGACGGCCTAACAAACTATTTGCCGGTAAAAGCTGCAGGACGCTTAGCAAGGAAGTGCGCCACGCCTTCCTTGAAATCTTCGCACTGAAGACTATCCAGCATCTCGCGCTCGGCAAGCTCAAAAGACTCGGCCAGCGTCTGAAACATTCCGTCATAAACTTGCCGTTTCATCACGCGCATGGAGCGAGGGCTCACATTCGCCGCCAGATCGCGCGCATATTCGCGCACTTTCCCCTGCAGCGCATCCGCCGGAAAAACGGCATTGGCCAATCCCATCCGTTGCGCCTCCGCCGCATCCACCATGCGCGCCGAGAAGAGCAAGTCGAGCGCATTCGGCAAACCCACGATGCGCGGCAACAACCAGGCCAATCCATATTCCCCGATCAACCCACGCCGCGAAAACGCCGTCCCAAACCGCGCCGTATCCGTAGCAAATCGAATATCGCAGTAGAGCGCAATCACCAGCCCCAATCCCACCACCGGCCCATTAATCGCCGCAATCACCGGCTTATTCACCGCTGGAAAATAAGAATACTTCTTCTGAAAATCCGCTCGCACTCCGTCGCGCGCCCCGCCAGCCCGCAAAGCCTGTTCGCGCACGCGGTCATCTACGCCGCCCGCGACCACCGCGCTCAGCAACGACATATCCGCGCCGGCGCAAAATCCTCGCCCCGCGCCGGTAAGAACGATCACGCGCACCACGTCGTCGGCCTCAGCACTCTCGATCGCCGCGCGCACCTCGCGCTCCATCACTGCCGTCCACGCATTCAATTTATCGGGACGGTTCAAAGTAATCGTAGCGATGCCATCAGAAACGGCGTAGAGAATCTCTTCAGTAGTCATAGTGAGGCGGATTATATCTCCGACGCGAGGTAGCCGAAAGAATTAGAAATTCTTGTATGGAGCCAAAAGGCCCAGCTTAGTTTGCGTGTGGAAACATTGCGCGGCCCGACAGCTCAAGCTCGACATTGACTGCAGCACCGACGCGCAAAAAAACACTACTAGGGTCCTTCATCCCCCACTGCACATAAGGAACGTCGAAAGCGGCCTTCGCCGTCCAACGATTCCCCGAAAAATTGACCTCCGTAGGCACAGTCAATTCGTGCTTGGCGCCATGAATTTCGAAAATCCCATGAATCTGAACCTTTGAAGCGCCCTGCAGCGGAACTTTGCCATCTACGCGATCGGGAACAAACGTCACCACCGGATATTTTGCGCTCTCCAGCACTTTCGCGTGCATATTCTTGTCGCGCCCGGCATCCCCACTCTCGCCGGTCCGCGAATCCGCAATAATTTCCCCGCTAGCCTTTCCGCCAGCCGGATCGAACTGGATGCTTCCCTTCGTGCACGCAAACGTTCCATGCACGGTGTGAAAAGTAGCGCTCAACGTCCAATTGATCTTCGATTGTGCGGGATCGACTTCGAGAGCAACTTGCGAAGCAGCGCTTTGCGCAGCCGTCGCGATTGGCCAACGCGCAAATGCCGCCCCGCTGGCCAGCAGGAAGATGATCAGTCGAATTGCGCTCGCGCGATGTTTCGGCATGAGGTCTATCAGGCAGAAAGCATGCGCCAACCAACCAGCAAAGTAGAAGCCGCCAGACTCGGATCCGACGCCATGCCAACATGCGCCGCAGCGAATCGTTCGAACAGTTGCGGATTCTCGGCGAAAATTCGAATCGTGTGGCGGCGCAGTCGCGGATTCCGCCCGATCCAAAGCATCAGTTGCGCCATCACCGTCGCGCGCCGCAAAATCCGCCGGTGCGCCACTTGATATTGCGAAAGATCCCCACAAGCCAATGCCTCAGCCAGCTCCAACGCCTGCCGAAACGCCAGACTCAACCCTTCGCCAGTGATCGCATCCACACCACCCGATGCATCGCCGATCAACGCCACGCGCCCCTCGCAAACTCGCGCCAGCCGCCGCATCGAAGTAAATGAGCCGCGCTCCGTCGTCAAAGCCTCTGCCCCTGCCAAGCGCGCCGCCAGCAATGGAAATTCCGCCACTGCACTCTCGAGCCGCAATTTCGAATCGCCGCTCACCACTGCCACGCAAACTTCCTGATCGCCAATCGGCGTCACGTAGCACTGTCCCGCGCGCCCCCAATATATTTCCAGCGAGTGCGACCACGGACGCACCCGGTAATGCCGCCGGAATCCGATGCGCGTGCGCGCCCGCATCCCGCGATCCAGCCGAGCCCACTGCCGCACTCGCGACTCTCCCCCGTCGGCGCCAATCACCCATTTGGCATGAAATATCTGGTCATCCAAGAAAACTCCGTTCGCCGACAATCTCGAAACGCGTGTCCCCCAAAGAAAATTCACGCCGCAACCGGTCGCGTGTGCCAGCATGGTTTCGTGCAGCGTCGTGCGCCGCACTCCCCGCCCGCGCCTTCCAGGAAACTTCGCTTCCGCCATCGTCTCCAAATTATAGAAACGCGCACTTTCCACTTCGCAGCCATCCAGCGATTCGGCAGCAATTCCCATGCGCTCCAGCGCATCCACTCCATCCGGCATCAATCCTTCCGCGCAAGGCTTATCGATAGGCGGAGTGCCGACGTCCGCGACCGTGACCTGCAGTCCCTTTTTCCGCGCACAAATAGCTGCCGCCAGGCCAGCCGGGCCGCCGCCGATCACAAATACATCGCAGGAATCCGCCAATTTCTCCTCCGAGTAACGAAGCCCGTGAAAGGTAGATAAGTCGAATAAGCCGAGAGGTACCGGCTCTCCTGAGAATAGCGCTACCTAAGTTGATGCGCTCGATGCTCGCGAAGATGCTCTTTTGGGTTTTTCCAGAGCTCACTGCCGTGCAAATTCGACGACGATGAATTTGTGGAGAAATTTTATCGAAGCGGAATGGCGCGATGTTGGCGGCGGCTTGATCGGCGGCACGGTAGCTGGGCGCGAGTTCGGATGGTGGCGCGATTACGCCCGTGCCGCGCTGAAGCGCGCCGCTACGAAAGCCGAAACGAACCGTCGCACGATAGGCAAACTCTTGCGCAAATTAGGCAAACTTGCGCCGCTCGACCGCACGGCCGCGTCACATATGCCCCACGCACCAGTACACCTGATACCGCGAAATATCGACTCGCCACCGTGCAGAGTTTACAGTCCTGCCGCCCGCGCCACCGCGCTTTCCACAGGCGCCGAAATCTTCGTTTGTTATCAGCCCTTTCTTGTGTATCCTTCCCCCGGGGGAAGCCAGTTAGCAGCAGATTTACCCACCCGTTCGAGACTGGCTCAGTTCCAAATCCGCACCGCTCTTGGCACCCGCGGTGCATGGTATTCCCCTATGCGGGTCTTCTCGGCGATCCTCCCGGGACTTGGGACCCTAGCAAAGTTTTGCACACATGCGACCCTCCTCCAAGCGCTCGCGCTCGAAGCTTCCGCGCTCCTCTCCGCGGGTGGTCCGCGAATTCGCGCGCGATCTCCG
>Ga0209038_10000545_pt1 | contig 11426 bp, 13 predicted proteins | sample BogFormECP03_OM3_FD_188237 | JGI IMG/M metagenome (GOLD analysis project Ga0209038, IMG submission 188237) | Bog forest soil microbial communities from Calvert Island, British Columbia, Canada - ECP03_OM3 (SPAdes) (version 2) | ecosystem: Environmental > Aquatic > Freshwater > Wetlands > Bog ...
TCTGGTGGATCAGCGCGAGCCTCACCGGCTCGCTGCTCAGCACGGTGCTGACCGGGACGCCAGCTGGGACCCACTCAACGGCTTCTCTCAGCACCTTCTCTGTCTGGGTTGCAGCGTCGCAGGCGAACGCCGCCGCCACAGCCCCGCCGCCGCCGACGTAGGCGGCCGTGGGAGGCGTCACGACGGCGCTGAAAATAGTCAAACGAGCGCGCTCTGACTCGGCCAGGTCAATCGCCTGCGTGAGCGCCTGATCGGCGTCCGGTGAACCGTCGATAGCGACGAGGATGTTCTGGAACATGGTCCGCTCCTTTGCTGAAAGGGGGAGCTGTAGCTGCCTTGACATGTATAGCAGATAACTATATAGTTTGCAATATGCATACCACGAGTATCGCCACCGAGACCGAGCGCGAAGAGCAGCTCGATTACATCGCCGAGCACCTGCCCTCGCGCGCCGCCTTGCTTGTGCGACTGCTCGTCAAGCAGGTGCGCAGCCGCGAGATCTCCCGCACCGAAATGGAGGTCCTGAGCATTCTCACGGAAGGGCCGCGAAGGATCACAGAGCTCACCGAGCTCGAGGGAATCGCCCAGCCCACGATGACGCTGCTCGTCAGGCGCCTGCAGGAGAAGGGCTGGGTCAAGCGCGAAGGACTGGCAGACGACGGACGCGTGGTCATGGTCAGCCTCACTGAGGCAGGAGCTGCAGCGCGACAGAGGCTCCGCAGGCAGTTCCTTCACGCGATGCGAACCGACCTACAGGAGCTCTCAGATCAAGAGCTGCAGGCACTATCAGCCGCCACGGAGACTCTCGGCTCGTTCGTGGACGACCTACGGCAGCGAACTGGAAGATGACAAAGCTCGATCGACGGGAGGTAGGACAATGGCACGCCGTATCGCACTTGCCGAGTGGACTGGTGAGCTGGCCAACGGACGGGGCGAGGTGAGCGTCGGAGGGGAGCACCTGGGGCTCGCATACACGCCGGCCTGGCTGCGGGAAGGCGCGGGCACTAACCCCGAGGAGCTCATCTCCGCCGCACACGCCGCCTCCTTCGCGATGGCGCTCCAGGCCGCGTTCTCCCGTGCGGACCGTCGGCCAAACGTCATCCGCGCACGCGCCGAGCTGCACCTCGATCACCGCGATGGCGAATGGACGATCACACGTTGTGACCTCGAGGGCCAAGTGACCTTGCAGATCGAGCCCGCGATGCGTGACCTGTTCCAGTCCGAGTTCCAGCGCATCGTCGAGGAGGCCGCCTCGAACTGCCCCGTTTCGCGGGCGCTCGCGGGCATGGAGATCACCGTCGACGTGGAAGAAGTCGGCGCCGCCGCCGGCGTCGGCGCGGATCCCTCACCAACTGACCTCCGACCGAGCCCTCCGCGCGCGGAGCGCTGGGGCGCAGGTCGCGACCGGCGCGCGCTCGAAGGCCGAGTGATGAGCGGCATCCGTGCGCAATCACGCCGCCGCCATTCCACCAGCGCGGGAAGATCACCGGCGCTTGCCAATCCGCGCCCGAACGAGAGCGCCGATCACCACTAAGCTGCACCCTTCCGACCAGCGACGATGGGAGCGGGCAGCGATGGACGGTGAGACGGTGGACATCAGTACCCGGGACGGCGTGGCGGACGCCTACCTCTCGCGGCCCCCCGGGCAGAATGGGAGCCACCCCGGTGTGCTGTTCATCATGGACGCCTTCGGCTTGCGCCCTCGGATCGAGGAGATGGTCGACCGCATCGCTGCGCGGGGGTTCGTCGTACTCGCCCCGAACGTCCTCTATCGCGCCGGCCGGGCGTCGAACACGGAGATCCCCGATCTGGAGGACCCAGCACAGCGGGATCCGTTCTTCGCGCGGCTGAGGCCTGCGATGGCGGAACTGACGGCCGAGCGGATCGCAAACGACGGGGCGGCCTACCTCGACTACCTCGGCGAGCTCGCGAGCCCGCCGTTCGCGATCACCGGCTATTGCATGGGTGGGCGCGTGGGCTGGCGGATCGCCGCCGCCTACCCGCAGCGCGTCGCGGCGCTCGCCGCCTTCCACGCCGGGGGGCTCGTGAGCGACGACGAGGACAGCCCGCATCTCAGCGCCGGCGCGATCTCCGCCGAGCTCTACCTCGGCCACGCCGACAACGACCAGAGCATGACACCTGAGAACGTCGCCGCGCTCGAGCAAGCCCTCGACGACGTCGGAGCGCGATACCGCTCAGAGCTCTACGAGGGCGCCGCCCACGGCTACACGATGAGCGACACCGCCGCCTACGACGAGGCGGCGGCCGAGCGGCACTTCAGCGAGCTGTTCGGGCTGCTCGATAGGACGATCGGCGGCTGAGGACGGCCGCCCGCCGCCCACACGGCGGTCGCAGGCCGGATCCCCAGCCACCGCACGCGGATCGTTCTTATCCCACGAGCGTCCTCAACGGCCGAATTGGCGCGTTGGGCGAGGAGCAGCGGCCGCTGATCCCGGATCGCGCTCACACGGGATCCTGTGTGGGACTGAGCTGCGCGCGGCCGTTCGCTTCGCGGACGTCATCGCCTACGTTCGCGCTGGTGCCGAGACGTGCTTCCCACCATGCGACCGGCACGATCTTCACGGTGAGGTCGAGTGTTTTCCCCTCCAGCTGCTACAGGTTCTCTACCCCGTGTGAGCGACCGGTACAGTCCGGCAATGTGTGGCATTGGAGGCTGCGTGCTGAAGGCGGGGGGAAGCCCGCCGGAGGACCGCTTGAGGGCCATGCGGGACGCGCTGAGCCACCGCGGGCCGGACGACGCGGGGATCGCGATCGTGGAGAACGTCGGCTTGGTGCACACACGGCTGTCGATCCTCGATCTGAGTCCGCGCGGGCACCAGCCGATGGGCCACCCGGACGGACGCTGGCTGCTCTCCTACAACGGTGAGATCTACAACCATCTTGACCTCCGCCGCGAGCTGGACACCACGGCCTTCAAGGGCGACAGCGATACCGAGACCCTCCTGCACGCACTCGCCCGCCACGGCACCGACGTCATCCCGCGCCTCACCGGACAGTTCGCGTTTGCCGCCTTGGATCGAGAACACAAACGACTCATTCTCTGCCGCGACCGCCACGGGATCAAGCCGCTCTACCTCGCCCATCACGAGGGCGAGGTCTGGTTCGCCAGCGAGGAGACCGCCCTGCTCGCAGCAGGGTTGCCCGCCACGCCGATCCCCGACGCCTGGCAATCGATCAGGACCGGCACCTACCTCGGCGGCCCCCGGACGCTGCTCGACGGAATCAGCCGGGTCGCCCACGGTACCTGCGTAACCATTTCCACGGAGAACACCGAATCACGAGAGGTCCGATGGCATGCCTCCGCCGACGACGTCGATCCCGCACACGCCGAACGCCTTGGCACGCTTTCGCGCAAGGCGCTGACCAACCAGCTCGAGGCGACGCTCCGCACTGTCGTCCACGGCTCCCTGCTCGCCGATGCCACCGTCGGCAGTCTCTGCTCAGGCGGGCTCGACTCGAGCTTGATCACCGCCCTGGCAACCGAGGTCAAGCCGGACATGATCGCCTTCTGCGCCAGCTTGAAGGCCGACGGCGTTCTCGACGAGGGCCTCGCCGCACGGAAGGTCGCCGACGCCCTCGGCATCCAGCTCGAGATCGTCGACGTCACTCCAGCCAGCTGGCTCGCTGGATTCGTCGGCGCCACGCTTCACCACGGTGGCCCGCTCGCCCACGCGAGCGCCGTGACCGTCGCACACCTCGCAGGGCACGCTGAGCGTCATGGCGTCAAGGTGCTGATGACCGGCGAGGGCGCCGATGAGCTGTTCGCCGGCTACCCAGACATGCATAGCGCCGAGGTGGAGCGCTTTCTGCCGAGGACCCAAAGTCTGATCCACTGGGCCGAGCCAAAACTGCTCCCCACCCCCTGGCGGTTACTCGATCTGCGCCGGCTCGTGCCGCGCGCGCGCAATCTGGCGCTGCGCCTAAGCAGCCGTCAGCGGGACCCGGGCCCGGACACCTGGACTCCGGTGCTTCAGCCGGGTACCTTCAACGGTACCGAGGTCGCGGCACTGGCCGCCTACGCAGACCACAGCGGCGAGCGGCAAATGTTGGAGGCGGCTCTCATGGATCGCATGGACTTCACCCTCTGCTTCTTGCTCAACCGGATGGACCGCAACGTCATGCAGTGTTCGGTCGAGGCACGAGTCCCGCTCTTGGAGCCCGCCCTGGTGAAGCTCGTGATGGCCCTACCGCTGGAGGCTCGGGTCGGACCGTGGTCGAAGGGCATTCTCCGCGACGTCGCGCGGCGGCTACTGCCCCTGTCGATCGCCCACAGGCCGAAGATCTACGGCATGGACTTCGAAGCCGGCCTGTGGATCGAACAGAGCGCCCGCCCTGAGTTCCTCCGCGACGGCATCCTGCGCCAGGCGCTCGGACTTTCACGAGAGCAGTTCGAGCCGATCCTCGACGGCGCGGTCGACCGGCTTCGCCTGCGGCTCTGGTCCGCCGAGGTCTGGGCCCGCTCGGTGTTCGCTGGACACTCGTCGACCGAGGTCGAACAGGCGCTCTGGCGCTGACACCCTTGATGCGCAGCCTGATCTACTCGATGAGTGTGTCGCTGGACGGCTTTATCGCTGGGCCGGACGGCGCGATCGACTGGTCGGTGCCCGACGAGGAGCTGTTTGGGTTCCACACCCAGCAGGTGAGGGAAACCGGTATGCACCTCTGCGGACGCAGGCTCTACGAAACGATGGTCTACTGGGAGACCGCTGAGGAGAGTCCGCTGGCGGCGGAGCACGTCGAGTTCGCCCAGATCTGGAAGGCCCTGCCCAAGGTTGTGTTCTCCACGACGCTGGAGAGCGTGGTGGGCAACACCAGGCTGGCGAGGGACGATGTCGGCGAGGAGGTCTCAAGGCTCAAGGAACAGCCCGGAAAGGACATCGCCGTCGGTGGCGCCGGCCTCGCCCGGGCGTGTATGAAGCTGGAGCTCATCGACGAGTGGCGGCTGTTCGTCAGCCCGGTCCTACTCGGCGGCGGCACGCCCTACTTCCCGACCCTCGAGGAGAGGATCAACATGGAGTTGGTCGAGACGAAGACGTTTGGCTCTCGCGTCGTTTACGTTCGCTACAGGCGCGTGTCAGACGGCCTGCAGGCGGCCGTCCCACTTGCGCTGGCGACGGTCGGCAAGGCTCCGACTTCTGCGATGACTACGAACGCTGAGCGCGCTCCTCGTTGAGGTGTTGGCGCTGCTCGACGAGGGACTGCAGCTGGTCGCTGACCTCGGCGGAGATGCGCTTGAGATCCCATTTGCTGAGGGTGACCAAGTGCATCGAGGAGGTCGCGATGACGTCGGCGGAGCGCTTGCTACCGGAGAGCATCCCCATCTCGCCGAAGACGTCGCCCGGACCCAGCGACCCTATGACCTCGCCGCCCTTGATCACGTCGGCGGTACCGTTCTCGATGACGATCAAGTCGTAGGAATAGTCGCCTTCGTGCACGAGCCGCTTGCCGGAAGAGACCGACGTCTCACTCGCGAACACGCTCACCGTGTCGAGAGCCTTATCGGACAGCGACGAGAACAGCGGAATGGTCTTCAGACGATCGGGATCCATGATCTCTCAAACTTTCGCGATGGCGGCGGAAACGGACCGACGGAATACGACCCTGGGCGCGCAGCCCCGACGAGGTGCACCCTACCGCCCTCGGCCGCAGTCGCGGTGCGTCGCGCCTTTGACCCAAGCTGGCGGCGCAGACAGGTGGGCGTAGGGCACCGTCGGCTCGCGACCGCTTTCCGCGGTCGAGCAGACGTCTGGACGAAGGCTGCGCCGACGCTCGCTCGTGACGACGAACGATCGCGAGCTTCGGCCGACCTCGCGACCGTCGTCTCTGGATCCTGCCTACGGCGTAAAGAAATCGAGTCCGACAGCAGTTGCGAGTGGGGCGCGGCGCACTTGCGCCCTCGCCTCATCGCGCCTGCGACCCTCCTCGACGTCATGCTCGCTGATCGCTGCGCGCTACTCGATCGCGTCTGAGCGGTTGAATCGGAGGTTCAACCGATCGTTGGGATCATCTCCCTGTTTCGGCGGGTCGAACCGCCCCCGAGTCAGCATCCGCACTGTGCCCTCCTCCGGATACTCGACGACCTCGGGCATCACCTTGGTCGAGATCATCAGGTACCGCACGGACTCGTCGCCGCGGTTGGCGAGCGTGTGCGCACCCCTGCGACCGCGCGGGAAGGAAACGACGTCGCCAGGCGCAAGCTCACACTCCCCCTGAAGTGTCCGCAGCGTGGGCCGCCCGGAGACGACGATCGCCAGCTCCTCCATTCCGTGGTGAATGTGCAGCGGAACGCCGTCGTGACCGGGCGCGAGTTCGTACAGCGTCCCGCCGAGCAGCTCGCCGCCTGCGTTGCGGACGACCTGCTCGGTACGTAAGCCATCACCTTGTCGGCTGAAGGTCTCGGTGAAGATGTTGGGGCGGGGGTCTGCGATCGCGCCATCATATGCGCCTCGCCGAACCCCGCCACCAGCGAGCGTCTTGCGTGTCAGAGCAAGAAGGAGTGCTCGTCGTCCAGTGCGACAGCGTGACCGACGTGCGGCGATGCGCACGGCGCCGCCCACAAGATTCGCTGCTAAGGCGGAAGCTACCTCTCGTGGCCCACGGCCATGTGTGCCGTTCGACACAAAGTAACCAGTTGGTCGCACCCTCAGCCCATCGGTCGGCGACCCACGCGACGAGCGAAGCGAGACCGCTAACGACTCTTGGCGCTAGCCATGGCAGTCCACGGCAACGTCGAGCGCTGCGCAGACTTCACGCATGCGATCGTCGCTGAGCCGTCCGAGACGCTCGACAAGGACTCCAAGCGACACGCTCTCGACCGAGTCGAGGTTGATCGCGGACCGGCGAGGAACTGGATCGCCACCTTGCTCCAAGACGACCTCGCTGGCCAGGCCGCGGATCGTGGTCGTACAGGGTGCGATGAGCGTGCGTTTCAACCGTGGAATGGCTGCGTCACGCGAGAGCACGACGACTGGCCGTCTGCCAACATCCGGCAGCTCGCACCACCACACCTCTCCGCGTGCGGGCAGCGGGCTGACGCTCAAGATGCTGAGGCCGCCTCGCGAAACGACGCCAGATCACCCCATGCGTCGGCTTCCTCGGGCGGGTGCGCATCGTAGGCTGCGTAGGCAGCGTCGATCTCGGCGCCACGATGCCGGTCGAGAAGAGAAGTAAGCGCCTCATCTAGGAGAGCGGCATCCGTCAATGGGGCAAGCATGCTGCGTGCCGTGGCGAGTAGCTTCTCATCCACGGTGGTGCTCACCCTGACCCTTGCCATGCCCTCATTATGCCATGTCTGTGCCACTAAGCCAAACCCGGCGCCTTTGAGCAGACCTCTCCTAGAACGAAAACACTCTCCATTTGGCGGGGGTCGCTTCGTGCCCGGGGCGGGATTCGCACCCGCGACCTTCCGGGTTATGAGCGCGACCGCTAGCTGAGTTGCTGGTGCGGTCGAGCGCTCACACGAGGGCCGGGATGACTTCAGCCGCGAGCCGCTCCAGCTGTCGCTGATCGTCGGCGAGCGGATTGAGCAGGACGAGCTCGGCGCCGGCGTCCGCCACCGCGCGGATCCCTGCGACGCACTCCTCCGCGGTGCCCGCGAGCATGTGCTCTGACCAGTCGCCGCCGCCGTAGTGGTGTCTGAGGGCGTCCTCGAGCCGCCTTCGCGCAAGGGCGGGGTCGTCCTCGACGTGCACGTAGACGCGCTTGCCGAACTGGAACTTCCCTGGATCGCGGTTCTGGATGGCCAGCTCGTCCTTCACCATCGCGACCTGTTCGGCGAACCGAGTGGTGGTCTGGGATCCCGCGCCCATGAACCCGTCGCCGTGTCGCGCGGCGCGCCGCATCCCGGCGGGCGCATTGCCGCCGAACCACACCGGCGGGTACGGCTCCTGCACCGGCTTGGGCTCCATCGTCGCTCCGTGGAGCCTCCAGAAGCGTCCGTCGAAGTCGATCTGCGCGTCGGTCCAGCAGCTCTTCATCAACGCCAGTGCCTCGTTGAAGCGCGCGACAGGCTTGTCTGGGTCGACGCCGAAGGCCGCGAACGGTCGCTCCCGGCCGCCAGTGGCGACGCCCACATCCACGCGGCCATGACTGAGGCAGTCCAGCGAGCTGATCGCCTTCGCGAGGTGCAACGGGTTGTGCAACGGCAAGACGAACACCGCGCAGCCCAGCCGCAACCGTTCGGTGCAAGCCGCGGCATAGGTGAGCGTCTGGAGCGGCGCTAGGACCCCGGCTGCGCCGATCACCTGCTCCTGCACCCAGCCGCTCTCGAACACCCCGAGCTCCTCGACGCGGCGAAGGTGGGAGCGAAAGGCCGCCTCGTCGAAGCGGCTGTCGCGAGCGTACTGCGGGATCGAGATCGCGAATCGCACGACCGAGAGCTTATTGCCCAGCTCAAGGTGGCAGTCCGATCTTCTCTACGGTCTGGGACGCACGATCGTGGCCCGCACTGTGCCGCGCGGACCACGATCGGAACCACAGCTCTGCTACGAACAGACGTGGATCAAACGGCCACGGCCGAGTCAACGCTGCGCTGGTCCGCCGTCTGTGTTTCGCCCTCCAGCCACGCCAGCAGGTCGGCGTTGATCGTTGGGGCCTCGGTGGTCGGCATGCCGTGCGGGAAGCCCTTGTAGGACTTCAGCGTCCCGTTCTGCACGAGTTTCGCGGACAGCGGTCCGGAGTCGGCGTAGGGAACGATCTGGTCGTCTTCGCCGTGCATCACAAGGACCGGCACCGTGATCCCCTTGAGGTCCTCGGTGAAATCGGTCTGGGAGAAGGCAACGATGCCGTCGTATTGTGCCTTCGCTCCGCCCATCATTCCCTGGCGCCACCAGTTCTCGATGATCGCCTCTGACGGTTCCACGCCGGGGCGGTTGAAACCGTAGAAGGGTCCTGAGGGCAGCGCTCGGTAGAACACGGATCGGTTGGCGGCAAGTTCGGCCTGGAGGCCGTCGAACACGCTCTTCGGCAGCCCGCCGGGGTTGGCGTCGGTCTGGACCATCAGCGGCGGCACCGAACTGATCAGCACCGCCTTTGCCACCCGCTCCTCGCCGTGCCGCGCGATGTAGTGCACGACCTCCCCGCCACCGGTGGAGTGCCCGACGTGGATCGCGTCCTTCAGATCGAGATGGGCGGTTACCGCAGCCAGGTCGTCGGCGTAGTGGTCCATGTCGTGACCGTCGCTGGTCTGGGAGGAGCGTCCGTGTCCGCGCCGGTCGGCGGCGATAACGCGGTAGCCGTTCGCCAGGAAGAACAGCATCTGGGTGTCCCAGTCGTCTGCCGATAGCGGCCACCCGTGGCTGAAAACGATCGGCTGGCCCGAACCCCAGTCCTTGTAAAAGATCTCCGTGCCATCGCTTGTAGTGATGAAGGTGCCCATTGCCCGCTCGCTCCTTTGGTCTGGCTGTCGGCGCCCAAACCTGCCGCGGGGCGTAACACCCGCTCTTGGGCAGCGGCAGCGTCGGTGTCGGTGTCCGGCGTATGTCGGACGAGATCCTACGCCCCTAGATGCCGAACTGATAGCTGCCTTCGATCGAGCCGAGCTTGCCCGCGAGGATCTGCGTGCGGCCCTGAGACGCCTACCATCATTGTCGATACAGACCGACAGCGAAGGACCCTCCAAATGAGCTCGGCCGACGACATTCAGCACTTCCTAGTCACGTACGGCCCCGCGCGCAGCAAAGCGACTGTCCGGGAGTTCGGCACCGACTACGACGCCGCCCAGGATGCCTACCAGGAGGCTGAGCAGCAGGCGCGCGGCACGGACCTCGACGTACCTTTCGTCGGGCGTCGCCGTCTGTCCTCAAGGCGATGCCCTGAGCGACCGATGCCCGAGGAGTCGCCATGTCAGGCGACCTTCACAGCCGCTACCGCGTTGCGGCCGGCACGAGAGCCAATAACGAGATGTAGACTCCATGAAAGGCTTACTTGATCCCGACAACGGGACGGTCGGACTCGACCGTGTCGTTGCACTCGCCCACTGCCACCTCGCACTCGATGTCGTCTTCCTGGCCGAGCTGACCGTGTCCGGTGAGGTGTATCGCGCGGTCGCCGGGGACCACTCGTCGTTTGAGATAGTCCTCAACGACGGCCCGCCAAACCACGCCACCTACTGTCGAGGGCTCGTGGCTGGAGAGATTCCCAACGTCATCCACGACGCGGCCACCGACGAGCGGGTGTGCGGGCTTCCGGTAACGCAACGGACACGCATTGGTTCCTTCATTGGAGTGCCGGTGCGGCTGTCAGATGGAACGTCATACGGAGCGCTGTGCGGCCTCAGCCACGCACCGGACAACACGCTCGATGAGCGCGACGTTCGGTTCATGTCGATGCTCAGCGAGCTGATCGTGCACGACCTCGACGAGCAGCGAGCGCAAGAACGACTGCGTGCAGACATCATGGGGCTGGTCGAGACCGAGAGAGTAGATATCGCCTACCAGCCGATCATGGACCTGCACGACGGGCGATGCATCGGCATCGAGGCGCTCGCCCGCTTTCCTCAACCATTCGGCGCGCCCGACGTGACGCTGAGCGCTGCAGAGACTGTCGGCCTCAGGCTCGAACTGGAACGGCTGACGATCCGACAAGCCTGGAAGGTGATCCCGTCCCTCGGTCCGGGGCAGTTCCTGGCGCTGAACGTGTCCCCGGATGCGCTGGTTGAGCTGGCACGCCGTGCGAATCTCCGCACCGATCTTCCCCTGCCCCAACTGGTCGTTGAGATCACCGAGCACTCGGCGGTCGAGAGCTACGACGCCCTGCACGACCAGCTCGCGCCACTTCGCCAGCAAGGCTTGCGCATCGCCGTTGATGACGCGGGCGCGGGGTACGCCTCGTTGCGCCACGTGCTGCAGCTGCAGCCCGATTTCATCAAGGTGGATAGGTCACTGATACACGGGATCGCCGACGACCACGCCCGGCGTGTCGCAGTCAGCGCCTTCCTCTCGCTCGCCCTCGATCTCGGGTCGACCGTGGTCGCAGAGGGAGTCGAACGCCCTGCCGACCTTTCCGCCGTTCGCGATCTCGGCCTCCACGCGGTCCAGGGATACCTGCTCGGTAGGCCGAGCACAGACCCGGATGCCCTTTGCCGATGGATTGGCGCTCCCGGACAGAGAAACGGCCACGTGCCACCGGGAAAGGCAAAAGGCCATTCGCGAGCGCAGCAGGCAGCCTCGTCCACAGCCACGCGGTCAAAGACGCCCGCGATTCCTTCGTAAAGCAGCAGTCCGACCCTCGGGTGGTCTGCGCTGTCGAGCGTCGTCCCGAGCGCAACTGCTGTTGGCGGCCAGGATCTAACCCGATCGTTGCCTGCCCTAGCTGTAGAACCTGAGCACGTTGTTCATCCGGTCCTCCTTGGAGGCTGGTGGTGTCAAAGCCCCAGTCCCAAGGAGGAGCCGGATGAAACTGCACGC
>Ga0209038_10000546_pt1 | contig 11420 bp, 9 predicted proteins | sample BogFormECP03_OM3_FD_188237 | JGI IMG/M metagenome (GOLD analysis project Ga0209038, IMG submission 188237) | Bog forest soil microbial communities from Calvert Island, British Columbia, Canada - ECP03_OM3 (SPAdes) (version 2) | ecosystem: Environmental > Aquatic > Freshwater > Wetlands > Bog ...
GGCCGTGACTTGCGTTTTTGTGGCCGGCGATTGGTTGCGGAACGAATCACGTATAGGCTAACGCATCTTGTGGTAATGTTCCGCGCGAACGTTCTTCCCGGCGGTGAATATGGATCAGGCTCCTGCTCTGGCCGGCATGCGGGCGTGCCAGATATGCAAGCAAGTGCGGTCCGTGGCGCCGATTTCTTTTCATCGCAATGTGGGGATGTTAGTGGCGCGTCGCACGTATAAATTGCGTGGGGACTTGTGCAAGAGCTGCATGAATCGAGCGTATTGGGCGTTTACGTGGCGGAATTTTGTGCAGGGGTGGTGGGGGTTGTTCTCGCTGTGGCTCACTCCGATTTATTTTGTGGCGAACACTTACAGTTTTGCGGCGGCGCGATATAAATTGCGGGATGCGTTGGAGTGAGGACCGGGGCTGCGCTAAGTTGCGCCGAGACTGTGGCGCTGGATAGTTGCTTGACGAAGTGCTCCGTGACGCGGACGTTGTGGCAAGCTGGGGCGCAGCAAGCAGCGCCCCTACCTTGGCTATGCGCGGACGTGGCGACGACATACACCGGATCTGGGAATTAAATAAGGAGATGACGCGTGGAGACATTTTTTCTTTTACTGGTGGGGGTGGTGGCGTTTTTCGTGCTGAGCATTTTTCTGGGATCTTTTTTTACGGTGCAGACGGCGCAGGTGGCTATCGTGCAGAGGCTGGGGAAATTTGCACGGGTGGCGGGGCCGGGATTGAACTGGAAGACGCCGTTTCTGGAGTCGGTGGTGCAGCGGATGAGCATGAAGGTGCAGCAGTTCGAGGTGCAGGTGGAAACGAAGACCCAGGACAACGTGTTCGTGCAGATTCCGGTGTCGATTCAATACAAGGTGATTCCGGAAGGGGTGGAGTCGGCGTTTTATAAATTGTCGGACCCGGTGAAGCAGATTGAGTCGATGGTGTACAACGTGGTGCTGGGGCACGTGCCGAAGATGAAGTTGGATGATACGTTTTTGAATCAGGCGGACATTGCCGCAGATTTGCGGGACAACCTGGACGCTTCGATGAAGGAGTACGGATATTCGATCGTGAAGGTGCTGATTTCGGACATCGTGCCGGACCAGAAAGTGAAGGCGGCGATGAACGATATCAATGCGGCGCAGCGGGAGCGGGAGGCTACGGTGTCGCGCGCGGAGACGAATAAATTATTGCTGGTGAAGCAGGCCGAGGCGGAGGCGGAATCGAAACGGCTGCAGGGGGAAGGGATCGCGAATCAGCGCAAGGCGATTATCGCGGGGCTGAAGGATTCGGTGGAGGATTTCGCGAAGACGGTGCCGGGTTCTACGCCGCAGGATGTGATGCAGTTGGTTTTGATGACGCAGTATTTTGATACTTTGAAAGAGGTGGCGGCTAACGATCATACGAATACGATTTTGATTCCGCACACGCCGAATACTTTGACGGATATTTTCGCGCAGATTCGTAATGCGATTATTACGGGGAATGAGTTGGGGCATCATCCGGTGGTTGCTCCAGCACCGGCGGTGGATGCGCAGAGGTGAGCCGGCGGGTGGTTGGTGGCGCGTAAATCGGTTTGCGAAAAAGGCAGTGGCTAGTGACGAGTGGCTAGTGGCTAGAAAAAACGAGGAAGACTCTGGAGCTTTCACGCATTGCGCCGATGCGAGCGCGGATCAGCGGATTTCGATGAGTACGAGGGCGTCGGGTGCTAGTTGCAATGTGATTTGACCGTTGGGGATGGACATTTTATTCGGCGCTGGTAATTGGGCGGCTTGGCGCAGGATTTGGATTTGGGCTTGTGTTGGAGATGCGGGACTGTTCATGGCGGCGTAGGCTTTCAGTAGGGAGCCGTGGTCGGCGTCCACGCGGTAGATTGTTGCCTTGCGGCGTCCTGTTAGTGAATTGAGTTGCAGCACTACTTCTTTTGGTTCACCTCCTCCTCCTACTACAGGAGTATTCCATAGTGCGATCACTATTGTGCCGTCGGCGCGGCGCGTGGCTAGAATGTTGTCGGCGTTTACGGGAATTCTTGTATCGCCCAAGTGGTGGAGCAGCTTGAAAGCGTTGAAGGCGGGCTTGGGCAGGCCGTCTGCTGCGATCAGGCCGTAGCCGCCGTAGAAGGGGCGCTTGACGACACCTTGTTCTTCGAAGACGTCGGAGAATGACCAGTAGCTCATCATGTCCACGAGGCCATCGCACTGGCGGATGGTGTCGGCCATCCAGGGACCCATGTAGGTGGAGTCGGTGACGTCTGGCTCGTTCATGTAGCTGGCGTTGAATTCGCTCCAGATGAGCGGGAGATTGGGGCGAGCGGAGGCGGCGATCTGGTCGTGAACTTTGCGCACGGCGCGGCAGACCATCAGCGTGCGCGGGACTTGTTCGTGGGTGCCGAAGACATCGGGCGCGGAATCGTTGCCGTAGACGTGGGTGGAGACGAAATCCAGCGGGACGTTTTCTTTTGCGGCGTGCTGGATGAAGCGATCGGCCCAAGCGGCTTGGGCGGTGGCGGGGCCGCCGATGCGCAGGCGCGGGCTGACGTCTTTCAGGGCGCGGGCGGCGGAATCGTAAAGCTGGAAGTAGGTTGGTTCTTTCGGGGCGCCGGCCCAGAAATCGATGTTCGGCTCGTTCCATACTTCGAAATACCACTGCGAAACTTCGTCGAGGCCGTAGCGGTCCACTAGATGTTGTGCGAATTGGCGGACGAGTTCGGCCCATTTTTCGTAGCTCTTGGGCGGCGATACGTTGGGCTTGTACCAGAAATCCTGATACTTCGGTTCGGCGGCTAGCTTTTTGGGCATGAAGCTCAGTTCGACGAAGGGCCGCACACCGGCTTGCAACAGGCCATCGTAAATCTGGTCCACGTAGGAAAAGTTGTAGATTGGTTTTCCGGCGGCGTCTTCGTCGTACAGGCCTACTTCATCGTGAAAGATTGCGTGGAAACGTACGTACTTGAAATCCGTGGCCGCTTTTACTTCGCGCAAGTCGTCGCGATAGCTTTGGCGGAGGGAGAGGATGGCGCGGCCGGAGCCGAACATTTGTTCCCAGAAGTGGGGGAAGGGTTGGGCTGGGGCGCGGACATCGACCGCGATCGTTTCGGGCGCGGAGGGATTTTGCGATGCGGGTTGCTGCGCGAACGAGCACAGCGCAAACGCGGCGATCAGAGCGAGCGCAAGAAACTTCTGCTTCATGCGTTACAACCTCAAAGAGAAATAGCTAGCGGCGGCAGAACGGTAAGGATGGCACAAGTTCTGCTGCAGCCCCAATATTTTCTGGCCAGCGTATGCGGTTTTGCGTTGCGCGATCTGTTCTGGCGGCTAGAAGAAGCCTCATTGGGCAGACCCTGTTGGTGACCGGATTCAGAGCGATGGCATCGGAAGCAAGATTGGTAGGTACGTTGGGTGGAGCGTGGCCAGCGGGGCGGCGCAAAGGAAGGCCCTAACCATACGCCCCTGACCGGGGTATCATTGACCAGCGCGTGCCCCCCGCGCAATCGGCAGCAGAGGACAATTCGGGACAAATCGGGATATGGGTTCTACAGAATCAAGCCCGCGAGCTAATCGGCGCCTCGATACGTGGAAAGAGATCGGCGCGTTCTTCGGACGCGACGAGCGGACGGTGAAGCGTTGGGAGACGATGCGCGGCTTGCCCGTGCATCGGGTTCCCGGAGCTGGCCGGGCGAATGTGTATGCGTACACCGACGAACTGGCGGAATGGCTTAACGGGGCAAAGATCAGCGCCGAGCCAGAGATTGACTCCAGTTCCGATTCGCTGAACGAAATTGCCGTGGATGCTGGAGCGGAGGCAAGCGCGGAGACGAGCGCGCCGAGTGACTCCGACCCGCAAGGGTATGCGGGGTTCAATGACCGGCGGGTAGGCGAACGACGAAACGGGGTTCGGCTGTCGCTGTTTCGGCAAGACTGGCCGGCCGGGCGCTATGTGGCGATCCTTGCGGCGGTGTTGGTAGCGGCGCTGCTGGGGGTGACGGTGGTGCGGCGGGCCTCTTCCGCGCGCGCGGTGCGAACGACGGCTGCGACTGCGCGGCACCATACACCGGATCCAGAAGCGGAGCAACTTTACCTGAAGGGGATTTACTACTGGCAGAAACGCACGCCGTCGACGCTGAATCAGGCGGTGGATTATTTCACGCAAGCGGTGGTGCGCGATCCGCAGTACGCGGAAGCGTACGTGGGGCTGGCGGATTGTTACAATCTGCTGCGCGAGTATTCGCTGATGCCGCCGAACGAAGCGTACCCGCGCGCGCAGGCTGCCGCGAAACGCGCCATCGCGCTGGACGATTCGCTTTCCGGAGCGCACAGTGCGCTGGGGTTCGTGGATTTTTACTGGTCCTGGGATGCGGCGGGGGCGCAGCGGGAGTTCGTGCGCGCGTTGACGCTGGATCCGAACTCGGCCGTCGCACATTATTGGTACGGCACGTTTTTGATGCATCTGGGACGATTTTCGGAATCGCTGGCTGAAATTGAAAAGGCGCAGAAACTGGATCCCAACTCGAAATCCATTCTGGCGGACAAGGGACTAGTGCTTTTTCACTTGGGCCAGGCGCAGGCGGCGACCGAGCTATTGAAACAACTGGTGACCACAGAGCCGGATTTTCTCTCCCCGCATAATTATCTGGCGACGATTCATCTGGGGCAGGGCGAGTACGCGCAATACCTGGCGGAGTCCAGGAAGGCCGCGACGCTGCTGCACGATCAGGCGCGCCTGGAGATTGTGAGTGCCGGCGAGAAGGGATTGGCGCGCGGCGGAGCGCAGGGGATGTGGAGCGACATGCTCAAGGAACAGCAGAGGCTGCACGCCGACGGCAAAGAGACAGCTTTCAATCTGGCGCGGACATGCGCGTCGCTGGGAAGAAAGCAAGAAGCGCTGGACAATTTACAGACTGCTTACCAGCAGCGCGAGCCGGAACTGGTGAGCATGCGGGTGGATGTGCAGCTTTCGAGCTTGCACGATGAACCTCGCTTTCGGGAAATCCTAGCTCAAGTGGGCCTGCCAGCATTGCCGTAAGGTCTCGCGCGCCTGGCGCAGAGATTACCCTGGACTGGAATCGGGCGGGGACCGGCTTGCCGCTTTCAGCGCGGAGCCTCTGCAGGCGCAAATTTTTTTTATGCCGAGCTTGACAAGATTGGGAAGGTGCAGTTTAATCTCGCTCCAGTTGTAAGCCAGTTGCAACTAGAGAAGAGACGGCGGTGTGGTGGATTCACCGCTTTCCAGTTGTAAATCAATTTCAACTAGAAATGAGGCGGGGTTGAAGTTCTGCTGCCTTCCAGTTGCAAATGATTTGCAACTAGAATTTCGGCCAGGAGAATTATGATTCGCTCAACTACCAATCACATTCGAGTTCCTACTCCTGTCCGCGCCATCTGGCGGTGCGCTCTGGTTGCGTGCGGGCTGCTGCTTGGTTTCTTGCCGCGCGCCGCGGCGCAGGAACCGCCTTACTTCGTCACGTATTCATCGGCGCTAGAGGAGCCGGGCAACCTGGAAATTTCCCTGAAGAACACGCAGGCGGCGCCGCCGAATGCGAATGCGTTTTTGGGCAGCGCGCTGGAGTTCGAGTACGGGGTGAAGGGCTGGTGGACCACGGAGTTCTATCTGGACGGGCAAGCCACCAAGAACGATTCGACGATTTTCACGGGGTTCCGCTGGGAGAACCGCTTTCGGCCGCTGCTGCGCGAGCATTTCATCAATCCGGTGCTGTACGTGGAATACGAGAACACCAACCGTGCGGACCGCAGCCTGCTGGAAATCGTGGGGCACGACAGCATCGCGGACCTGGCGATACCGAATGCCGCAGCGAGGCAGGAAATCGAGCGGGAGATGGAACTGAAGCTGATTTTGTCGACTAACACGCACGGCTGGAATTTTTCCGAGAACTTCATCGCGGAAAAAGACTTGAACGAAAGCGAGCCGTGGGAATTCGGCTATGCGCTGGGAGCCAGCCGTCCGTTGAGCCTGATCTCCGGCGGGAAGACGTGCTTTTTCTGCCGCGAAAATTTCGCGGTGGGCGCGGAATTGTACGGCGGCCTGGGGACTACCGACGGCTTCGGGTGGAAAGCGACTTCGCAATATCTGGGGCCGACGGTGAGCTTTGACATTCCGCGAGGGCCGACGATTCTTTTTTCGCCGCAATTTGGGTTGAACGATAACAGCGCGCATGTGTTGTATCGCTTTTCGGTCTCGTATGAGGTGCAGCAGGTGTGGAACATGTTCCGGCGGAAAAACTAATGGGCGGGCGACGGGTGGGCGAGAAGTTTTTGATGCGCTGGAGGGGCGCAGAGCAGCGGTGCAGGATGGTGTTGCGGGTGATGCTGAGCCTGGTAGCGCTGGTTGTGTGCATGGCGCTGGCGGATGGATCGTGGATGCAGAAGGTGCCGGCTGACTATCATTCCAAGGTGAATCCGTATGCGGGGCAGCGGGCGGCGATCGCGGGCGGAGCAAAACTTTTCGCGGATCACTGTGCCAAATGCCATGGCCCGGACGCGCTGGGGCGACGGAAACGTCCTAGCCTGCGCAGCGAACGGGTGCAGCTGCAGGCGACGGAAGGCGATATTTTCTGGCTGCTGTACAACGGCAATTTGCGGCGGGGGATGCCTACGTGGAGCGCCATGCCGGAACCGTCGCGCTGGCAAATCATCGCTTATGTGAAGAGTCTGGGCCCGGCATCTGCTGCGGCGTCCGCGACAAATTTCTCAGAGGAGAAACCGGAATGATTCGGCCGAAGGCATTGGTTTCCTGCGTTACAGCGGCGATGGTGTTTCTGAGCGCGTGCTCTTCCGGGCAGGCGCCGCAATTCCCGACGGAGAACGATACGATCAACGCTTCGGAGCAGCAGATCGGCGAGCGGCTGTTTGTGGAGACGCGTTTCGCGGAGTATTTCGCGGCGCATATGACTGGGGTGAACGATCCGCTGGTTGCGGGCGATCCGGTGGTGGCGCAAGTGCAGACGACCAGCGGGACTTTACCTGGTCCGTTCGCCGGACAGTCCATCAACTGCCGGTCGTGCCATTTCGTGGTGGAGTTTCAAGGTGTGGCGGGGGCGGGCAACCGGACGTACTCGGATTTCACCGATCACAGTCCATTGCCGCTGCCGATGGGCAATTTCACGGCGACGCCGCGCAATTCGATGCAGATGGTGGGTTCGTTGCAATCGCGCAGCGGGCCGACGTTTTTGCATTTCGACGGGCAGTTCAATGATCCCGCGGATCTGGTGAAGAGCACGCTGACCGGCCGGAATTTTGGCTGGGGGCCTACGCAGACGCAGGAAGCGATCGCGCATATTGCGAAAGTGATTCGCGAGGACAATGGCGTGAACATTCCGGCGCAGGAATACGGCGAGAATCTTCCGTATGCGGTGATTTTTTTGGGGACGCAGCCGGGGATTCCGACGGACGTGCAGCTTGCGCCGCAGTACCGGTTGGATGTGACGACGGCGACGGACGATCAGATCGTGAACCTGATTTCGCAGCTGATTGCGCAATACATGGCGGGGCTGCTGTTCAAGCAGGACCAATTCGGGCGGTACTACTCTTCACCCTACGATGTGTTTCTGCGGATTAATCATCTGCCGGTGCATCCGATGGCGGGGGAGAGCATCCCGCAATACAACCAGCGTTTGCTGACGCTGGTGAATGGAATGAGTAATCCCATATTTGTGGATGGGAGTTTGGGGCAATTTCAGTATCACGCGCAGCCATTTCAATTCGGGGCGACGGAACTTGCCGGGCTGAAAATATTTCTGCGCGTGGCGAATAACGCCGCGGATGGTTCGCAGCATGCGGGAAACTGCGCGGCCTGTCACACGGCGCCGAATTTCACCGATTTTCGCTTTCACAATACGGGCGTGACGCAGGAAGAATATGACAACGCCAATGGGACCGGCTCGTTTTCGAACCTGGCTATTCCCACACTGGCGCAGCGCAATCAGAATTTCGATCAGTACATGCCGGTTTCCGCGCTGCATCCGAATGCGACGGAACAATTCCGGCATCATGCGGTGGCCGGGCAGCCGAATTTCGCCGATTTGGGATTGTGGAACATTTATTTGAATCCGGACGTGCCCAATCCGCAGGCGGATTTGCAGACGGTGGTGTGCGCGAACGCGCAGAATTGCGCGGTGGACCAGGGATTGGCGACGACCATCGCGCAATTCAAGACGCCGATGCTCCGCGACTTGGAGGATTCGGCGCCGTATTTCCATAACGGGAGCAAGTTGAAGTTTCCGGACGTGGTGGAATTTTACGTGCGGAGTTCGGCGCTGGCGCGGGCCGGCACGTTGCGGAACGCTCCGATGGAATTTCAGGGGATGTCTTTGAGTGATGGCGACGTGGCGGCCGCGGCGGCGTTTTTGGCGTCGCTGACAGAGGATTACGACGACGCGTAGAATCTGGCGCGGAATTACGCGTTACCAGGACGAAACAAGAAGCCCTGGATGAATTGCAGAGTGCTTACTAGCAGCATGAGCCTGAGCTGGTGAGCATGCGCGATGACGTCGCGCTCGCCAATCTGCACGACGAAGCGCGTTTCCGGGAAATCCTCGCCGAAGTAGGTTCGCCTCCGGTGGCTTGAAAGTTTCTCCCGGCATAACTATTGCGAATGATCCCAGTATCGCCAGCATTGAATTCATTGCGAATTTGCTGTGGCGGCGAGTTCGCCGGGTGAGGAGCAACAGAAGCACGAGATGCGCAGGCAGAAGAGCCGGATCGTAAATTCCGGTTGACCACGGAACCAAGTTCTTGTAGGTCTACACTACTGGTCTGTCAGTTAAACACAGAGTTAAAGTGTCGCGGCTGTGTCGCCGCGACAGGAGGAACGCTCAGCCATGATTCGCGGTCTCCGATTCGTATTGGGAGTAGCAGTTATCAGCTTGTTCGTTTTTTTCGCGGAGCCGCGCACATCATTGGGTGACGACTGGCTGCCGGTACCGCCAGCGGATCTGGCACTGAAAGACAATCCGGCCAGCCCGGGCGCAAACGCGATGATTCTCTACCGGCGCGCTCACATCGATGCAAAGCGCTCGAACCTCGACGGCGATTTTGAGGAGGAATACGTTCGCATCAAGATTTTCACTGCCGAAGGCGTAAAAGAGGAAGGCGACGTGGCGATTGCTTTTTCGAAGGAAGACTCCGACATCAAAGACATTCGCGCTCGCACAATCGAGCCAGACGGGGAAATTGCGAACTTTGACGGGAAGGTGTTTGAAAAGACGGTTGCACGGAACGGCGGAAACACGTTCCTGGCGAAAGTCTTCAGCCTGCCGGAAGTGGAGCCTGGCTGCATAGTGGAATACAGATACCGCAAGCAATACGCGAAGGTCGCACTGGTGCACACGCTCCATAGTGAGCATTGGATCGTATCTGGACGTTTGTTCACTCGCGACGCGAACTTCTCGATTATCCCGTACGTGGGCGGGACTTTTGCGCCCACACTTTTTTTTCGAACGACGGGCTTGCCAGCAGGTTCGCTGCCGCAGCGGCAGGGTGACGGATCGTATTCCATGGAGGTCCACAACATCCCCGGGATCCAAGAGGAGCCGCTGATGCCCCCGGTGCGCGCGCTGCAAGCACGCGTGGAGTTTTTCTACCGCGCGAAGGGCGAACCGGTGGGAGAAACGACCGAACAGTTCTGGAATCGGATGGGCAAAAAGTGGAGCGATGAACTGGACAAGTTTCTGAACAAGAAGAGCGTGCTGGACGGGGAGCTTTCGCAGGTGGCCGCTGCCAGCGACCCGCCCGAAGCGAAGCTGCAAAAAATCTATGCGCGGGCGCAGAAGATTCGCGACTTAAGCTACGAACCGGCAAAAACGGCCAGCGAGAAAAAGGAAGAGAACGTCCAGGCCGACGAAAACGTGGAAGACGTGCTGAAACACGGCTATGCAACCGGGCACCAAATCAACTGGCTGTTCATCGGCTTGGCGCGGTCCGCCGGATTTGAGGCTTTTGAAGTCTATCTGGTGCCGCGCAATCAGGACCTGTTCATTCCTTCCGGACAGAACACCGGCCCACTGACTGCAGATATCGTGTGGGTACGCGCGGCCGGGAAGGAATACTGGCTCGATCCGGCGGCGCTGTACTACCCGTTCGGGTTGCTGCCGTGGTACGAAACCGAATCGAAAGGCGTGCGCGTGGCGAAGCAGGGCGCCGAGTTCGTGGAGACACCGGCGGCCGTAAGCTCCGACGCGACGACGGAAAGGCGCGCCGAGCTGGAGATGAAGCAGGACGGGAGTGCCAGCGGGAAGCTGCAGGTGGATTTCACGGGCCAGAGCGGTGCGCTGCGGCGAACAAGGTACCGACGGGACGACGAAATGGGGCGGCGGAAGGCGCTGGAGAATGAGATTCAGAAGTGGCTGCCAGCGGGGTCGAGTTTTGAACTGACGAGCATCGCGAATTGGGATGACGCCGCGCAGCCGCTGCACGTCGAAGGCACAATCGCGGCGACCGAAATCGGTTCATCGTCGGGGCGCCGCATGCTGGCGCCGATGACGTTGTTTCAGACCAGTTTCAGGGGTTCTTTCGAGCCGGAGCGCCGCGTCAATCCGGTCTATTTCAGTTTTCGATTCGAGGAAATTGACATCCTGAAGATCCATGGGCCCGCAGGGTACAAGATCGAAAGCGTACCACCTCGCAAAAAGATCAATCCCGGCACGGCGATGTCCTACGATATCGCAGTGGTACAGCAGGAAGAAGCTTTCGAGGTGAAGCGCCACTTCACCGTGAGCGACATTCACTACCCAACGGACTCGTACCCGGCGCTGCGCACATTTTTCAATCTGGTGAAATCGGATGATGAAACACAGGTGGTGCTACAGAACGCGGAAACGGCAAAGAGTGATTAAGCGCGCTGCGCGAGTTGAGTGAGCCGAAAGTGCGGGGCGAGGAATCCTCTTCGCTCAGAAGCGGCCTTGCGGGGTGATGCCTTTAGCTTCGACGCAGTCGTACGTCTGGCCCGCGGTGAGATTTTTGTATTCTTCTGTTTTGCCGCTGGGCCATTCGATTGTGACGCGGTCGATCTTGTCGCGTTTGCCCAGGCCGAAGGTTACGGGTAGCTCGGACTGCGAGAGATAGCTGGAGCCGCCTTTGACGAGGCGCTCTTGGGTTGAGCCTTCGTGCTCGACGCGGACCATCGCGCCAATCGCGTCGCGATTCGATTTCGTGCCGGTGAGGCGGAAGCGGATGCTGCGGTTTCCGGCGAGCTGGTCGTTGCGATAGAGATATGCGGACCCGTTGTTGGTGGTCATTAATATATCGAGATCGCCGTCGCGGTCGAAGTCGGCGTAGCAGAGGCCGCGGCCGACTTTTGGTTGGATGAATGCGTCGCCGGTGGATGCGGCGACGTCCTGAAATTTCCCCTGGCCATTATTGAGAAAAATTTGCGGAGGTTGCGCGTAGCCTACGTTGCCGCGGATATTGCGCAC
>Ga0209038_10000547_pt1 | contig 11406 bp, 10 predicted proteins | sample BogFormECP03_OM3_FD_188237 | JGI IMG/M metagenome (GOLD analysis project Ga0209038, IMG submission 188237) | Bog forest soil microbial communities from Calvert Island, British Columbia, Canada - ECP03_OM3 (SPAdes) (version 2) | ecosystem: Environmental > Aquatic > Freshwater > Wetlands > Bog ...
GCAAAGGCGGAAAAACGAGCACTCCGAAAAAGGAATCGCGCGCAAAACCGATTTTTTCCGCAACCTCTTTAGCCGCTGAAGTACCGATTTTGAAGTTGCCATACCGAAGCCTCACTTTGTGGAGCAGCTCAAGCAGAGGACCACTGATGGGAACCGCAACAAAAACACCAGGGAAGACCTGGGGGTTCTATCTCGACGGAAAATGGCTCACAGATGGTGAGCGCTTTGAGGTTTTGGCTCCGTACGACCAGGCCGTAGTCGGCGTATCCTATCGCGCCACTGCTGCCCACGCCGAAGAAGCCGTCCGCGCCGCGCAGCGCGCATTTCGAATCACGCGCAAGATGCCCGGATACGAGCGGCAAGCCATCCTTCGCGCCATCTCGGACGGCATCACCACCCGCCGCGAGGAATTTGCGCGCCTCATCGCGCTGGAAGCAGGGAAGCCCATCCGCACCGCGCGCGCCGAAGTAGATCGCGCAATTTTCACGTTTGCCGTGGCGGCTGAAGAAGCCACGCGCATCGGCGGCGAATGGCTGCCTCTTGATTGGAAAGCTTCCACCGCAGGCCGCGCCGGAATCGTGCGCCGCTTCGCGCTGGGCCCGATTCTGGCCATCACGCCGTTTAATTTTCCGCTCAATCTCGTGGCGCACAAAGTGGCGCCGGCGATTGCCGCCGGTTGCACCACGGTGTTGAAGCCTGCGCCGCAAACTCCGCTCACCTCGTTGCTGCTCGCCGAAGTGATCGAACAAGCCGGACTGCCGGCGGGCGCGCTGAACGTGCTGCCGCTCGCCAATCAAGAGGCCGAGAAATTGGTCGGCGACGACCGCCTGAAGATGCTCACCTTCACAGGCAGCGTGCCGGTGGGCTGGGCGCTGAAAGGGAAGTCTGGGAAGAAAAAGGTGACGCTTGAATTGGGCGGCAACGCTGGAGTGATCGTCCATTCTGACGCGGATGTAGACGTTGCCGCGGATCGTTGCGTCGTCGGAGGTTTTTCATACGCCGGGCAAAGCTGCATTTCGGTGCAGCGGGTTTACGTCCAGCGCAGCGTACACGATCAATTTCTCGCGCGGCTGCTCGCCGGCGTCCAGAAATTGCACGTCGGCGATCCGCTGGATGAAGCCACAGACGTTGGTCCCATGATCAGCGAAGATGCGGCACGCCGCGCGAGCTCCTGGATTGAAGAGGCTGTCGCAGGAGGCGCGAAACTCCAAGCAGGCGGAGCAACGCTTCAAGGCGCCGTGCTGCAGCCCACCGTGCTGACGAACGTGCGGGCGGACATGAAGGTCAGCTGCCAGGAAGTTTTTGCGCCGGTGGTGATTGTCGAGCCGTACGACGATTTCTCCGACGCCATCCGCCGCGTAAACGATTCGCCGTTTGGACTGCAGGCCGGGGTCTTCACGCGCGATTCGAAGCTGCTTTTTTCCGCGTTTGAAAATCTGGAAGTCGGCGGCGTGATTGCCGGAGACATGTCCGCGTTCCGCATTGATCACATGCCGTATGGCGGCGTGAAGGATTCGGGCATCGGCCGCGAAGGCTTGCGCTACGCGATTGAAGAGATGACTGAGCCGCGGATCCTCGTCCTGAATCTAGGATAACGCGCGCCGGTCGCTCGCGTTATTTCACTTTCTCCGTCACCGCCGGGAATAACAACGACGCAGCTACAGTCACCGCCAGGATCCCCATAATAACTCCCAGCGAAATCGGGGCGGAGACCGGCAGCCACTCACTCAGCGTCATCTTCGCGCCCACGAAAACCAGAATCGCGGCCAGCCCCTGATGCAAGAAGCGGAAGCGCGGCAACAAATCCGCCAGCGCGAAATACAGCGCGCGCAAACCCAGAATCGCGAACACGTTTGACGAATACACGATGAAGGCGTTGCGCGTGATTGCCAGCACCGCCGGAACCGAATCCACCGCGAAAATAATGTCCATGGCCTCGACGGCCACCAGCGCCAAAAACAACGGCGTGGCAATCCATTTTCCGGCCTGCTTCACGAAGAAGCGTTCGCCCTCGAAGCGATCGCTCACCGGAATAATCCGCCGCGCCATCCGCACCAGCGGATTGCGATCCGGCCGCCTCACGCGTTTGCTCGGCCAAAACATCTTCAAGCCCGTCAACAGCAGCAGCGCCCCGAAAACGTACAGCACCGCGTGAAACGATTGCAGCAACTCGACGCCCGCCAGGACGAAAAGGGCGCGCATCACCAGAGCGCCAAGCACCCCCAAGAACAAAACCTTGTGCTGCGATTGCGCCGGCACGTGAAACGACTGAAAGATCAGCAGAAAAACAAAGATATTGTCCACGCTGAGCGATTTCTCGACCAAATAGCCGGTAAGAAATTCCAGGCCCACCTGCGGTCCCTGCGAATGGTAGAGCCACAGGTTGAAAAGCAGCGACACGGAAATCCACCCCGCGCTCTCCAGCAATGCCTCGCGCAAGCCGATGGTATGGTTTCGGCGATGGAATACGCCCAGGTCAATCACCAGGGCCGCGGCCGTCGTGACGGCGAAGACTATCCAGATGTGTATTGGCGTTCCCAGCATCGCGATATGAGCGCTCTTAAAGGGTGCTCCAGTCTAACTGCGCAGCCGCCGCGAACGAAAAGTGATATTGCACATTGTCGCTACATAGTAGTTGCAGGCTTTGCAAGGATGCACGATAATTCGGCATTGTAGTCTCCGGCTTGGAGCCATCCTGGCGGCTTTTTCGTGATCAATTGCCCTCACTGCAGCACGGTGAATCCCGACTTCGCTGAGTCCTGCTCGCGTTGCGGGACTCCAATGCCGTTGGGCGAGTCCGAAACGATCCAGATGGTGGACGCCACCGTCATCGCTCCGGGCAGCGATTTCGGTCCGCGCTATCGCATCGAAGCGCTTTTGGGCCAGGGCGGCATGGGCCGCGTTTATAAGGCCTATGACAAAGACCTCGACCGCACCGTGGCCATCAAAGTGGTCCGCGATGGCGCCATCGGCGAATCGGACGCCCTCAAACGATTCAAGCAGGAATTAGTCCTCGCCAGCAAGATTTCCCACAAAAATATTCTGCGCATTCACGACATGGGCGATGTCGGCGGCCTGCGTTTCATTTCCATGGCCTTCGTGGAAGGCAAGGACCTCCAGCACATCATCCGCGACAATCCCAAGATGCCGCTCGATCGCCTGCTGAATTTTGCGCGGCAGATTGCCGAAGCGCTGGCCGCGGCGCACGCCGAAGGCGTGGTCCATCGCGACCTGAAGCCGCAAAACCTGCTGGTGGATAAAAACGACCAGATCTTCGTTTGCGATTTCGGCCTGGCGAAATCTTTCGAAGAAGGCGCCATCGGTATGACGCGCACCGGCGCATTTCTGGGCACGCCGCGTTACATGTCGCCCGAGCAGGTGGAAGGCAAGCCCGCCGACGGCCGCGCCGACCTCTACGCTTTCGGCCTGATTCTCTACGAAATGGTCATTGGTGACGTGCCCTTCACCGGCGAATCCACCCTGAAAGTGATGTACCAGCGCATTCAGGAAAAGCCCAAGAGCCCGAAGGTTCTGCGCCCGGACCTGCCGAACTGGCTGGTGAAAATTATCATGCGCTGCCTGGAGCGCGATCCCAATGATCGTTACCAGAATTCCTACGAAATCCTGGCGGATCTGCAGGGCGGCGCATCCGGCAGCAGCGTCTCCCGCGCGGGCATGTCGCGCATCGGCTCAGGCTCGCAAAGCGTCATCATCCAGATTCCGGAGTTCGCCAGCAATCGCTGGGTCTTGATTGCGGCCGGCGTTGTCGCGCTGCTGCTTGTCGCTTTCGCGATTCCACCCGTGCGCCACGCCATTTTGCACAGCCGGTTTTCCGGTGCAAGCTCAAAAGTAACGGGAGTTCCGCCTCTGTCGGAAGGCAAGTTTGTGGCGGTTCTGCCGTTCAAGGTGCTCGGCGACGACCAATCACTCGGTTACGTGGCGGAAGGCCTGAATGAAGCTCTTACGGCGAAGCTGTTTCAGTTGAAGGATCTGCGGCTCGCGGCGGATTCCGCGGTGAGCAGAGTTTCGCCAAAGGATCCGCTTGAAAAGATCGCTCGAAGTCTTGGGGTGAATCTGATCGTGGATGGAGTAATCCAGGGCGGCGCGGATCGCATGTCGGTAATCGTGAACGTGCAAGATGTCGCCGACGGCAAGAAAGTTTGGAGCCAACAGTTTTCGGGGGTTCCCAAAGACTTGCTGACGATTGAGGATCAGATCTCGGCCCAGCTGATTACTGCGTTGGACATCAAGCCCACCAGCGAGGAGCTGGCCAGCACCACCGCGCGGCCCACAGACAATGCTGACGCCTACGAACTCTATCTCCGCGGTCAACAGGCCTATCGGAACCGTAACAACATCAAGGGCACGCAAACTGCGATTAGCTTTTACAAGCAAGCGATCGAGAAGGATCCCGGATTCGCTCTGGCCTATACCGGACTAGCCGACGCTTCCCTGGCCACCTATGGAGAAACGAAAGACACCGTCCTCGCGGAACAGGCGGTGGGCGCCGCTCAACGCGCCGAGCAGTTGAAGGATACTCTGCCCGAAGTACATTTCTCCCTCGGCAGCGCTTACTTTGCCACTGGCAAGACGGCCCAGGCGATTGTGGAGCTAAAGCGCGGTCTGGAGCTCGCTCCCAACTCGGACCAGGGTTACGTGCGTTTGGGAAACGCGTATTTGAAGAGCGGCCAGAACGCTGAGGCGATTGAATCATTCCGCAAGGCCATCGAAGTCAACCCATACTATTGGGTCCTGCATCGGGACCTTGGAAATGCATACTTCTCTGCAGGCCAAAATGATAAGGCGCTGGAGGAATGGAAACGAGTCACCGAACTCCAACCCGAGAATGCCGAAGGTTGGTCCAACGTCGCCACCGTGTATAGCCGCCTGAATCAGTACCCCGAGAGCATTGCGGCCTACCAGAAATCAATTCAACTCGCCCCGACCTGGCTCGCTTATTGTGATCTCGGCAATGTCTTTAATCTCACGAAGCAATATCCCCAAGCGATACAGGCGTTGGAGAAGGCCGTGGAGCTCGGTCCCAACCAAGAGCTAGCCGCTGGCAATCTCGCCTTTGCCTACCACTACTCCGGACAGAAGGACAAAGCCGATGCGAGCTTTGAAAAGGCCATCGCGCTGGGATACCAAGAACTTCGCGTCAACCCGCTGAACACCGAGGTGATGGGAGATTTGGCTGCCTATCTTGCTATGAGAGGTGAGTCGGCTCGAGCAATGGAAATCATCCAGCGCGCTCGCGCGATAGACAAGACGGACCTCGAGCTCATTCACACGCAGGCCACCGTGGAAGCCCTTGCGAATAAACCAGAAGATGCTATTCGCACTCTCCGTGAAGCATTGAGCAAAGGATACCCAGTGAAACAAATACAGGACGATCCCGATCTTAGCGAATTGGCCAAACGGCCGGAATTTCAGGCTCTGATCAAGCAGTACAGCCAGCCAGCGCAATAGAGGCTATCTCGCTACTCGTTGGACCGGAAGGCCGGGGCTGCAGAACCTAAGTCAGAACTTGAGAACTTTGTAGGTCGCGGCTTTGGCTAGTTCTCAAGAGCAGAGAAATTGCTGCGGCTTCACAGTTTTCGGAAAGACTACCGTGGTTGCCATCCTGCACCCGTGCCAGTGGGGGAGGGATCTGCTTTTCACGCAAATGTTAATGAACTGGCCGTTTCATCGGGCACAATCCACCGTCGGAACGACAATCTCAGCTCTTTTCCGCAAACCGCTCTACAACTGAAGTACCGCTTTTGCAGTTCCCAGACAGACCCTTCAGCCAGCGGCGAAGCCTAACGAAAAAAGAGGATTTAGCCCCTTGAGGCTCGACTTTCCGCGACGCCTGAATGTCTGTGAGAATCGGTTATGCTCTTCGCTGCCGGAGGAACCGCGTGGGATCTATGGGAGGGTGGGTCTGTCGTTCTGATGGGATGCGGGGGCCCCGGTGGGCGGCTAATCGCCTTGCCTGTAACCGGAGCCCTCAGCTATCACTGTGCGGTCGCCGCAGAAAACTAGAGCGCGTACTTGCGGCGAAAGGCGAAAAGTCCCAACATCCCAGCAAGCAAAAGCGCCACAGTTCCCGGCTCCGGAACGCCAGACACCGCAGTGAGTGTGTCGGCGGTGTTAAAGAGAGTGCCGTTCCCTTCGTTGGGGCCTGTAAGACCCCCGATTGCACCGGTAGTGAAGAAGAGGTCGCAATTTGCAGGCACGAACAATATGGTGTCGTCGCTGTCGCAATCGCCATCATTGGTGATGCCAGCCTTCGCAAGCGTCGCCAAGATCCCAGAATCGTAAGCGGTCGGTGTTGGTGCGGTGAGCGTACATTCATAGCCCGTGCCATCCGTGCCGCAGGCTTCCGTCCACTCCAAGGTCGTGCCAGTGGTCAAAAGAAGCAGGTTGGCGGCGAGCTCACTTAGCCCAACGCCTGAATCATCCACCTGAGGAACCTCGAGCAGCGGTGAGTAAATCGTGAATGGATCAGAAGTGCTTCCGATCACTTCAATCGAAGTCGCGTTGACGCCCTCGGTGCACTGGTTGGCAGTATCCTGAGGAATCGCACCGCCGCTGAGCGTGACTGCAAACGAGCTGCACGGGTCGCTACCAGGTCCTGTGGTTCCGACCCCTGCACGGGATATAGCTCGTGCTGTCGTTGCGCCAAACCCCAGCAACGCTATGGCGGCTACTCCGTATGCAAACCGATATATCTTCACTCACGCACCTCCGTGCACCAAGCTTCGCGGCAGTTGTTGCACGCCACGGGCCAATCATAGCTCGAAACGCAAAAAATAAGAACTTTATATTCAGACATATACGGTTCCGCAAAAGTCGCGCGCGCATCTCAATATGCAACACTTTGCACAACTCCGCCCTTCTCCTATCTGTATGGCGCATTGGGTGTTGCATGCTGCCGCGTGGCCCGTTTTGGCATGCAGCAAGTACCGCTATCCCACACGCCCCATCTCGCGTCATAATCCCACGCGCTTAAACGCCGCAAATGCTGAATCCGTCGTCCGCAAATTTTCGCCTCGCAATCAAGACGGCACTGGCCGGCTGCCTCGCCATGTATCTTGCCTCGCTCCTGCGCATGCCTCAGCCCTACTGGGCCGCCATCTCCGCCATGATCGTGATGCAGACAAGCTTGGGAGCGGCCGTAAAGCAATCCTGGATTCGCTTGGCAGCGACGGCCGTGGGTGCCGCCGTCTCGATTCCGTTTATGGCATTCGCCGGACAAAACTTGATGGCGTTCGGCGTGGCTGTGTTTGTCACTATAGTTCTGTGCACGATTCTGCACCTGGCAGACGGACTACGCCTCGCCGCCGTCACCATCGCGATCATCATGCTCGTCCCGAACACCGCACGTCCCTGGGTTCCAGCTTTCAACCGCTTCCTGGAAGTTTCCTTCGGAATTTTCATTGCGCTGCTGGTGGCGGAGTTCGTCTTGCCTTCCACGGCCCTGGAAAATCTCCGGCAAGCGCTCGCGGAGACTTTTTTGCAGCTCGATACCTTTCTCTCGGCGCTCCTGCTGCGGTTTCGCGGCGAGAATGTGCCCGACGTCGAAGCGTTGCGCGCGAAGCTCGCAACTCTGGCGCGCCAAAACGCGGACTTCCACACGCACGGCCGCTATGAGCCGGCGCGCTGGTCCGCACGCCGCATCACTCTCGTAAAACTGCTGCAGCACGAAGAGCGCGTGTCTGAGGCCGTGGACACTCTAGACATCGCCTGCGACGGGGCTTTTTGTGGAGGAATTGACCCGCGGTGGGAACCGGAGTTCAGCGAGCTATGCGCTGGAATTTCCGCAGCCATGCAGCGAATCGCGGAAGGAATCCTGAACCCAAAAGTTTTCTCGCCCGAGTTTGACTTCGAAACCGCAATCCAAGCGCTCGACGCGAGAGCAAACGCCGCTCGCGATTCGGGGGCGCCCAACTTGCCCAGAACGGACACTGCACTCGCGGCGCAAGCGTTAGAAGGCGTTCTGCGCTCGCACACGATTTACTTCGCGTTGGAGACCCTGGCCCGGGAACTCGCCGCCGCGCAAATCACCGCACGGGAACTACTCACCGAAGGCGTGACTCAATCCAGCACGAAGTAGTGGACCGCACGAAACACCATATTCATCGCGCTCGGCCCGCGATCCCGCGCTGGGCGGTCCGTGATGGCCTGTTGCGTTCAAGAAGGGCGTGACCTGCTGCACTTACCCTGATGCCGCTGGTCCCGTCGGCCTCCACGCTCTCGAGGGGTCCGCGATCGTTAGCCTGTTCCCGCACGGACAGCCTCGGGCACGAAGTGCGCCACGCGCCCATAATCTCTTCGTGGCTGCTGTCGCGCCTCGCAAGCCATTCGAGCAAGTCACGGATTAGCGTGTCAACGATTAGCGTGTCAACGACCAGCGCGTTTACTGCAATGTTCGCCATGGATCGTTCCTTCCATTCGTTCCGCCAACAATAGCCGAATGTCGTGCGCGGCTTCAGAGATTTGCTCGCCGCGCTTCCTGCTCCTGCTGTTAAACTCCAGGCTGATTTATCTTCGGCGCGGGCTGGGGAAGGGAATTCTCCATGGGCGAACTACTGGACTTGGCTGTGAAAGCGCACGGCGGCCTCGCGCGCTGGAACGAAGTGAACACGATAACCGTCGTGGCATCCATCACCGGCGCCATCTGGTACGTCAAAGGGAAGCCGGACATTCTCAAGAACGTGGTAATTACCGCAGAAACGCGCCGCGAACGCGTCACCTTGGATTTTCCAGGTCAGGACAAGCGCGCAATTTTCCGGCCAGATCGCGTCGTAATTGAAAAGTTAGATGGAACTCTCATCGAAGCCCGCGACAACCCAGAAGAATCTTTCGCGGGCCAGCAACGCGAAACTCCGTGGGACGACATCCAAGTGGCCTACTTCGCCGGTGAAGCGCTCTGGACGTACCTCAACACTCCGTTCCTTTGCACTCACGAAGGATTCAAGACGGAAGAGATCGCACCGCTCAAGCTCGAGACCGAAACCTGGCGGCGGCTGAAAGTGACCTTCCCCGACAACGTGACGAGCCACACCCGCGAACAGATTCTCTGCTTCGGCCACAACGGTTTGCTCCGCCGCCACGACTACACCGTGGACATTCTCGGCGGCGCCCCCGGCCTCAACTACGCCTTCGACTACCGCAATGTGGACGGCATCGTATTCCCCACCAAGCGGCGCGTCTTCGCCTACGAAGGCGATTACCAACCAGTGACAGAGCCCCTGCTCGTCGCGATTGACCTGGGCCAGATCACTCTCGCCTGAAAATTTTCCATGCGCTCAGCGCTTTCCCGGCGCCTGCCGCTACGTTTACGGTACGCGTTCACCCGGCACGTTCGTCGTCGAATGTTTCGGCAGGAATTCGCGGAGTAAATTCCCACCCATTCGCCCCGCCAGGCCCACAGCGGCATTTGTGAATACCAGATGTGCGCCGCGGTTTGCCGCGGGGTAGTACAGATTAGAAAGCGCTCCCGAGCACACATCGCCCAGCACGTAAGAATAGTTGGGCTCTGTGCCGCCATTATCGCCGCGTGTGAAAAATGCCGAGCCGATCGCATGCATCATGCGCGACTTCACCGTGCCGGAACCCTGGTAGAAGTAGCGCGGATCCTGATGCAGCAGCGACGGAAAGACCGCGTGCGTCAAATAATCGCTGCTCCGTCCGTCGGCAAACTTTGCCGCAAAGCGTTTGCCGTACCCTGCTGCGCCTTGCCCGTATCCGGCGAAGGAGTTGTTCGCCTGTTCCACGCCGGCCGCGAATCCTACGCCAACCATCGCCACCGGATCGAATGTGCCGCGCGTAGCGAACGAAAATTTCTGTTTCCAGTTGAGTGGCGCGGCGTCCTGGACATAGCTCGTATAAAAATTTGGCAGCACGCCAACCAGCCGTTGTTTCTCCTCGGCCCGGATCTGTTCCGCGGCGACCAGCTCGGTGGGGCGCACGATTACTTCCATGTTCGTCGCCGCTAGCGAAAGTGAAATATCTGGAACCTCGTAGGCCTGCTGCGCCACCACATCGAATTCTGCAGATGTGAAAACCGCAAAACCCTTGGCGCTGACGATCACAAGGTACGAACCGGGATGAATCTCCACGAAATTAAATTCGCCGTTCGCCGCAGACACGAGAGTGTGCGATTGCTCGCCGTCCCTAGGCAGCAAAGTGACGTCCGCGCCGGCAACGCTAGCTCCGCTCGAGTCCAGCACCGTGCCGGCAACGTTGGCGGATGTCTCCGTCGCGGGTGTTGTTGCAAGAAGTCCGTGGGGCAGGGAAGTGGGGCGAAGCGCTGGCGCAGAATCTTGCTCTTGCGCGCGTGTACTCGCAGGAACCAAAATGAGCAAAAGTGACGCGCAGGCGAAAATGAAATCGACTCGTTGTCGCACAGTCTTTCTGAGTGCGCGCTTCAGGGGTACAGGCGCAGATACGGCGCGAAGATCGCCTAAGCCACGGGGGGTCGTACGGCTCGCGCGGAGCATAGTAATCGCACAGATCACAAAGTCCTGGTGCGAAGGCCTGCGCTGGTCCAGCTCTTATTTTGTCGCGGATAGTGCTCGTGCCCAATGTCAGCGGCGAGGCTCGCCAATTATTTATTAGCGCACAGGCAGGATCGCGAAATAGTCCCGGATTGCATACATCGCGCGTAGAGGCCAATAGCGAGGTAAACACATCGGCGTGATCGCCAGATTTCGTAGCGCCGGCTCGCCGTCAGAGCCTGCCGCCACGGTCGAAGGGCGTCCCGCCAGCTCTTTTGCGTTGGAGCTGGAATCGCGTCGAGAGGGTTCAACTCAATGGGGCCGCGTCGTAAGCCCCGCCTGTTTCCACAACTTCTCCCAGTGCCACACGCCGGGAGTTTTATCGAGGATGCGGTAGCCCAGCTGGTGCGCCAGCATCAAAATCTGTCCGCGATGATGCGCCTCGTGCGAGAACGTGTACGCGAACATGGTCCCGCCGGCCGGCCAAGTCTGCGCCCAACTGCCGCGCGCGAACTTCGCCACGCGGCGATTCGGCGCAGCCGAAAGCGCATCGCTCAACATACGCAAACACTGCGCTCCACTTTTTGCGTGCGCGGCCGAAGCCTGCTTGATCGTGCAGCGGTCCGGATCAAGGGCCACCGGACACTTCAAATGCGGCGCCGAATTCCGCAGCCACGAAAGACGGCAGTTGTGCAGATGCGCGAAGATCGCCGCGATCGTCCGCCCACCGCGTTTCTCACCCGGCAGCTGCGCGCGCCACGCCCGCGGATCCAGTTCTGCCAGGATCAGCTGGTTCATCGCGTCGTTGCACGCGTAAGTCTCCAGCAAGGAATCGCGAATCTCAGCCAACGCTGCCTGCGTCCCCTGCGCCCTACGTGACCCTCGGGTTTGGAGTGCCATCAGAATTCCTCCTCCCGCCGAA
>Ga0209038_10000548_pt1 | contig 11374 bp, 11 predicted proteins | sample BogFormECP03_OM3_FD_188237 | JGI IMG/M metagenome (GOLD analysis project Ga0209038, IMG submission 188237) | Bog forest soil microbial communities from Calvert Island, British Columbia, Canada - ECP03_OM3 (SPAdes) (version 2) | ecosystem: Environmental > Aquatic > Freshwater > Wetlands > Bog ...
AGGCTGTAGTCGCCCGTCTTCAGAACTTCGTCGATGTGATCGGCCATGCCATCGCCGATGCCCGGCAGGGCAGTAAGCTTCTTGCGATCTTTCGCGAGATCCTCGACGCGCTCGGGAATGTTGGCAATCAAATCGGCGGCGCGCTCGTAACTGCGGTAGCGGCCGATGATGGCGCCGTCGATTTCCAGCAAATGTGCGGTGTCGCGGAAGATTTTGGCGATTTCTCGATTTTCCATGGCGGGATTATATGAAAGTCGGCGCTGGAATCACAGTGGGCCCGGCGCGCGCATTTACCTCCGCAGAAAGTGCAAGTAATAAAGAAGTCCGGCGACCGATTTGGAATCATGGAGCTCGCCGGTGCGGATCAAGCGCTCGAGTTCGGCCGGATTGTAGCGGCGAGCGGTGATTTTTTCGTCCGCTTCGGGCGTCGCGGCGCCCGCCGCGAGACCTTCCGCTGCAAAGAGGTCGAGATATTCGCTAAGAAAGCCCGGAGTCGGGAAAAGATGCAGAAGCTTGCGATACCGCCGTGCGCGGTAACCGGTTTCTTCGCGAAGCTCGCGTTTCGCCGCAGCCAGCGCGGATTCGCCGTGCTCGATGCGGCCTGCGACCAACTCCCATAAGAATGTTTTCACCGAATGACGATACTGCCGAATCAAAAGCACGTCGCCATTAGGAAAAATCGGCATGACCACAACCGAGCCGCTATGCGTCACCACATCGCGCGTCGCTTCGACGCCGCCGGGTTCAATCACTCGGTCGCGAGTAACGCCGAAGATTGGCCCGCTATAAAGCAGCTTGCTATCGAGAACTCGAGCGGTGGTCTGCGCAGTTTTTGTCATGAAGGTCATTGTAAGCCAGAAGCCGCGATTGCGGATTCGCATCTCTAAAGCTCCCGGCTTGCTTGCAGCGCGAATTGGCTTCTATACTGGCGCTGCATGGCCCTCAATACCCTCATCGTCGATGACGAGCGCCCCGCACGCGACGAACTGACCTTTTTGCTTAAGGCCTTTCCCGAGATCAATCTGGTAGGGCAGGGAAAGAATGGCCTTGAGGCCGTCTCGCTGATCAAAGAGCACAATCCCGACTTAGTTTTCCTCGACGTACAAATGCCGGGCCTCGATGGATTCGGCGTAATCAAAAAACTCGTAGCCGGCAAAGTGCGCGTCCCGCAAATCGTTTTCGCCACCGCCTTCGACAATTACGCCGTGCAAGCCTTCGAAGTAAGCGCCGTAGACTACGTGCTGAAGCCATTCGATAAGGCCCGCATCGCAAAAGCAATTCAGCGCGCAAAAAAAGCAGTCGAATCAAATACGTCCGCGGTCGAGCGACTCGAATCGCTGGTGGATAAACTCGGCGTGCCAAAAGCGGCGGCTCAACCGGTCAAGCTCCTGGTAAAGGCGCAATCGCGACTGATGCTAGTGGACGCCGAAGATATGGTCCTGGCCTCCATCGAAGACGGCACCATCACCATCTCCACGCGCGAGTTCGAAGGCGTCTCGAACTATCGCACCATCGAAGAATTAGCCGGCGCGCTAGAAGCCGAATCCTTCTGGCGCGCCCATCGCTCCTACCTCGTAAATATTCATCACATTAAAGAAGTCCTGCCGTGGTTCAAGTCCAGCTACATGCTGAAAATGAATGACCGCAAGCAGACCGAAGTCCCAGTAAGCCGCGCCCAAACAAAACGCCTCCGCGATCTAATCAAGTTGTAGGGGCCGCGGTTCACCACCGGCCCGCCGTAGCCTTGGGTTTTCGCCGTTGATTCTTCTCCCGCGAAGCCCCTCAATCGCTCCAACCAACCACCATGATATAGTCCCGCCCCATGGGTTTGTTCTTCCACCTCTTCTACCCATACGGAATCATCCTTCAAGCTATAGCGATTATTCATTTCATTCGCCGCCGGCCGGAAACCTATTGGCTTTGGATCGTGCTAATCGGTGGTCCGCTCGGCGCGCTGGTGTACATCGTCGCCGAAGTTCTCCCGGACATGGGCCTCCTGCAAGGAATTTTCCAGGGATTTCCGCGCCGCAGCAGAATTCAAGAACTCGAAGCCCTTGTGCTCGACAATCCGGCGCCAGGAAATTTCGAAGAATTAGGCGCCTTACACCTCGAGGAAAAGAATTACGCCCGCGCCCGCGAATGCTTCGACAAATCATTGGCCGCGCGTCGCGACCATCCCGACCCGTTCTACCGCCGCGCCATGGCTGAAATGGGTCTCAACGATTTCGCGGCTGCCACCGCCGATCTCGAACAGGTGATGACCGTAGATCCAAACTACGATCACCTCCAAGCCAAAGCCCTCCTGGCGCAATGCTACGCGATGTCCGGGCGCCCCAACGATGCCGAGAACCTGTTCCGCGAAGTGCTGGCCCTGCGAAATGAATCAGAGACGCAATACAACTACGCGGCACTTCTGGTAGCAGGCGGACGTCCAACGGAAGCCGTCGAATGGCTCGACCGAATCCTGAAGAAGAAAGCGACGCTTCCGCGTTACTTGAAGCGCCGCGAGCGTCCCTGGTTTCGAAGAGCCGCCGCCCTCCTGAAAATGATCCGCGAAATGGAGAAGGCTCAAGCCGCGAACGTGACAAAGTAATCGCATCCCAAGTTGCCAAACGAGTTTCCCCCGTGCCCGGTGTGCGTACGCGCGCCTGCTGTGCTAGCATCGAATGACCTCGGGCATGGATTTCTCCCTCAACAGCGATCAAATTTTGATTCGCGACACCGTCCGCCAGTTCATGGAGGCGGAGATGCGCCCGATTCTGCGCGAATACGAACGCGCCGACAAATTTCCGGCCGAGCAAATCCGCAAACTGGGCGAGCTGGGCTGCTGCGGCATGCTCGTCCCGGAAGAATGGGGCGGCGCGGGAACGGACACGGTCAGCTACGCGGTGATGCTAGAAGAAGTAGCCCGAGTTTGCGCTTCGACCGCAGTGGTGATCAGCGTCACGAGTTCTGTCGGGGGGCTGCCGCTGTGGAAACATGGCACCGACGAGCAGAAAAAGAAATATCTCCCGCGACTCTCGCGCGGGGAAATACTGGGCGGGTTTTGCCTCACTGAACCGGGCGCGGGTTCGGATGCCGCGGCCATTCAAACTCGCGCGGTGCGCTCCGGCGACCAATATCTGCTGACCGGAACAAAAAGCTGGGTTACCAACGGCGGCGTTTCCGGCGTTTATACGGTATTCGCGAAGACCGATCCATCGGCGGGAGCGCGCGGGGTGACGGCCTTTCTCGTCGAGCCGGATTTCCCGGGATTTCGCATCAGCCGCTACGAAGATAAAATGGGATTGCATCTCTCGCGTTCCGCGGAAATCGTATTCGACGATTGCCGCGTCCCCGCCGAGAACCGCTTGGGCGAAGAAGGCCAGGGATTGAAAATCGCACTCGAAGGCCTCGATGGAGGGCGCGTAGGAATCGCGGCGCAGGCGGTGGGATTGGCGCAAGGCGCATTCGAAGCCGCGGTGAAATATGCCAAGCAGCGAGCAGCTTTCGGAAAGAAAATCGCCGAGTTTCAGGCAATTCAGTGGATGCTGGCGGACATGCAAATGGAAATTGAGGCGGCGCGCGCATTGGTGATGAACGCCGCGTGGCTGCGCGACACTAGCGGAGGCCGCCGCGGCGCAGCCTCTGCAAAGGCGAAATTGTACGCCAGCGAAATGGCGAATCGCGTGGCCTATAAGGCGGTGCAGGTGCATGGAAGCGTGGGTTATTCGCGCGAGACGGATGTGGAGCGTTATTACCGGGACGCGCGCGTTTTGACGATTTATGAGGGGACGAGCGAGATTCAGAGGACGGTGATTGCGCGGGATTTGTTGAAGTAGTTCGGCCTCATTTATTAGCTGAACGTTTTTCGAATACTGCGTCGAGGGGAAAGTTGGCTAATCGGAAACGAGTTTTGAGCGGCATGCGGCCTACCGGGCGCTTGCACATCGGCCATTACTTTGGCGCGCTGCAGAATTGGGTGGCGCTGCAAAATAAGATTGATCCGGCGACCGGAGAGCCGGAGTACGAATGTTTTTTTCCGGTGGTGGACTGGCACGCACTGACCACGCACTACGAAGACACATCGTCGATCGGCGAGAATACGCTGCAAATTGCGCTCGATTGGCTATCGGTGGGGCTTGATCCGGAGAAATCGACGATCTTCATTCAATCCAGCGTACTCGAACATGCCGAGTTGCACGTAATTCTCTCGATGATCACGCCGCTGAGTTGGCTCGAGCGCGTTCCGACTTACAAAGAGCAGATCGAGAATTTGAAGGACCGCGATCTCGGCACTTACGGCTTCCTCGGCTATCCGCTGCTGCAGACCGCCGATATCATCCCTTACGGCGAGCCGAAGCAGCCGCTTCTAGTTCCGGTCGGCGAAGACCAGGTCCCGCATGTGGAACTTTCGCGCGAAATCGCGCGGCGTTTCAATGTTCAATTTGGCGTCAAAATCGATCCTGCTCTTTATGACGATAAAAATTCGGGGGCGCTAAAGCACCTTGTGTTTCACGTAGTGCCCAAGCTAAAGGGCGAGGCCGGCGAGAACTTTGAGGGCGCGTACGACCGCACCTTCAAGGAATACATCGGCGAAATCGGCTTCGAGAATTTCCTGGACAAGGCCGGGCTGGCGAAGCCGTTCTTCAAGCAGCGCCACGTCCTGCAAGAACCAGAAGCGATGCTGACCGAAACGCCGCGGCTGCCTGGAACGGACGGGCGGCGGATGGCCAAGAGCTACGGGAACTTTATTTCGCTGAGCGAGCCGATCGATGCGCTGCGAAATAAAGTGCGGAACATGATTACCGACCCGGCGCGCGTGCGGCGGACCGATCCCGGGAATCCGGATGTTTGTCCGGTATTCTCGTATCACAAATTATTCTCGCCGGCGCCTACCATCGACCGCGTGAATCGCGAGTGCCGCACTGCTGAGATTGGCTGCGTGGATTGCAAGAAGCTGATGGCCGATAATCTGGTTACGTGGATCGAGCCGATCCAAGCGAAGCGGCGCGAATTTGAGTCGCAACCGCAGCGCGTCTGGGATATTCTCGATGACGGCTCGAAGCGCGCTCGAAAGGCTGCGCAGAAGACCATGGAGCGAGTTCGCGAAGCGATTTTCGGCTGGGAAGAAGCGCGCAAGTCAGCGGGTTCGAAGCCCGCGGCCGGCGCCCAGAAAGTGACAGGCGGAGACTGATTTGGCCACACCATACAAAATTCAGCTTCCGGTGTACGAAGGGCCTCTCGATCTTCTTCTGGATCTAATTCGCAAGCAGGAAATTGATGTCCACAATATTCCCATCGCGAAAATCACCCAGCAGTATCTCGATTATCTGCACCAACTCGAAAAGCTCGACATCGACGTCTCATCGGATTTTCTGTACATGGCCGCCACGCTGATTTACATCAAATCGAAAATGCTGCTGCCGGTGGATCCGATGGCCGGCCCCGAAGAGCAGATTGATCCGCGCGAAGATCTGGTGCACCGCCTGCTCGAGCACGAAAAATATAAAAACGCCGCGCAGCTTCTTTATCAAAAGCAGCAGATCGAAGCCAACGTCTGGTCCAATCCCGACAAAACGCTCTATCAGGGCGAAGAAGTGGAAGGCGAACTCGTAGTATCGCTAGTGGACCTAATCAAAGTGTTCCAGCAGGTGCTCGAGCGGCGCAAAGAAGTTCCGAAATTCGAACTGCAACACGAGACGGTGACCATCGCGGAAATGATGGGCCGCCTGCGAAAGCAACTGAATGCCAGCGAAGAAGCCGTATCGCTCACGGAATTTTTCGAGTCCTGCAACACCCGGCGGGCCATGATCGTGGCGTTTCTGGCGCTGCTCGAAATGGTCAGGATGCAGGCGGTGATTTTGGTGCAGTCGGAACTTTTTTCGGATATCCGTCTGCGCAAACATAAAATGTTCGACGTAGTATTTTCGGGCGATGAAGCCATAGCCAAAATCGAAGAACAATATCTATGACCCCACAGGAAATGCAGTCAGCCCTAGAGGCCATTATCTATGCGTCGGATGAGCCGGCCACCATCGGGCAGCTCGCGGAAGCTGTTGGCGGTGACAAAGTGGAAGTGCGTGCCGCGCTCGATTTTCTCGTCGCGGCGTATCAGACCGATGACCGTGGCATTGAGATTCGCAAAGTAGCGGGCGGTTGGAAGCTCTATACCAAGCCACAGCATCACGACGTGGTTCGCAAATTCATCAAGAGCCTGCGTCCGCCGGTGCGCCTGACCATGCCGGCGCTTGAAACCCTCGCGGTAGTGGCCTACAAGCAGCCCGTCACCGCCCCGGAAATCAACGAAATTCGCGGCGTAAATTGCGGCGGCGTGTTGAAGACGCTGCTCGAGAAGCGCTTGATCACCACGGCAGGCCGCAAAGCCGTAATCGGCCGGCCGATTTTATATCGCACTTCGAAAGATTTCCTGATGCGCTTCGGCCTTTCGGATCTCGAGGAACTTCCAAGCCTGAAGGAATTTGAGCAATTGGCGCAAGCCGCGTTGGGCGCGGATGAAGGAATCGCGCCAATCGAGCCGGAGCCGGGCGAAGCGCAAGGCGAAATTCAGAGCGGCGAGCATGCGGAGGCGGCGGGAGCGAATGGCGCCGGCTTGCACGATGCGATGCCGCTGCGCGCGCACCATCATGAAATTGCACCGAACGAAACGGACAAGTCTTTCGCCGTCGGATTAGATGATGCGATGCCGCTGGCCGGCAAACCAGCGATTGCGGATTCCTGCGAGCCAGCAGAAGCGAAAGCGGCGGCTGCTGCTGCCGGCGTTTCGCCCATTACTGCGGCGAGCGAATCGGGGAGCAGCGCTTCATCCGGAGCGGTGACCGACCCGGAAGAACAGACATCGGATCCACACGGCGACTAGTCGAGCGAAACTAGCCCGAGCACAAACCTCACCATGGAAGAACGACTCCAGAAAATTATCGCGCGAGCAGGCATCGCTTCGCGGCGCCGCGCGGAGCAGCTCGTCGTCTCGGGCCAAGTGACCGTGAACGGCAAGGTCGTCACGGAACTCGGCACGCGCGCCGACGCAGCTCGCGATCACATTAAAGTTTCCGGCCGGCTGCTGCAAGGCGCCGAAGATCACGTTTACATCGCGTTTCACAAGCCCGCCGAAGTCGTGGCCACGTTGAGCGATCCGGAAGGGAGACGCTCGCTCGGCGATTTTCTCAGCGGAGTGCCCGCGCGCGTCTATCCCGTCGGTCGGCTCGAGTATCACACTTCGGGGCTGCTATTCCTCACCAATGACGGCGAGCTGGCCAACAAATTAATCCGCACGCACGGACTGCGCCAGACTTATCTCTTGAAGGTGAAGGGAAATCTCAGTGATTCCGAAATGGGGAAGCTGGCTGCGTCCACGCGGGCGCGCACTGACCGTGGGCAACGCGGCGAAAATCCCTGGTACGAAGTGACCATGGCCGACGCCAGCCGCGATCCCTTGCGCGAAGAGCTGCTGCAGATGGGCCATCCCGTAGAAAAAATGAAGCGCATCAAGATCGCCACTCTCGAGATCGGCGATTTAGCGCCGGGACGATTTCGCAGTCTCACCCTAAAAGAAGTCACCGCACTCGAGTCGGCAGTGAAAAAAGTGGCAGCGTTGCCGCGCGGCACTCAGCCGACAACGCGGCCGCCGGCCCGCCCGCGTCGCCGCAACGCCAGCCGAGGCCGCCAGCCGGGATGACCGCGCACGAGACAATATCAAGCGACTCGATTTACGAGATTTTGAAATCGAGCCATACGATCGCGGTGGTTGGCCTATCGTCGCGCAAATTCCGGCCAAGTTACGGCGTATCGCAATACATGCAAGCTGCCGGCTACCGAATCATTCCCGTAAATCCTGAAAATACCGAAGTGCTCGGCGAAAAATCCTATGCAGCACTCGAGGAAATTCCGGAAAAGGTGGACATCGTAGATATTTTTCGCCGCTCCGAATTTGTCCCCGGCATCGTCGAGAGCGCGATTCGCATCGGCGCAAAAAGCATCTGGATGCAAGAAGGTGTGATCCACAGCGAAGCCGCAGAAAAAGCCCGCCGCGCCGGTCTATTGGTCGTAATGGATCTTTGTATTTTGAAAGAACACGCTCGCAGATTTCGAACGTAGCGCAACATCTCGATTGACACCGGCATTTTCGGATCACCGCACGAAAACGCCGGCTGGCAGCCGGCGCTACGGGGCGAAGGCTGACGATGGATAGATGGCCAGATTCCTAGTCACTCGCAACAACCCGATGTATCGCCCATCCGGCGAAAAGTGAAAATCGCGATACACCAGATCATTCATGGCGGGCGTAAAATTGCCCTCCGGAATACTTACCCACATCAAGTTTCCCGACCGTGCTTCCGGGCCCCGCTTCAGCAAAATGTGGCGCTCATCCGGCGCCCACTCATAGCGCCCGAGGCCAACGCGGACGTGAATCATCTTCGCAGGCGTGGCCAAATCGCGCACTTCCAGCACGTCGCCATCATAAAAGAACGCCACGCGCTTGCCGGAAGGTGAAATCGTAAGCTGCCCTTGCGCGTTCTCCAGATCGGCGATTTCCTTGCGCGTGCCGCGCAGCAGGTCGAGCGAAACAAGTTTAGCCGGCCCGCTCATCCCGCGATCGCGTTCAATGGCAATCGCAGCGTTGTGCGGCGCATCCCAAACCACAGAAATGAATTGATGCTCATCGAAAAGCTTCTTCGACTCGCCCGTAGCCACCGTCACGGTGTGAATTTCCGCAAGCTCGCGCGGCTTCACCAGCTCCATCAAGAAAGCCACGGTGGCTCCATCAGCAAGCCAGGTGGCCTGATATCCGCCCACCAGCGGATTTTCCTTCGCGCCCTGAATGGGAATCTCGCGGCCCTCTTGATCGAGCAACTCCGTCAAGTCGCCCGAAGTCAGCGTGTCCTTATCGCCCGCGAGGTGATAAGTAGTTTTGTAAATGGCGAGCTTTTGCCCGTCAGGCGACCAGGAAATCTCATTGATCTTGAAGCTCTGCGGCTTGTCCGTTTTCACCAGCTTCGCGCCTTCAATAATCCGCTTGCGTTTCCCATCGGGAGAAGAAATCCAAAGATCGTCGCCCTCCAGCGTATATTTTTTGTGATTGAAAACGTGATAGACACCGATGGCGATGCGATTGTCAGGCGCGAAGGCAAATGTGGAGCAGTATTCCTCCATCGTGAAGGAAGGCTTATCGTCCGCGGCCGAAGATGCAGGGAAGGGAAATGCCGCCAGAAACAAAAGCGCGCCCGCGAGCACCGTTACAGCGGGTGCAGTCACAAATCCGCGCAAGTTCGCGGCAATCGCCGCGCCAATTTTAAGCCTCACGGTTGCTGTTCCTTTTTCCCGTGAAGATCGCTGCCGGATCGATTTTCGGATGCTTCGCGTCCGCCGGGCCGATTTTCGGATTCATCTGCCTGGTTAGATGCACCCGGACGCTTCTGAAGTTTGCGAAGTTGCGCCAATCGCTCGTGAATTTTCGCTTCGAGGCCCTCGCGCGTGGGGCGGTAATAAGTCCGCCCGGCCAAGCTATCCGGCAGGCATCGCATGTCGGTGACTTTTTCTTCGGCGTCGTGGGCGTATTGATAGCCTTCGCCATAGCCAATATGACGCATCAGACCCGTCACCGCGTTGCGTAGCTGCAGCGGCACTGGCTCAGCGATCGTGCGCTGCAGATCTTGCTGCACCGCGCCATAGGCGGTGTAAAGCGCGTTCGATTTCGGCGCCAGCGCGAGATAAACCGCAGCTTCGCCGAGCGCGAGATAGCCTTCCGGCGGACCGATAAATTCGAATGCGTCCTTCGCAGCCAGAGTAACGCGCAGCGCGTTCGGATCGGCCATCCCGATATCTTCGCTGGCCATGCGCACCATCCGCCGCGCCAGATAAAGCGGATCCTCGCCCGATTCCAGCATGCGCGCCAACCAATAGAGCGACGCATCCGGATCGGAATTGCGCACCGATTTATGCAGTGCTGAGATTAGGTTGAAATGTTCTTCGCCGGCCTTGTCGTAAGGCAGCAGTTTTTTCTGCAGGACGGATTCGAGCAATGCATCGGTAAGCACGCGACGCCCCACGGATTCGTCCGACGCGACAGGAGTTGCGCTCCGCACCAGCGCTTCGACGATGTTGTAAGCAGCCCGAGCATCGCCATTCGCAACGATCGCGATGCGCTCAAGAAGCGCATTGCTCGCTTCGATGTTCTCATTGCCGAGTCCGCGCTCGCGATCGGCCAAAGCACGCTTGAGCAGCGTCACAATTTGTTCGGAACTGAGTGCGTGAAGAACGTAAACCTTCATTCGCGAAAGCAGCGGCGAGATCACTTCAAACGAGGGATTTTCGGTGGTCGCGCCAATCAGTAAGATGTTGCCGGCTTCCACATGCGGCAAAAACGCGTCTTGCTGCGCTTTATTGAAGCGGTGCATTTCATCGACGAAGACGATAGTGCGGCGCCGATAGTCGCGCGCGGCCTGCGCGGTGGACATTACCTGCTTGATTTCCTTAATCCCGGCGAGGACCGCGCTGAAGGGAATGAAATCAGAACGCGTGCGGTTGGCAATCACGCGAGCGAGAGTCGTTTTGCCGCAGCCGGGCGGGCCCCAAAAAAGCATCGAGCCAATATCGTCGCGCTCAATCTGCACGCGCAGCGGTTTGCCGGGCCCAAGCAAATCTTCCTGCCCGATAAATTCGTCGAGCGTCTGCGGACGCATGCGGTCCGCCAGCGGGCGCGGCCCCGCATTCTCCTCCTGCGGCTCGATCGCGCGAAAAAGACTCACGCCGATCCTCGCTCAGCCCGCTGCCGCGCCGCTTCGTACAAGATGACGGAGGCAGCCACTCCCGCGTTCAAAGATTCCACCCCCGCGACCATCGGCACGGCGATCTGCGCATCGGCAGAATGCAGAATTTCCGGCGCCAGTCCGGCGCCTTCGCTGCCGATGAATATCGCGCAAGCGGCTCGCAATTGCCCGGCCGACGAAAGCGGGATTGCTTTCGCGTCGCGAGGCGCGGGTTTCGATGCCCCGGCCAAAATCTTGAGTCCCGCAACGCGAAGCTGCGCCAGCAATACCGCCGGCGCCATGCCTCGCAGCAGCGGCAGCCGCAGCGCAGAGCCCGCCGAAGCGCGCAGCGCTTTAGCAGACCACGGATCAGCCGTCCCGCGCGTAGCCGCAAATCCGGTCGCGCCGAACGCTTCCGCTGAACGCACCGCCGTTCCGACATTTCCCGGATCCTGCACTCCGGCCAGCACCACCACTAAAGGAAAATCTCCCCGCAAAAGATCATCGAAGCCCGATTCGCGCGGCCGGACCAGCGCGGCAATCCCCTGCGGATGCTCGGTAGCGGCCACCCCGTCAAAGAGCCGCTCCGTCGTGCGCAAAATTCGCGTGCTCGAAGTCGCCGCGGTCGC
>Ga0209038_10000549_pt1 | contig 11374 bp, 8 predicted proteins | sample BogFormECP03_OM3_FD_188237 | JGI IMG/M metagenome (GOLD analysis project Ga0209038, IMG submission 188237) | Bog forest soil microbial communities from Calvert Island, British Columbia, Canada - ECP03_OM3 (SPAdes) (version 2) | ecosystem: Environmental > Aquatic > Freshwater > Wetlands > Bog ...
TTGGCTGGGAGGCCTGGACTCGAACCAGGATAATCAGATCCAGAATCTGATGTACTGCCAATTGTACGACCTCCCAGCCGAGAGGCAGGCAACAAAAAAGGGCCGTTCGCACGACCCTGATCTACTTTACTGACGGATCGCTTTTTCGTCAACCACCTGCCGCACATCCACGTTCGAATTCCCGCGATTTCCACAACAATGCGCGCCCCAAAGAACGAGCGCAGATTTGCTTACGAGGTAATGATCGTCACGAGCCGCCAGGCCGCTGCCATCCGTCTTTAGCCAACTCGTAGAAATTGATGATGCGGCCGCGCCCAGGAACTACTTCCCGCCGCACATATTTGAATCCGCACTTACGCAGAATGTGTTCCGACGCGGCGTTCCCCTCTTCCGCGTCCGCTTCCACGTAACTCAATCCCAGCCGCGTGAACGCAACCTCAATGAAAGCCCCCGACGCCTCCGACGCCAGCCCTCGTCCCCAGTAAGGCCGCGCCAGATAGTAGCCGAGACTCGCGCCTGCCCCGTTTCCCGGAGCCCGCAGGCCGCAACAGCCGATGTACTTCCCTTCTTCCTTGAATACTGTCGCCCACAAGCCGTAAATTTCCGCAGGCCTGCCCAGATATTGCTCCCGAAAACGAGACCGCGCTTTCTCTGCCGTCCAGGCCTGCCCTCCCACGTAACGCCGCACTTCAGCGTCGGTATGCATGCTCACAAAATCAGCCTCATCGCCAGCCTCGTGCGACCGGAAGAGTAATCTTGCTGTCTCGAGAAAAATCATCGTGCCTGCCAAACGGGCGAAAACTCTATCACAGCAGCGGAGGGCCGCCGCCCCAAAACCCCCGCTTGCCCCGCACTCCGCCGGTAAGTTAGGCTCTCCCATCGTGGCGCCTGAAACCGAGCTCGAAATTCGCGTTGGCACATCCGCATTCACCGCCGCGGGCTGGGAAAGCGCGTTCTACCCCGAAGGCCGGTCTCTCATTCCTGAGTCGGTTTAGCGATCAGGGTTAGCCACTCAACTATCATCTGAAATTTAAATTCCTTCCTCTCCAGCGCCCCCTCGATGACCCTGTGAGCCTCGAGCGGATCTATTTCGATTGAGTACCCGTTCGCTCTAAACATTACGTCCGTAAGAACGAATCCGATGCGTTTATTGCCGTCATTAAAAGCATGATTCTTCACCAAGGATTCCATGAGCGCCGCGGCTTCCTCAATCACGCTGCCGTAGTATCCATTCTGCGGGCGAAAAATTGCGGACTCCAGCAACGCAGCGTCTCGCAGACCGTGGAGTCCGCCAAATTCGTCGATTAGAATGCGTTGGATTTCGATCGCTTCAGCGACGGTAGGGTAAATTCGACGCGACACTTACTTCGCCAAAAGCTCGAGAAGCTTTCGATTCTTTTCGATTGATTTACGGGCGAGGGCCATAATCTCTGGACGCACCATGCCCTGGGTCGGAGCGACATAACAAAGATAGTGCTCTACCGCCTGATCCAAAACATGCGTGGCAGTTTGCCCGTTGTCCTTAGCCAATTTTCTCATTCCTTCGTAGAGATCAGACCGCATGGTGTACCCGGTCTTCCGTCTTGCGGCAGCCATAGAGCCTCCCTTCGATGTGTTGATCATATCGTGCTATCTTCATCTGTCAAGGTGAATCTACCACCAGCTAGATACATCTAGCTACACCTGCATCTGGCTGATGAAAAGGTACTTAGACAAACTCGCACGGGAATTACGGATACTCTAAGAGATCGAGGACAGCAACAGTCGCCATCGAAAAGCTAAAAAGGCAAGTTTCCTACATCCATGCGTTACAACGAAAATCCATTCTCGAAAACTACCTCAATATTGAGTTTTGCCTTACCGTTTATCCGCCATTTCCCTTCGAGATCGATGAGGTAAGGACCCGGTTTAGCGCAGCCTCATCGGGCAAGGGTGCAAATGGCGGCTCGCGCCACCTATCGCGCTCGGTGGACTACTGTTACCAAACCACGCGTCGCGGCATCAAAGTGTACGCCTACGCCAACAACCACTACGCGGACTTTGCTCCAGCAACCGTCGCGTTGTTTTGGGAGCTTTGGGAAAAGCGTCAAAAGAAAGCCTGACGCGGTCTGCGCTTCTCGCAGTGATCTGAGTATGATGGTGAGTGCATGAACGAGCTATTCAAACAGGCGATGTCCCTCGGGCTGGTCGGGAAGTGCGTCGCCGCAATTATCGGAATCCTTCTCATTCACGGCGGCTTTCACCTGCTGGAACAAACCCTTCCCCGGCATTTTGGCCGCTCCGATGCGCGCTACAAAGTTCGCAAGTTCGTCGTTTTTACCGGATACCTCACGATTCTACTTTTCCTGGCGATCCTTTTTGAAGATCGCTTGGGCCGCCTCAGCTTTGCCATCGGTGTCGCGGGCGCAGGTGTCGCCGTTGCTCTCCAGGATGTACTGGCCAGCATCGCCGGCGCTTTCTCCATCGGCTTTTCGAAGCTGTACGACGTGGGAGACAGAGTTCAGATCGGCGAAACGCGCGGCGATGTGATTGACATCGGTCTGCTTCGCACCACCTTGATGGAAGTGGGCAGCTGGGTCGGCAGAGATTTGTATAGTGGGCGCATCGTGCGCATTCCCAATAACGCCGTCTTGAAAGGTTCTGTCTTCAACTACTCACAAGGATTCCGCTTCATCTGGGACCAGATTAAAGTCGTGTTTACCGTCGCCAGCGACGCTGGCCTCGCCCGGGCGATGCTCCTGCGAGTGGCCAACGAGGTGATTGGCGAGTACCTGGTCGAGGCGCAGAACTCCTGGAACGCAGTGAGCGACGACTATCGCACCGAAAATCCGCCCATCGAGCCTGTCGTGGCGCTCGCAGTGAATGCCGCCTCTTTGGAATTTACCGTCAACTACGTGGTGGACTACACCAAGAGAACTGAAATGCAGGATCGCCTGTTCACCAAAATTGTGGACGAAGTGGCCAATAGCAATGGCCGCCTGGTATGGAACTCTTCAGGGGTGACTGTCATCAATCAGGCGCCATATCCCGACCCGCTCGCACCGCGCCCGCCGTCTGCCATCCCCGCTGCGCGCCACGCCACTGAAACCCGCTGAACAATTCACGAAACAGCGCTGTAGGTCTTCCATACCACGACTCGATATTAGTTGCACTCGCGGTTTTAGTCGCGACGTCCGTACCGCAGCAGCTAGGGCAGCGTGGATGGAGCCAGGCCCGCGCGGCGCGCGGCGTCTTCATTTTCGCTGAGCGCGTTTTGGAGCTGCTGGGCGCGCTCGTCAAGCGACTGGATCCGGTTGGTGGTCAGGTTGCCGCCCCGGTCCGGCGTCACCGGCAGCAGCGTGATTCCCTGCGCAGCGGCCGCGCTCGACATATCCGCCAGCTGATTCCGCACCCCGTCATACTGGCCGATCAGGTCGCTCTGTCTTTCCCGCAGCAACGCGTGTTCCTGCCCTGGGCTTAACGGCCTCTGTGCCGCCCGCAGAACCTCCGCCGGACTTTGAAATACCGCGGGCGAGACGCCGTACTGTTGCGCCGTATCCTGCAACTGGCCAATTTGCTGCTCGATTTCCCGCCTGCGAGTTGCGAGCTGCTGGATCGCGTTGTCCGTCGTGATGCCGTCGCACGGCGAGCCGAATTGCAGGCCGATGTTCACCGGACCTGTTCCGGTGTCGCGGAACTGGCGCAAGCTTGCTTCCTGGCTGCTGATGCTATCGAGTTCCGCGTAGAGCGATTCAATCTGCGCCGCATACCACACCGGGTTCTGCTCGGCGATTGCAGGCACGCTCGTTGCGCGTGCTACCCGAGCGCCCGCGACTGACCTCCGCGTCTGTGCCGGAGCCAAAGCACCCTCCGCCGGCGTCTGCGCGTCGTTGGACACTGCTCGCTCCTTCGGCCACATCCGGTCAATGTCGTCGTTGGTGTACACTTTCTTTTCGCGGTCCGGCCGCGCAGCGGTTGGCGAAGCTGTCGCGCTTGGCGCAGGCGTGGCGGTCGGTGGAGGCGCCGCAGGCTTGTCATCGCCCGAAGCAAAGGCCGGAATGGCGATCAGCGAACAAAGAATTGCGGCGAGAACCGCATGGAAAATCGAAGCGGTAAGAATGTTGTTACGCATGGACGTGCCTCCGTCCCTCAGTCCGGAAAGTATCGCACGCGCGCCGGACGGTTGTAAATGAGTACTCGCGCCGGGATGGGCGCGCGGCAACTCGAACCAGCCCGCGTCGCGGCCTCACGCGTCGCGCCAACCACCTCGGCGGCAGCGCCCTGATTTTCGACGCATTTGAAAAAAAAGAAAAAAGGAACGCCCATGAAACTGGAGCCGAAAAAGACTGCGTTGCTGACTCTCGATGTCCAGAACGGAATTTTTGGCTTTGTCCCCGCTGCCGACGCCATCGTCCCCAACGCGGCCAAAGCAGTGGATTTTGCGCGCAAGAAACAATTTCTGATCATCCACGTGGGGCTGGGATTTGCGCCTGGCCATCCCGAACTTCCGGATACGGAGTCGCGCTGGAAGCGGCTGAAGGACAACAATCTCTTCGTTATCGGCACTGCCTCCGCCGCATTCCACACCGCCGTCGCTCGCCCCGAAGATCCCATCGTCTACAAGCAGCGAGTGGGCGCGTTCTCGGAGAACCAACTGCACCTGATTCTGCGCTCGCGCGGCATCGAAAATCTGGTGCTCTTCGGAATTTCCACCAGTGGCATCGCGCTTTCCACGCTGCGCCGCGCCGCCGACCTGGATTACCGCTGCGTCGTCCTCCAGGATGCCTGTTTCGACCCCGATCCCGAAGTTCACCGCGTGCTCACCGAGAAAGTTTTCCCGGCGCAAGCAACAGTCCTCAGCGTGGACGCCTTCATCGCTGAGCAAGGCGAGTAACGCAGGAAGCGCATCCCTGAGCGTTGCCAAGAAGTGCGCTCCGCGACGCCTTCGGGCCGTCCAACTCAAGCGCGACTGAATTGCGTACGAACAAAGACAGGTGTAATTTATCCGTCGGTCCAGCTGCTCTTCAAAACGGAAATCGCGCTGCAACTCGGGAGGATCAAGTTTATGCGCCGAGCAATTTATTGGGCCCCGGTTCTTGCGTTGGGAGTGGCACTGGCGTGCGTGGCGCCCGCGCTGCACGGTCAAGACTCGCGCCCCGAGATTCAAAAGCGCCTCTCCGCTGAGTTCAAGCGCACCAAGATGACCGCGGACCGCTCGGATATCGCGACAGCCGGCTCCGTCCTCGATCTGCATAAGGACGGCCTGACGATGGCCAGCACAGAAGCCATCGCGCCGCCCACCAACACTTACAAGAACGGCGCGATCTCCTTCGGCTTCGGCGCCAACATGGCTTGGGGCATCGCGCTCGCTCCCGCCAATCAGCAGACCACCACTATCGCGCAGCGCAAATTCGTCACCGGCGAAAAGTTTTGGGTTACGGACTATTCCGTGAAGCCGGACGGCGTCGTGTTTCAGTTTTACAGCGATCCCTATAACGACGTACGTTACTACTGCCAACTGAAATTTCCATTCGCGAAAAACGTCGCCCCTCCCGCCGACGAGGTCATGAAAACCATCGAGGAAGTAATCACCGCGGAGGCCGACGCGCAAGAGGCTGCGCCGGCTGATAACGCCGCGCCGCCGCAAGAAGCCGCCGCACAACCAGCCGCGCCGCCGAAGACCATCGCCCTGGGCCAAACCACGGACCAAGTCGTCGAAATCCTCGGCCAGCCGCAAAAAATCGTCAACCTCGGCGCCAAGCAAATGTACTTCTACCCCGACATGAAAGTGATCTTCACCAACGGAAAAGTCACCGACGTGCAGTAGGCGCATGCGCAGCGCGGACCTTTGCGCAGGTGGTTGCGCGCGCGAGGCGCGGAGCAAAACGCCATTCGGGAGAATAGCGTTCCCAGGAAGACCTGCCTGAGATGCGTCTCGCCGCCTCCGCCGCCCTGCGCCGTCATCCTGCTCGCGCGGCAGCGGGAGCAGCATCTTTTCGCGCCTGCCACGCGCATTTCGCACCGGCCAAAATGCGCGCGCCAAACACGCGAGTTATGACCGATTAAAATGGGACCCGTCCGTTTGTTTTCATCACGTTGCGGCGATTTCCAATCGCGGCACAACCAATTAGAAATGCGTGATTCGTGAGTAGTGATTGGTGATTCGTGAACCGCGAGCCGTGAGCGGTGCGGAGGATCAGCGCCTCTTCCCGCGGCGAGCAAGCCCTCTTCGGCAGGCAGGGGCAGAGGGCGAGCGGCGCGATGAACGCGAGCCGTTGATCGAGATGCAAATTGCCGCACATTTTTTTTGGCTCCGCAGCGAGGGTAGCACGCGGGCCGAGCGCGAACAGCTGTCCACTGGACTAGACTTGTACTAACTGGCCGAAAAAGAGCCGGCACCTGTACCTTTGCACGACGAAAAATAGTACAGCTGTCCCGGTGCAAGGTCCGGCGCCACTCGGATCGCTCGCAGATGGGTCGTGTGCCGCAACGGGCACGCTATCTCCTGGCCCGTTGGCCAAGCAGCTTCGCACCCGCATCCCCTACCATTCCAGGCTGTCCTCGCAAAACATGCCGTGAGCCGCACCCACGCACATATAAATGCACATTTACTTTTGTAATTAACCAGGGTTAACATGTGACATCATCCTAGGTTAAGCCATGTCGCGCATCATTGCACCCGCGTTGCTTCTCTTAAGTGCTGCGCTCGCCCTGCCGGTGGAGATCCTCGCGCAGGGAGAGACCACCAGCGCGATCGTCGGCCAAGTGACGGACAGAACCGGCGCAGCCATTCCGGGCGCCACGGTTGCGGTCACAAACCGGGCGACCGCTCTACAACGCAGCGCCAAGACGGACAACGAGGGCCGTTTCAATTTCCCGCAGCTGCAACCCGGCACTTATTCGGTCAGGGCGGAAGCTGCAGGCTTTGATCCACGGCACAATGACAATGTGGTTTCAGGTTTGGGTGAAAAACAGACAGTCGATTTCACGCTCCAAGTGGCTCGATCCAATCAGACAGTCGAGGTAAGCAGTGCGCCTCCTCTCATTAACCCCGAAAACCCAAACACATCCACGAACCTGAATGCGCCGGCGCTGGAGAACCTTCCGAATCCAGGCGGTGATTTAACCTACCCTCTGCAGTTCGCGGCCGGGGCGCTGGTGAACACGGCGGGCAGTGGCAACGACTTCGTCGGCGGAACCAACGGATACGGCAACGTCGAGTTCAACGGGCTGCCCGCCCTCTCCAACGGCTATATCGTGGATGGCCTGGAAACGAATGACCCGCTGACGAACCTGAACAGCGGGCTTTCGACCAACCTGGTCCTGGGATTGAACTCGATATCGGAAGTGACCGTAAACACGCTTTCCTACGCGGTGGACCAGGGGAGGTACGGAGCGTCGCAGGTCAACTACGTTACCAAGTCGGGGTCGAACCAGTTTCATGGAAATCTTTACGAAATCTGGAACGGCTCGATCCTGAATGCGGCGGACTATTTTACAAACGCGACAGCGGGGAATCACAAGCCGCGGTCAACGGTGAACCATTTCGGCGGAAGCGTGGGAGGCCCGGTGGTTCGCAACAAGGTATTTTTCTTTTTCGACAGCGAGTGGGTGCGGATTGCGCTGCCGATTGTGACCGCCACGACCGTTCCAACCGCAGCGCTCGAGAGTTATGTGCTGCAGCAACTTCCGCTGGGTGGAACCGACTCCGTCACGGGGTCGGTCTATCAACCGTCACCGCAGTCGGTGCCGTTCTATCAGAAGATGTTCGCACTCTACGGGAATACGAACGGAACGCCGCTCGCGATTCTCGGCTGCCCGTTCGATGCGGGGGGCGGACCGCCGGCCATTGCGAACGATGGAAACGGCTGCGCCAATCGCCAGAGCGTCTCGCATTCGAGCGATGATCACGAGCAAGTGCAGACGGCTCGGATCGATTACAACATTGACGAAAAAAACACCACTTGGTTTCGCTTTCAGGCGGACACTGGGCTCCAGGCGGCCTACACCGACCCTATCAACCCTTTGTTCAACGCTCTTTCTCCGCAACCGCTGTTCTCGTTTGCGGCGGGATATACGCATGTGTTTTCGCAGAATCTGGTGAATTATTTCAATCCGGCGTTCTCGTGGTACGAGAGCCTATTTGGGCCTGCGGATTTTCAGAAGACTCTTGCCGCGTTTCCCATTGTTTTGCAAGGCAGCGGAGCGAACGCGCCTTTCACCACGGTGGGTGGACTCGACAACACCTGGGTACAGGGAAGACGCGCCTCTCGGTTCTTTATCAACGACAACCTGGCTTGGAGCCACGGCGCGCACGAACTGCGCTTTGGCACCAATACTCGCATCTTGCGGCTGAACGACTATGATTTCGGAGAAGGTTCGGTGCCAACCGTCACCTACACCGACCTGCCGCAGTACATTTATGGAGTCGCGTCCACGGCAACAGAAACATTTCCAACGTCAGCAAACCAGCCGTTCAACTTCCTGAACTTGGACCTGTATGCGCAAGACACTTGGAAAGTGACCAAAACGCTTACGTGGACCTTCGGCATTCGAGATACCCTGAATTCCAACCCATTGAATCCGCATCGGGAGATCGCTCGACTGAGCGGCGCTTTCGATTCCATTTCCCACGACGTGAATCAGCCCTTGAACGCCGCCATCCAAACCGGACTGGGCAACGTATTTTCCTCCACACCCCTGGCGATCCTGCAACCGCGCACGGCCATCGCATGGCAGTTTGAGCCGAAATCCGTGCTGCGCGCGGGCTTCGGAATTTTCAGTGATATTTTGCCGGGCAGCATCGCCGACGTGGTGGGCGTGAACCCGCCCTACGTCAAAACTTTCCAGGGCGGTCTTCTGGGGACGGCCGGCGGCACAGCCATCGCCCCGGGAGTGCCCAACAGCGCCGTGGACGCCGCCGTGGCCGCCAACAAGACCTTCGTCCTGGGATTTCCAACGGGCCAACTTTCCTGCGCATCCGCACAAGCAAATCCGGCAACGTGCCTGCCTCCGGTGGCCATCACGGCGATCCCGAATGGTGAACTCCATGCGCCAGATTTCATGGAGTGGAGTGTTGGCCTGGAACATCAGCTCGGTGGCACGGGAAGCATCCACGCGCAGTACGTGGGCACGCGCGCGCTTAACCAACCGTATCTATCGCAGGTGAACGGCTATCAAACGGTGTGCGCGGGTTGTTTTGCGCCGTTTCCCTACGCGCAATCCACCGACCCTCGATTCGGCGCCGTTACGCAATTTTCCACCGGGGCGAGCAGCCACTACAACGGCTTGCAAATTTCCGCGATCAAGCGCATGGGTCACGGCCTGATGGGACAGGTCAACTATACCTGGAGCCGCTGCATGGATACGGTTTCCAACGGCGGGTTCTTGCAGTTCTCCTCGGGAGGAATTCTGTCCCCGCTTCCGGGAGATTTGGCGCGCGACTACGGTCCGTGCGACTACGACATCCGGAACAATCTCAATGCGCAGTATGTCTATCAACTGCCGCTGAAGGTTGCAAACCGAGGTCTCGGCTACGTGTTCAACGGCTGGCAAGTGTCGGGTACGGCTTTTTGGCATAGCGGGATTCCGTTCTCGGTCTTAAGCACGCCTTATTCAGCAGATGGAAACGGCATCGTAAACGGCAGCGGGCCGCAGTTCGCCAGCGTCGTGCCCGGTGTACCGCTCTACGAGCACAATCCCATTCCAGGCGTCACACAACCGGGCACCGTCCAGTTGCTTAATCCCGATGCCTTTGTCTCAACTGTTGATCCGAGCACGGGGATGTGCGCGGGAGGCGACAGTGCAACGCACTGTCAATTCGGGAATCTTGGCCGCAACGCGCTGCGCGGTCCGGATTTTGCGTGGAGCGACTTTTACCTTACGAAATCGTTTTCATTGACCGAGAGTGTGAAACTGCGGTTCGACGCACAGTTCTTCAATGTCTTGAATCATCCGAATTTTGCGCTGCCGAGCCTGGTGCTGGCAGGCATCCCGGGGAAGCCCAGCACACAGACAGGATTTGGAGCGCTTACGTACACAACCTCTCCGCCGAGTGGCCTGCTAGGCGTCGGATTGGGCGGCGATAGCACGCCACGGATGATCGCGTTCCAATTGCGCCTGGAATTCTGAACTGCCGGATGCAATTCAGAAATTGTTCCGAGAAGCGGATTGCGCGAATACTGCAAAGTGTCCACGATGGAATTGACTCACGCCGCGAGTTCTCCGCGGCGAAATCCGATTCGTCCACGGCGGGCGGTACACACTTTCGTACTGCGCCAACGAACGTATTGAGGTTTTGCGGGTGGCGAGCTCTGGTCGCCAGCGAGGGTACGGAATTTGACCACTCGCGGATGACGAATCACGGCTCACTGTGTATTAATCACCAATCACCACTCACCTCTTAGACCGCAGCGCGCTGGTGCGCCTTCTCGTTGGCGATGCTGCGGCCTACTGCTGGGGCGATCATTCTTGCTTCGGCCATCAGTTGGGCGAATTGATCGGGGTAGAGGGATTGGGCGCCGTCGGAGAGGGCGCGCTCGGGGTCTTGGTGAACTTCAACGAGCAGGCCGTCGGCGCCGGCGGCGACCGCAGCGCGGGCCATGGCGGCGACTTTGTCGCGGCGTCCGGTGCCGTGCGAGGGGTCGGCGACCACGGGCAGGTGCGAGAGCTGCTTGATCACCGGGATTGCGGCGATGTCCATGGTGTTGCGCATGTAGGTGTCGAAGGTGCGTATGCCGCGCTCGCACAGAATCACGTTGTAGTTTCCGCCAGCCATGATGTACTCGGCGCTGAGCAGCAGCTCCTCGATGGTAGCGGACATGCCACGCTTCAGCAGCACCGGCTTCTGAATTTCGCCGAGAGCGCGCAGCAGATAATAATTCTGCATGTTGCGCGCGCCCACTTGCATCACGTCCACGTAGGGCAGCATCACTTCGATCTGCGAAGGGTCCATCACTTCGCTGACCACCAGCAGGCCGTTGTCGTCCGCCGCGGCGCGCATCAGCTTCAGGCCTTCTTCGCCGAGACCTTGAAAGGAATAGGGAGACGAGCGCGGCTTGAACGCGCCGCCGCGCAGAAGTTTTGCTCCGGCGCGCGCCACTTTTTCGGCGATTTCCCCGATCTGCTCCGCGGATTCCACGGCGCACGGCCCCGCTGCCGCCACAATTTCCGTTCCGCCGATGGAAACGCCCTTGCCAAGTTCGACCACCGAGCCTTCGGGGCGAAAATTTCTGGAGGCGAGCTTGAAGGGATGCGTAATGCGGATGATTTCCTCGACGCCCGGGGCGGCCTGCAGCGCTTCCAGTTCCCCGCGATGCTTTTCGCTTTTGCCGACGACTCCAATCACGGCTCGCTCCTCCCCGCGGCTCAGATGCGCCTGAAAACCGCACTCCTG
>Ga0209038_10000553_pt1 | contig 11355 bp, 8 predicted proteins | sample BogFormECP03_OM3_FD_188237 | JGI IMG/M metagenome (GOLD analysis project Ga0209038, IMG submission 188237) | Bog forest soil microbial communities from Calvert Island, British Columbia, Canada - ECP03_OM3 (SPAdes) (version 2) | ecosystem: Environmental > Aquatic > Freshwater > Wetlands > Bog ...
TAAAATATTCGGCACCATCCTCCACTCCGACGGGCAGGTGGTGCTCGGGATCGACGCACGATTCTTTTCTCCCGTACGGCCCGAGCTGCCTTACACCGCCATCGTTACCGTGGCGGAGATGCTGCCCGAAAAGTCTCAAGTTGTCTACCATCTGGAGATGTTCGCCGAAGACGGGAAGCAAGTCCTGCGCGGCTCCTGTCGGCTGCTGAACCGCAAGCTCTATCCACCCGAAAGCCCGGCGTTGGCAAAGGGTAGTGGGCCCGAATACTGACCATAGAGTAAGATATGGCGTCGCCCCGTGGAGGATTCATGAAGGCTCTGAAATGTGTTCTGGCGCTGGTCGTGATGACGGCGTGTCTGCATGCCCAGTCTTTCGTCCAGCGCAAGGGTACTCACCTGTTGCTCGATGGCCAGCCGTTCCGCTACAGCGGTGCCAACATTGAATGGCTCGGCTTGGAAGGCTACGGTCCCCACGACCCCAGCGGTCCCCACTATCCCGCCCGCTTTGAAATTGAGGACGCGTTCGCGACCGCAGCCGAAATGGGCGCTAGGGTTGTGCGCTCGCAAACGATCGGGGATACGGTTGGCTGTCCGCTTTGCATCGAGCCGGAGCAGGGAAAGTTTAACGATGCTGCATTCCGGTCTTCTGACTATGCGCTCGCAGTCGCGGCCACGCATCACATTCGCGTCATCATCTCGCTCATCGGCGATTGCGCGACTTGCAGCGGCGGAGGAATCGGTCAGTTCTTGGCCTGGAACCACGCGTCGAACCCGCAAGCTTTCTTTACTGATCCGGCCATCATTGCGGCATTTGAACGCCATATCGACGCCGTGCTCAACCATCGCAACAGTATTACTGGGGTGCTCTACCGCGACGACCCAACAATTCTGGCGTGGGAGAACTGCAACATCTGCGGCCTCAGCACACTCTTTTCGCAGGGCAATCTTGGGGAGGCTGCCGCGTGGTCAGAAACCATCGGCTTCCATATCAAGCAACTCGATCATAACCACCTGTACCTCGACAGCAGCGGCCTATTCCGCAACTATCCCAACATCGTCGACAATTCTCAGACCGACATGGTTTCGTTTGAGGAGTATCCGCACTGGGACGCGCTCTTCGGTATGCCCCTCGGCTTTCCGCCAACCACTGCTGAGACTTTTTCGCAGGATGCCGCCGCGGTTACGCGCCATGGCAAAGTTTTCGTAGTCAATGAATTCGGCTGGGACCGCACCAACTGGAAATCAGCCGCTGACCTGCAGCGCCTTCTCGACACCCTGGCGAACGATCCCAATATCTCAGGTGATGACTTCTGGGCGCTCCAGGCGCACCTTGAAAATTTCGGCTTTCAACCAATCCCGGCCGACGCCAGCAATCCAAAGTTTGCAGCGGAAGGAGAATGCGGCGAATGGTGGGCGCTCTATTATCCGGGCATCCGGACGCTGGTCATGTCTGCCGAGGACATGGGCGCACGAGCGCAGCAACTGCGCAACCACGGATACATAATGTCCGGTACGGCCGTCCCCGCACATGCTGTTCCACCCGCACCTGTGATCACATCCATCGTGGTTGGCGGACTTGTCGTCTGGCGTGGCTCAGCCGGCGCGCTTCGATACTCGGTAGAACGTTATGACGCTGTGTCCAAGGTCTGGCGGACGATCTGCGACAGGTGTGCCACCGACACCGACGATCCCTGGCCCGACCCGCATCCCGTTCCAGGTGCGAAATATCGGGTTACTGCTCTCAATGCCGACGGTGTTCCCAGTCCAGCGTCGCCGCCTCGCTGACGGCTTTTTTGACGAGTCAGTTTGTAAGAAAACCTAAGAGAGTAGATACGATGCCAAAACGCTTCAACTTGCGCGAGGAAGCTCAAAAAGCCTTCCAGAACCGCAAGCGAAAACCGGAATTAAAGCGTGACGCCGTCCTTTCGACTGCTGCGCACCTTTTTCTGAAGCAGGGATATCGCCGGACATCGATGGAGGACATCGCTGATCATTTGGAGATCACCAAGCCGGCGCTCTATCACTATTTCACCAGCAAGGACGACATCCTCGTCGGCTGCTATTCGCAAGGCATTGCAAGCATTCTGACCCGGCTGGATGACGCCGACAAGGCGACCGGCTCCGGTCTCGAAAAAACGCGCGCCTTTCTGCGGGTCTGGGTCGAGACGATCACCACGATGGAATTTGGCCAGTGTGTTGTGAGCCTGGACGACAATGAACTGGCGCCCGCCGCGCGCAGCGAAGTTCGAAGATTGAAGCGGCGGATCGACCGCAGCCTTCGCAAGCGAATTGCGGAAGGCGTTGCCGACGGAACGATGAAGCCGTGCGACATCCGCCTGGTCGCGTTCGCGTTCGGTGGCGCGGTCAACTCCATCGGCGCCTGGTACGATCCGAACGGCAAATTGAGTACCTCGGCCTTCGTGAAGGCGTATACCGACATTTTGATTGATGGCGTGAGCATGGCACCGGCTCCAAAGCCGGTTCGCAGCAGCAGGAGCGGCAACGCTTCTAAGACGTAAGCGTCGAACCATCGCAGTCGACTCATACGTCAACTGGTTCATCACTTTGCTAGCGGCGGTCTTCAGTACTGGGGCTTTGTCGTTAATTACGGCAGCTGGCCGCACTGGTCAGCCCTGGCAGGAGAACTTAGTCACGATAGGCTTCATGAGCGTCGGCGTGACGATTGTCGCTTCCTCTGTCCTCGTTCTAGTGGGTCTTCGGGATAGAGCGCCGACGCGATAAACTCCTCCCGCTATTGCGAGTGAAAGACGAACGGCAGAGGCAGCATGAAACCTTCGTAGCCACCGCGAGTTGGCAGATCTTCCGATGTACGGCTGCAGAAACGCCGCGCGATCGGCGCTCGCGGATCGGAGACCGCCGGTTCCACCAGCGTTGATAAAAGTGGTCTGCGTAATGCCGAAACCTCCGGGTGGACCGTGTGTCCGGTGCCGGCATTGCCAACCGAAACCAAAGCTGCTTCGGCAGCGGTCGAGCGCCGAAGTAACGCGGGAGCCATCTATCTCAACGTAGCCGCCGGACGAAGTGGAGCTCGACGCCGGACAAAGGAGCGCCGACCTCGTGCATAGCACCCCCTATTGCCAGCGATCCGAGATCAATCGCGACCAATCCAGTGCTGTTGATCAACTCAATCACTAGATGTTTGGCTTCGGTGTCGTCGCCGGATGTAAAGATGACGGTACGGGGTTTGCTCGGCGAGAAGTCCTGTATCCAGGCCATCGGCATGTTGCTGATCGATTTTACAAGTCGTGCGCCAGCGGCCATCTCGGCGACCAGTTCGCTCGATGTGCGTCCCTTCAACGCGGCCCGCGATCTGGTGACTCCCGCCAGACTGATATCGGGTTTAGGATCCATATGCGCGTTAGTCGCATCGATCAGAATTCGGCCACGCCAATCGATGCCTTTCAGCGCTTCACGCACTTTCACCCAATGTACAGCGAGAATAACGACGTCGCACTCGGCCGCCTGTTCCCTGGTCCCCGCGATGGTGCCTGGACCAAGATCAGCGACAAAATGAGCCAATGTCTCTGGACCTCTGGAATTGGATACAACTATGGTGTGACCAGCGTTTATCAAATGGCGGCCGAACGTACCCGTTACCTTACCGGCACCTATAAACCCTATTTTCATAACCCACCTCCTGTTGTTTTCGCCACTTTCATTGGCGTTATGGAGTGAAAGATTCGTTTGCCCCACTGAGACGATCAATCCCGGACCCTACCTTACCGGTTTCAACGAAACTGTGGTCGAAGCCGGTCTACGCTGGCTCAGCGATGACGTGAACTTTATTAAGCGCGAAGCCTTCCAGAAAGTGGTCGACGGGCTGCTCGGTAAACCAGAGGGGAGACTCGATCCTAAGGACATGATCGCAAAGATGATTGAAGTTATCCCTTCTCGTGAAGGGAAGTTTCTCAATATCTTTCCTCCTTCGACGGAAGACTGGGTCAAGAGTTACCAGCAGCAACTCTACGATCGCACGATCTGACAGGCAATTGTCGGCGAACGACGATAATCGAGCTTTCGGGAAGGCCTGAGGAGCCAATCCTTTCAGCAACTTACAAAGCTAGCCTCTTCGTCTTCCAGCAATGTCGGGAGTTTCTGCCTCATTGACCAAAAGATAGGTTGGCAGCCTTACACGTGAATGTCACACTCCAAGATAGCTGTCGATAAGGTGCGAAGAAACATGTCTATGAAAGCTATCTTTGTGAATACGCAAGACAACACGGAAAAAACAATTGAATACTCAAAACACGGCACGGTAATTCCACGTATCGGAGACTTCGTCGTTAGCCCATTTGATAATGAAAAAATTGCATATGTGGGCGACGTAACCGGCCGCGGCGAGGCGCTTCTGATATATGTTTGGGAAGGTGACGAGGGAGCGCCGTCAGGCGGCTCGTTCTAACACTGCGCTCGTGTTCTCCTCCCTGTTCCCACCTGAGTCGTCAAAGCCCCTGTGCGCCATTTCCAGGCATTCCAGCTGTTAACCGTTCGAGTCCTACCCGCAGTGCCAAGCCTTTTCAAAGACTTACGCCCACTTACAACTCATGACAAACAGCGGTCTTTTGGGGGAAGCCTTCCAGTTTCCCGCTCCACAGTACAGAGCCCATCCATCTGAACGCCCGACAAGTTGCGATCGCTTGGACGCGTACTATAATCGCAAAGCCTGTCCTGAGCGGTGTGTCAGGTAGCCCTATTCGCACTGAGGAGAAAAGAGGAAGCCTATGAGAGTAATGAGAGTTCTCGGAATGTTGGCAGTCTTGTCTGTAGCGTCGGGCATGCAAGCCCAAACCACAACGCCGCCCCAGTCGGGCATTGATAGTGACATCGCATTGTTGCGATCCGATGTTCAGGCAGACAAGACCGATATCATCACGCACACCATGCAGCTCACCGATGCTCAAGGCCAGGCATTCTGGCCGCTATACCGCGAGTATGCCAATAAACAGCAGGCAATTGGAGATCAACGGGTGAGCCTGATTAAGGATTACGCAGCCAGCTATGACACCCTCGACGACGCCAAGGCCGACGAATTAGCAGGTCGCCTGATCAAATTTGACGAAGCGAGAACCAACCTTAAGGCTGAGTACTATCCCAAGTTCAAGAAGGCAATTGGAGCGAAGCAGGCCGCCAAGTTCCTTCAGGTAGACAACCGCTTGACCCTGTTGGTCGATCTGCAGATCGCATCGGCTGTCCCCATCATTCAATAATCGAGAATCGCGCGAAAAATCAAATATCGACACCGCACCTGGATTGACTTATTGGAAGGCTTCCAATAAGTCGTCTGCGGTTGTCCTCCCAAACAAAAAGCTAGCTCGATACGGCAAGCAATCGGTCCACTATACAGCCTCGCTCCGCTGCTTAACGTTTAGTCCTGCGATGGACCATAAGGTAGTGGACTCCGTTTTGTGGCTACAATGTTATTCGCAAGAAATGATCTGGACTTAGCATTGCCGAGGTTAGCCGTCGGAGGGCATGATTGGGGGAGTGAAATGCACGAAGAATCCAGCGAGCCGACAGCACAACAGCCCAGCTTGTCGAAATTCTTCTGGCTCGGAATAACGTTTCTCTGTGCATTGGTTTTGGTGACTGGCTGCAAACCCAAACCATCGGCTCCCGCCGCGCAGACCGAAGCGGAGCATCCTGCAAATCAGGAAAGCGCGAGCCAGACAATTTCCGGAATCAAGGAGCCGGATCACGCCCTGGTGTTGCCGCTGACCTTCGCGCGCCGCACCGACGATCTGGACGAAATGACAAAGCGGCGAAATATTCGCGCCCTCGTGGTCAATAGCCGTACCGGCTTCTTTTATGACCAGGGGCAACCTCATGGAATTTTCTATGAGGCGCTTGAAGAGTTTCAGAAGTTCGCTAACGCGAAGTTGAAAACTGGAAAGCTTCCGGTAAAAGTCTCATTCATTCCGGTGCGACCCGACCAGCTGGAATCGGGCCTGACCGACGGGTTGGGAGACATCATCGCTACAGGAATCATCGTCACGCCTGAACGCGCACAGCGTGTCGCATTCACCGCCCCACTCCAATCAGATGTGAAGCTAATGGTAGTTTCCGGCCCGAATTTTGGTCCGATGACATCGTTGGATGATCTTAGCGGCAAAATAATTTATGCCAATCCGTTGACTGTAGGCTATGAAAAACTCCAGCAGCTGAGCGACACCTTCAAGAAATCGGGCAAAGCTCCCATCCAGCTCAAACCTGCCGACAAATCGCTGATGGACGAGGACCTTCTTGAAATGGTGAACGCAGGTTTGCTGCCGGCAACGGTGACTACGTCAGACCGTGCCCAACTTTGGTCAAAGGTCTTCGACCAGATCACCGCTTATCCTCAGCTTCCGATTGCGACAGTAGGTCAATTGGCATGGGTAGTACGAAAAAATAACCCGCAGTTGAAAGCGCTGCTGGATGAATTCATCCAGTCGCACGCTGTAGGCACCTCGTTCGGAAATGTGGAGTTGCAGCGCTATTTGCATAACACCAAATGGGTAAAAGACTCCACTTCCGCGGCAGAGATAGCGAAATTTCAGACCTATCTCGCGTTCTTCAAACAATATTCGGCGCAATATAACTTCGACTACCTGATGATCGCCGCGCAGGCGTATCAGGAATCGCAACTCGATCAGAGCAAGAGAAATCCCAGCGGTGCAGTCGGAATTATGCAGGTCATCCCGAAGTTTGCCGCAGCCCCTCCCATCAGCGTGCCCAATGTGACGACTGCCCAATCCAACATCGAGGCGGGCGTAAAGATGTTGAACAACATCTCTGACAGGTATTTCAACGACGGCAGCCTTGATCCCGTGAATCGCACCTTATTCACATTCGCGGGATATAACGCCGGCCCCAATCGAATTCTGCGCCTTCGCCAGCAAGCCAAAGACCAGGGTCTCGACCCCAACCAGTGGTTTGGAAACGTGGAATTGGTTGCCTCTAAATCGATTGGTCAGGAAACCGTGCAATATGTGGCAAATATCTACAAGTATTATGTCGCCTACAAATTGAGCCAGGAACAAGTCGAGGCTGTGCAGAAGGGAAAGGCTGCGACGGCGCAATAGCGCTGCAACAAGAATCCGTTCGACTATTCGAAACGTGCGTCAGCGCAAAAATTACCGGGTAGCGGGTCAGTTGGGTTTGCTTTGAAGGGGGACGACTTCAGTCGTGCCGTAAGTGGATATGAATGCGCTGGGCTTTAGCCCCTGAGGGATCGAACTATTTCAAACCGATCCACTACCCATTGGCTACGAACTGGCAGCCTGAATTTGTGATCGCGCTACAATAAAAGGGCCCACTAATACTGCAGGATTTTCCGTTGCCCATCGAGCCAAGCCCAATCACATCCTCCCAATTTTCCGGAATCCAACGATCGAAGAAGCCCTCCCGGTTAAACGCAATTCGCAAAATGTCGGCGGGTCTATTGCCGGTGCTTCTCGTCGTTCAGACCTTCGCGCAGGCGCACAGTGCCGCTTCACCACCGCCTGCGGGAATCAAGGCGCGCGTCTGTAAAGACCACAGCGTCCCCCAGCTTGTCGATGTGACAAAGAAATCCGGCATCAGTTTCACGCACCTCTCCGCGCCCGAGAAAAAGTACATCGTCGAATCGATGAGCGGCGGCGTCATCGTCATCGACTACGACCGCGACGGCTGGCCCGACATCTATTTCACCAACGCGCCCACAGTCGACATGGCCCTCAAAGGAGAGAAGGCACGCAGCGCGCTCTACCACAACAACCACGACGGCACCTTCACCGACGTTACCGACAAGGCCGGCATCGCCACGCCCTGCTACGCCATGGGCGGAGCCGTCGGCGACTACAACAACGATGGCTGGCCCGACATCTACGTCACCTGCCTCGGCGGCAACGTCCTCTACAAGAACAACGGCAACGGCACCTTCACCGATGTAACGAAGCAAGCCGGCGTAGCCGATGGCCGCTGGTCAACCGGAGCAGCCTTCGGCGACTACGACGGCGACGGATTTGTAGATCTGATGGTTACAAATTACGTCGACTTCAAGCTCTCCGACCTTCCCGCCTTTGGCAGCAAACCGACCTGCAAATATCGCGGCATCGACGTGCAGTGCGGTCCGCGCGGCCTCAAAGGCGCCGGCGACGCTCTCTTCCACAACAACGGCGACGGCACCTTCACCGACGTTTCGAAAGCCGCCGGCGTCAGCGATCCCGACGGTTACTACGGCCTCGGTGTCGTCTGGTCCGACTTCAACAACACCGGCCGCCCCGACATCTATGTAGCCAACGACTCCACCCCCAACTTCCTCTACAAAAATGAGGGCAAAGGCAAGTTCACCGAGATCGGCCTCGAATCCGGAACCGCCGTCAGCAACGACGGCTCCGAACAAGGCTCCATGGGCGTCGCCGTCGCCGACTACAACCACTCCGGACGCTTCTCGATCTACGTCACCAACTTCGTCGATGAGAACAACGCCCTTTACGAAAATCTTGGCAACTACGACTTCCGCGAAGTCTCCTACGACGCCGGAGTTGGCCTCAACACGCTTCCGTACGTGAAATGGGGCGACGCCTTCGTCGACCTCGACAACGACGGCTGGGAAGACCTCATCGCCGTCAACGGTCAGGTCTACCCACAGGTCGATACGCTGCCATCGGGCGCGCGCTACCGCCAGCCCAAGAACCTCTTCATGAATGAGCGCAACGGCAACTTCTGCGATGCAGGCCAGCAGGCCGGACCCGCGCTCCAGGAGCCACGCGTCAGCCGAGGCCTCGCCGTCGCCGACTTCGATGATGACGGCAACGTCGATATCGTCGTCTCAGACATCGACGGCTCGCCCATGCTCCTGCACAACAACGGCATTCCCGGCACGCACTGGGTCAGTTTCGAACTGGCCGGAACAAAGAGCAACCGCCTCGCTCTCGGTGCCCGCATCACCCTCACTGCCGCAGGCATGACGCAGACCGACGAAGTCCGAAGCGGCGGCAGCTATCTTTCGCAGAGCGACCTTCGACTGCACTTCGGTCTCGCCGCTGCTACAAAGATCGATTCTGTCGAAATTCGCTGGCCTTCAGGCGCGGTGGAGAAGCTCACGAACCTGTCCGTGGACCATTTCTACTCAATTCTCGAAGGTTCCGGAATCGTCACGCCGGAGAAGGTTCGCCCTGTCAGGTAAGATAATTTCACTGGCGAAAATATGTATCGTATTGTCAGACTGAAGCGCACAAAGCGCCAATGAATACAATACTTATACAGAGAATATGCGGAGTTGTAGCATCATCGAAACGCCCCTGGACATGGATTGCAACGATTCTGGTCCTCAAGGCATCAAAAGAAACCGCAGATCACAAACTCAAACGATTAAGCAGGCAATGGAGCTGCCACTCGATACGCTAAACCTGCACTTTGTCCCCACGGTGAAATCGATTACACGGTCGCAGCATAAAAAATCAATCAACTTATCTTTAAGTAATATACTTAATCGATTTAGTTGGGAAATTTGCTGCAATATTGTCGGAACAAGCCATCGATCACGTATCAATTCCGATACATATCAGGCCCCTGCGCTTGACAATCGAATTATCAAACGCGCTTAATAGTCAGCGCAGGGATTACGACTCCTGCACTGCGGTACTCAAACCGTTTACTAAACGGGTTTTTACGAGAACATCTCATTTTCACAAATGATTTCAAATACGGAATTTTTATAAAACTTGAGACATTATTACTGTCGACAAGTATAGACAGGTTAACAGCTTAAGGCACGACCCCGCACAACTGGCGGGTCAAGCTTTTTTTGACGTAATCAGGAGGCAAATTCAAATGAGAAGATCACGGGTATTCCTCGTGCTCATCGCCCTAGCTGCGGCTATATTGTCGTGGCATCCGGCGCATGCACAGAAAATCACCGGCGCGATCGCCGGCACAGTCACCGATTCAAGCGGCGCAGCCGTTCCCGGCGCAACTGTAACCCTCACAAATACCGAAACCAACAAAGTCCAGAAAGTCACTACCGACTCTCAGGGCGGCTACACCTTCGCCGAACTGCCTGAGTCTACCTACCAGGTGGACGTGAAGGGCACAGGCTTCCAGGACTACCTCACCAAGGGCGTCGTGGTGCACGTCGCTACCACCACCAACGTCAACGCGCAGCTTCAGCTTGGCAGCGTCAGCCAGTCCGTCACCGTCGAGGCCAACGCCATCCAGGTGCAGACTGACAGCGCCGCGCTCGGCGCCGTCGTCGACAGCCGCCAGGTCAAGGAACTCCCGCTCAACGGCCGCAACTTTGTCGAACTCACCCAGCTGCAGCCAGGCGTCTCCGCCGCCAACAACTTCGTCAACACCGGCAAGGGCCTCAACGGTGGCGTGGACATGTCGATCAACGGCAACCCCACCACCAACAACCTCTTCCTCGTCGACGGCGTCAACAACAACGATGTAGGCTCCAACCGCACCATCCTTATCTATCCGTCGAATGAGGCCATCGCCGAGTTCAAGATGTTGCTCAACAGCTACGGCCCCGAATACGGGCAGGCATCCGGCGGCATCATCAGCATCGTTACCCGCAGTGGCAGCAACGCCTTTCATGGCAGCGCCTTCTACAACGGCCGTAACGACGCGCTCGACGCCTACACCTTCTTCTCCGCTCCCAACGCCGGGCAGGGCCTGCCCCTCAACGGCAAGGACAAGGAGCGCCGCAACGACTGGGGTTACTCCTTCGGCGGTCCCATCATCAAGAACAAGCTCTTCGGCTTCTGGAGCGAGGAATGGAACCACGAAATCAAGGGCCGTCAGGTCAGCGCCTGCGTCCCAACAGCCGCCGAACGCGCTGGTGATTTCTCAACCCTCGGCTGCAACACGGCAAACTTCCCGGACTTCAGCAAAGTCCCCGCAACAGCTCTTGCTGGCCCGCACACGCTGACGGGAGTCGATCCATCCACAGCCACCATGCTGCAGATGCTTCCGATGCCCACCACGCAAAACGGCGCGCTCAACTCCAACGGTCAGAACTGGTCTTCGTCGCTCCCGACCGGCCTCTTCTGGCGCGAAGAAAATGCTCGCGTCGACTACGACCTCAACCAGAAGAACCACATCATGGGCCGCTACACGCAGGACACATGGTCGAACCCCGCCTTCAACGCTGGCTACTGGGGTGACACCGTCTATCCCGCGCTGAACAGCAACTGGGCTCAGCCGTCCAAGTCCATCACCGCACACTGGACCTCAACTCTCACCAGTTCGCTCGTCAACGACGCGGCATTCAACTACTCCAACAACCGCATTCAGATCACCGCGGGCGGCACTGACCCCGGCCTTCTGGCTCAGGTCTCCTCCGCGATTCCGACTCTCTATCCTGAATCG
>Ga0209038_10000554_pt1 | contig 11342 bp, 10 predicted proteins | sample BogFormECP03_OM3_FD_188237 | JGI IMG/M metagenome (GOLD analysis project Ga0209038, IMG submission 188237) | Bog forest soil microbial communities from Calvert Island, British Columbia, Canada - ECP03_OM3 (SPAdes) (version 2) | ecosystem: Environmental > Aquatic > Freshwater > Wetlands > Bog ...
GTTTTATTCCAATTCGGATGCATTGTTTGTCCAGATTGAACTCACTGGTGATCGAGCAGGACTGCCGCCCATCCGGAGGCTGTTTATGATCCAGAGCATTGTCATCGTCGAACAAACGCCGTCTTTTTCTGTTTTCAGATCTGCCTTCTTATTCGCCGCCTTGAGAACGGCGCCGATCATATCTGACTGCCTGAATTTAGTCGTGAAATAGTCCTCGTAAGCCATAAGTGCTGATTCCTCCTCTGTCTCAGTGTCCGCAAATCATCAGTAGATTCTCGACACGTCCAAATATGTAAGCGGCATTTGGCTCTCAATGCGGTCATTTCTCCGAAAAATTTCGTGCAAGAGACAAAAAAGCAACGGAAGCTGCGCTTTCAATGTGCCGGGTGCGGGTTTGGAAGCGTTTCTAGCGAGGAATGCTATGCCTAACTAAATAGCCGAAACAGCAAGGCGGGCCAACTTGGTGCAACTTCGACTAAATCGTCCCGAGAGGTCTGCAAGAAACTTAAGCGTCGGTTCGATCTGCCCCTCTTCTTTCCTTACTGAGGCGGGTATCCGGTCGCTGGCTCAGCCGGTGGCCCTTCCGCGGGATTTCTTTCCCGGGCGTGATCGTTTCGGCCAAAAAACATCGCTTACCTAAGTGCGAACGTCCGAGACAAGGCAGTTTCTGAACGCAACGTCGTTCGACGTACCAAATTCAATAAGGAAACCGAAGGAAGACACGATGAAAAACGCTGCCGTCGCATCGTTGCGTGCTAACTCCGGAAGCTCGAGAGGATTTATGAAACAGACAGACACTCATCAATATCTACAGACCCTGCGTTTACATCTTCTGGACATGTCGAGAGTATCCCAACGAGGCGTTGACTACTCGATCAAGGCCTATAAATTGGGCTGTCCGGAGTTTTGTGCAAGCGCTCGAGACAACACCGATGAAATCAACATACTGCATCGTGAGATCACTGAGATCGTACAGGAACTGCTGCTGATGGAACTTGCGCACGAGTCGGACTTACGCCTCATTCTGACCTCCGCCCGAATCTGTAACGCCCTGCAGACAATGCACTGCCAGGCGGTCGAAATTGCGCGGAACAGCATGCGTCTTGTCGAAAATGGCGGGCTCAGATGCACAGACCTCACCACGATGGGCGATGTTGTCAACAGCTTGGTGCGATTGTGTGTTGTTTCCCTTTTTGACGAGGGGATTGAGCATGCACAGACGGTTCTCCAAAGCGACGGAGTTGAGCGCCTGTTCGAGACGACCTTCTATGACTGGTATAGAACCATCGATCATAGAGCGCGAACCCAGGCAGGCTATGAGCTTGCCATAACGAAACACCTCAGCCAAATAGTCCGGCAAACGCATGAGGTGGCAGACGCAATCGTCTTCTGGCTGGGAGATGCAGACCGCGCATCGCTTCTTGATGCAAGCAAGAGGCAGCACTTACTCCGCGAGACAACGAAGGACGTCGGAGGCCCGGAGGTTACAGTCTCATGTGGAATGCGATCGTTTCTCCAGAGTGTGGACATCTGTTTTGCTGATACCTGCTTTTGGAGGATGTAGGTTGGGTCACCGCTACAGAACTTACACGGCCCCGATTGGCACCTCCAAGCCACTGCCTGAACCATAGGGGCCTGTCCGGGGGCATGCAGCACTGTTGGAACGCTTAGGAACCAGCATTTTGCCTGTCCTTACGGGGGCAGTTATTCGGTCGCGGGCTCAGCTTGTGACCGCCCTCGGGATTTCTTCCTGGGCGTGATCGCTTCGGCCAAGAAACATCGCTTACCTAAGTGCGAACGTGCTAGACAAAGCGGTTTCTGCGGCCGATCTGTGTCGAACAGATTCGCGACGGCCCGATGGGAAGACAAACATCTTTTTACCAACCGAAAGGAACCGACAATGGCAGTTGATTATTTTCTGAAACTCGATGGGATTCAAGGCGAGTCCGCGGACTCAAAGCACAAAGACGAGATACGAATCATGAGCTGGAGCTGGGGTGCTTCCCAGGTGTCCTCCGTGGCAGGCACTGGCGGATCGGGCGCGGGCAAGGCAGATCTGTCTGATTTCAGCGTCATGACCTACTTCGACAAGGCAACGCCGAAGTTCTTCAAGTCGATCGGCCTGGGGACCCACATCAAAACCGGCACGATGAACGCGGTCAAGTCCGGCGGTGATGGCAAGCCTTACCTGAAGGTCGACTTCAAGGAGCTGTTTGTCAGCAACCTGCAGATTTCGGGAACGAGCGAGATTCCCATGGTCAGCCTCTCGTTCACCTACAACGAGATCAAAATCGACTACTCCACGCAGAACGAGCAGGGGAACCTCGCCAGCACTGGTCCGATCACTTACAACAGGAAGGAAAACAAGCTCTCGTAAGCCGCTCATTCGTGGGCGCGCTCGTTCTATCGAGCCAGAACCCGGACGTCGCAGGACTTCACCAGCGATCCCCCAAGCGGCGCCTGTACCGGGTACGAACACGATGCAGATTTTTCTACTTGGAGGGTACCCCAACTAAGCCGGTCATGCGTCACCAGGCGTGTCGTGCCTCACTTCCGTAAACCCTTGAACATCTGGCGCCTCCAACCTAACGTAGTCCCCAATGCGCTGCCGGATCAACTCCCGGTAGCGCATTTTGCGCAAAAACGCGAAGCACATGCTGTTGATTGTCGTTATTCCCTAATGCCTTTCCTTATGGGGCGGGTTTCCAGTCGCTGGCTCAGCCGGTGGCCCTCCCGGGATTTCTTTCTCGAGTGTGATCGTTTCGGCAAGAAAACATCGCTCTCCTAGGTGCGAGCGTATGAGGCAAAGGAGTTTCCGAATGCATCGTCGTTCGACATACCAAAATTCAATAAGGAAACGGAAGAACACGATGAAAAACACACTGAAACGTGGGTCCATTGCCTTAGGTCTTGGACTGACGCTGACCACACTATGTCAGGCACAACAGGGAAATCTCCAAGGCGCTCCATCAGCAACGCCGCTTAGTTTCAAGGTTCCGCCGCACGCGTTGTCTGCGATCTCATTTTCAACAGCGCCGAATGCGCAGTGCTCCGTGGCTCCTGCGACCGACAGCAGCTCGGCGAAAGCCTTCACGGTTTTTGCCAACGACGAAGGGACTGCGACCTTTTATGCGACGCCGTCGCAAGAATCGTCGTCCGCCGTACAGCTTGTCGCCACCTGCTCTTCGGGGAACCGACAGACGATCGAGATACAGCCCGTGGCCGGGGCCAAACCGTTAGTGCCACGAGCTTCTTCGAACGCAGAGACAGACCTGCGGTTCGGCCATACCGTGCGCCCCGCTCTTACGGGAGACCCAATGGCTCTTTCGAGCCAGGAGTTAGTGAAGCGTGGATATCCATCGCGGCCAGACCTGCAAAAGGCTCCTGGAGCGTATGCAAGCTGGCTCAAGGCTGTCTCGAAACCGGCTACGTTCATTCCGCCGAAGACGGTGAATGTGGAGGGGCGTCACCATGGTCCAGCCAAAGTCTCCGCGGGTCCGGGCGGTCCGGCCAAAGTCGGCAACGATCCGGGCGGTTCAAACAACTGGAGCGGCTACGTGCTATCTGGCCTTGGCGTTTCGAAACCATTCGATTGGGTCGTTGGACTCTGGAATGTTCCGGCCACTGTGGGCGGAGAAGCGGGGACGACGACTTGGTCATCTTTCTGGATCGGACTTGATGGGTGGAATTCCGGCGACGTGGTACAGGATGGAACCAACCAAATTGTAACCGTCTCGAACGGAATCGCCTATCGCACCTACTATCCGTGGACAGAGATCTGGCCTCAGGAACTGGAACAGGCGATTTCGAACTTCAACATCAATCCAGGCGACGAGATCTACTCCGAAGTGTACATGGGAGACGCTAACGGCAATGTGAATCCCTGGGGCGGATATGGTTATTTCTGGTTCGAAGATCTAACCACGGGCCAATACACCTTTCTTTCCACTCAGTTCAATAGCGGCACCTACTACGGCAACAACGCGGAGTGGATCATGGAACGGCCCAGTATCAACGGTGTCAACGGAGATTTCTTTGATTTATCGGACTACTGGTATGCGGTGATGCAGGATCCATATGCGGGGACCTCGGACGGTGATTACACTGGCTACCTAGGCCCGGGAGAAGGCGACATCAGCTACCAGCTCACTATGTACAACGGCAACGACCCGCTCTCGACCGTGTACCCGATCAATAGCGACGAAATGGAGTTCATCTGGTTGAACTATCACTAAACGACGCCAATTCCGAAGCTCGGTGACATAACCAATAGTGAGTCTTCAGCGCTCAGCGTTCAGCAGGCAGCCTTGGCAATCAGGGCTGCAGGCTGAGCAAGCTGAGCGCGTCTTTTTTTGACCAATGCGCTGCCGGATCATCTCCAGTGGCGCATTTTTGTTCATAAAGCCGGAGCACACGCTGTTGATGTCGTTTATTCGCTAGTGATCGCTGGCAGCCTGTGACCCGCCCTCGAGATTTCTTCCCTGGACGTGATCGTTTCCGCCAAAAAACATCGCTTTCCAGGTGAGCGTGCAAGACAAAGCAATTTCTGCACGCAACATTCGCTCGACCCCACCAAGGAGAAGAGATCATGAAAGCAATCTGGAGTACCTCAACTTTAATATTGGCGCTGGCGATCGCTTTGCCCGCAAACACGAGTTTCGCAGATGTGCCCGGAGCGCATCCAGGATATCTGCACGCACTGTCCGACTTGCGTTACGCCCGCGCTCTGATCGAAAACGACTCGCCGGCGGCGGTGGAACATGACCAACACTGGGCCCTCCACGAAATCGACGAAGCCATTCGCGTGATCAAAGAGGCCGCAATCGACGATGGGAAAGATTTGAATGTGCATCCGGCGGTTCAGCCCCAATGGCCTGTTTCGGGTCGGTATCACCGCGCCCTGGAGGCCATCGGAAATGCGCATCGCGATGTGGCAGACCATGAGCAGAACGAGTTTGCGCGCGGTCTTCGCGACCGGGCCATCGATCACATCGACGAAGCCCACCGCGCCGTCGAGCATGCGATCCAGACCGCTAGCTGGAACCACTAAACGCTACTACGCGACCGTTTCGAAAAGAGGCTCAGCGGCGCGGGTACCGGACACGGACCGAATTCTTAGACCTCGCACGAAAGAAGGAACTATGCTTATCAACGAAAACACCACCTGGGAGGAAGAGGGCAGCAAGAGCCCCCCCGGAAGCGATGGCCGTGTTCGTGATGCCTTCAAGAATGGCACGGCTAAGAAGGTGCTTCTGGCGCCTACTTTCAAGTTGTACAAGTTCAACGAGTACAAGACACTCACTGCTCAAGGCGCAACATCAGTCAGCCCGTGGTGGAGCCCGTACGATGCCTACGAGTGGGATGCGGGCTGGATTGAACGTAAAAACCTGGCCGCGCATCTCCATGTCAACATCCGTGAACTGGGGCGCGTTACCTCGGCCATCAAGGAGAACTGGAACTCGCTTTCTTATGTGCTGGTGACCCAAGTGAAGAACGCCGCGTATGGGTATTTTGGGGGCTTCGCCCAAATGACCCGTATTGACGCCGGGCAGGCTTCTAAACGCGATGGGAACATCGAGGCCAAGGGAAGTACCAAGAATCTTCCCGGCGGCGGAACTCAGTTCTACATCCCCAATCTAACCTCGGACGATGTCATCTTGGTCAGCGTCGAATTGCTCGCCTGATGAGCAGAATCTAGCCGATGCGTGCGGGCCACTCGGACGGCGATCTTATGGACAGCACTCCGGGATCGCCCGCCGTGAGCGCATCGGTTTCTAATGCTTGTGGGATATAACGGAGGCGCTTCGAGGTAAAGGAACACATTAAAGCAACATGTCGCGCTCGCGACTGTGAGTCATGGACACGTCCCCAGACCAGTTAATGCCCATCGTCCTGACCAGCTTCGCAAGCAGGCTTCGCGATGCCTGAGATCCGAACTTTCCGACCACACCCCTTGCAGCTACTGCGCTCGTTCGTGAGGGCCTACCTGCGCTTGGTTGATGTGGACGTAGCCTGGCAGGATCGAATTCATTTCTTTGCAGCACTTCTCACTTCACCGCATGGTCCGGAATTCCCATTTTTTGGCTTTGAGAGCGCGAAAATACTCTAAAGAGGCATCGCGCGCCGCTTTCCGCCTGTCGGAGCTCTGAAGGCCTACACTTGATGTAGCGGGAAATAGGTGCATGAGGGATCATGTTGGATAAGACAGTTAATTAGCTTGTTTATTCCCTTGTGATTAGCTTGCTTTGCGAGAGGAAGCCATGACGGGTTTTGGTGAACCGCCCTCAAAGGCTGGGGTTACGCAGCTTCTCAAAGCATGGAGCGAGGGAGACGACGTTGCCCTGGAACAGCTGACTCCGGTGGTCGAAAACGAGCTGCGCCGTATAGCCCATCGCTGCATGGTGAGGGAAAAGCCTGGCCATATTCTGCAATCCGCCGCCCTGGTCAACGAGGCCTACCTCCGACTCGTGGACATTCCGGCAGTCAGCTGGCAGGACCGCACTCATTTTTTCGCAATGTGCGCGCGTCTGATGCGACGCATCCTCACGGATTACGCTCGTTCGCGCAATTATCAGAAACGAGGAGGCGGGGCCGTTCACGTTTCTCTGGACGAAGGTTTGCTTGTGACCTCCGGGAAAGAGGCTGACATCACGGCATTGGATGAGGCCCTTAGTCAGTTTGCGCTCCTTTATCCGCGGCAGAGCCAGGTCGTGGAATTGCGCTTTTTTGGCGGCCTCGAGGTAGACGAGGTCGCGGAGACCCTGAAGATATCCGCCGCGACCGTGCGGCGCGATTGGAAATTTGCCAAAGCCTGGTTATTGCGGGCTGTTAGCGGAGAGTGAGAGACTCATCCTAAGCGGGCCGGTTCACGGTTACGCCATCAGTTACGCCCAGCCATGACTCCACCATCGACGGGGAGTACAACACCAGTTATCCAGCCACTCTGCTCAGCAGCGAGGAACAGAATTGCTTCTGCAACGTCTGCGGGCTGACCATTGCGACCGAGGGGATGGAATGCGTTGAACGTTGGGAGAACCTTCGCGACGTCTTCCTGGCTGAGAAAAGTCGAATACACTGGAGTTTCTACAACAGCGGGCGCGACAGCGTTGATTCGGATTCCATCAGCCGCCAGTTCAAGAGCGAGATTGCGCACCAGTGCATGCACACCGGCATTGGCCGCCGAATAGGCGCTCGACGGCGTGGCACCGACTGCTTGGAGAGCCCACATCGATCCTGTTTGCACAATTGCGCCACCGCCGCGCTTCTTCATTGCCTTAGCAGCAGCCTGTGCCGTGAAGAACTTGCCTTTAAGGATCGTGTCCAGGAACCAATCGTACTCGTCCTCAGTGATTTCGCCGAAAGGCTTCGGCTTAAAGACTCCTGCGTTGTTGATGAGGATGTCGAGCCCCCCGAATTGATCTTCCGCTTGTTTTACCAGTTCAGCACCCACGGTGGGCTTAGCGATGTCGCCAGCCACCACAATAACCTTGTTGTCAGCGCTGATCTCATTCGCCGTAGTCTCAAGCTTGGCCATGTCCCTTCCATTGAGTACAACGGAGGCACCCTCCGCCACCAGCCTCTTCGCTGTTTCCTTGCCAATGCCAGAGCCGCCGCCCGTAACGATTGCCACTTTATCTTTAAATCGCATTTTCATCCTTTCCCTATCTAGTGATAGATAGGGAAAGGATAAGACGCTGCGATGTGCGCGTCAAGCCTATCTATCGTCCGGTAGGCAAAATTTGCTATTCTAATCGTATGGAAGCTACTCAGATCAAGATTCTCGACGCCGCCGAACAGCGTATTCGGACTGCGGGCTATCACGGATTCAGCTTCCGCGAAATTGCTGCCGATGTTGGCATCAAGAGCTCAAGCGTCCATCATTACTTCCCAACAAAAGAATCGCTGGGAGTTGCTGTAGCGCGGCGCTACACGGATCGATTCTTTGCAGCCCTGCCAGCCGAACCCTTGGAACCGCAGGCTGCACTAAGAAAGGCATTCCTCCGTGCGATTGAATCGGACGGCCGAGTGTGCCTCTGTGGCGCGTTGGCTTCCGGGGCCGGGTCTCTGCCTCCTTCAGTTGCGGCCGAAGCCAGGCGGTTCTTTGAAGAATCGCTTCGGTACCTGTCGGAGCGAACCGATCAAAGGGGCACGGCACGCCACAACTGGGCGACTCAGGTTCTCGCACAGCTTGAGGGCGCTATGCTTGTAGCTGTGGCCCTTGGAGATCGCACTGCCTTTGCGCGGGCGACGCAGACGTTTCCAGAATTCCAGCGTAGACGTGTTCGAGCCTAGACGAGAGATTAGTGGAGAGCGAGCGATGAATCCTGAGCGCGCGGATCGTGTGGAGCAACTGTACCACGCGGCTCTGGAGCGCGACGCTTTGGAGCGCGACGCATTCCTGCGACAGGCATGCGGCGACGACCAGGCACTGGAGCAAGAAGTCCGGTCATTGCTGGCCGCGCACCAGGAAGCTGAAAGCTTCCTGGAGAGTCCAGCTTTGGATGTAGTTGCGCGGGTGATTGCTCTGTACGAGGACAAAAAGCCGGACGAGAGCAGCGACCCTCTAATCGGCCAGACTGTCTCGCACTACCACGTTTTGGAAAAATTGGGTTCCGGCGGCATGGGTGTCGTCTACAAGGCCGAGGACGTCCGGCTTCACCGGTTCGTCGCCCTCAAATTTCTTCCCGATGAGGTTTCCCGCGACCCGCAGGCGCTTGCGCGCTTCCGCCGCGAGGCCCAGGCGGCTTCGGCGCTGAACCATCCCAATATCTGCACGATTTATGACATCGGCGAGGAAGACGGCCGCGCCTTTATGGCGATGGAGTTCCTTGACGGCGCAACTCTGAAGCACATTATCCTCGACCGTCCGCTCGAAACCCAAGAACTGCTCCGCATTGCCATTGACGTTACCGACGCGCTCGACGCAGCCCACTGCCATGGCATAGTGCATCGCGACATCAAGCCGGCCAACATATTCGTTACGCGGCGCGGGCATGCAAAGATTCTCGATTTCGGTCTGGCAAAAGTCACGGCCAGGGTCGCCGCCGGCCACGGAGAATCCGAAGAGCACCTGACCAGCCCGGGCGTGATGCTCGGCACTGCGGCGTACATGTCGCCGGAGCAGATACGTGCGAAGGATGTGGACGCACGCACAGATCTGTTCTCTTTGGGGGCGGTGCTCTACGAGATGGCCACCTGCAAGATGCCCTTCCCGCATGACAGCCTGGGTGAGATTTGCGGGGCAATTCTGCACGAGGATCCGGTGTCGCCGTCACAGCTCAATCCGCAGGTTTTGCAGGGATTAGAGGCGGTGATTCTGCGGGCGCTGGAGAAGGACCGGGACCTGCGGTACCAAAGCGCGGCTGACATGCGGGCGGAACTGCAACGGCTGAAGCGCGACAGCGCGAGCGGACGGCGTGCAGCGGCGAGTTCAAGCTTGGTAGCGACGCCCGGCTCGGAGACTATAGCCGCACCCGGATCGGGTGCGGTGGCTCTGGCCAGTGTGACCGAAGTGCCGTGCAGCCCGTCGGCCGCCAAAAAGAAACGCTGGTCGCTGCTCGCCGGGACAGCGGTTGTGCTGATTGCGGCACTGGTCGGCGCGGGTTTGTACTACCGCTCGCACATGAGCAAGCCGCTTACTGACAGAGACACGATTGTAGTCGCCGACTTCGACAACAAGACGAGCGACGCGGTGTTCGATGACACGCTGAAGGCGGCGCTCACGATCGCGCTGAACCAATCGCCATTCCTGAATGTTCTTTCTGATAGCAAAGTCACGGCGACGCTGAAGCAGATGACCCGCCCGGTCAATACGAGGCTGACGCCCGACGTTGCCCGGGAACTCTGCATGCGGGCGGGCAGCAAGGCCTATATTGCAGGCTCGATCGCGAACCTGGGCAACGAATACGTGGTTGGGCTGAAGGCGATCAACTGCCAGAGTGGCGAACCACTGGTCCAGGAGCAGGTGACGGCGAACGGCAAGGAGAAGGTACTGAATTCGCTGGGCGACGCCACGGCGAAGCTGCGTAGTCAGCTGGGCGAGTCGCTGGCTTCGGTGCAGAAGTTCGATGTCCCGTTGGAACATGCCACTACATCTTCGCTGGAAGCGTTGCAAGCCTACAGCCTCGCGAGAGAAGTTTACGGGGAGAAGGGACCCGATGCGGCCGTGGTTTACGATCAGCGCGCCATTCAGCTCGATCCAAATTTTGCCACGGGATACCATGCGGTAGCTGCAGACTACGGTAGCCTGGGCGAGTTAGGACGCGCCCGCGAGTACTTCACCAAAGCATTTCAATTGCGGGAACACGCCAGCGAGCGGGAGAGACTGGTTATTACATCCGATTATTACCGGAACGTTACCGGGGAGCTAGACAAGGCAGCACAGGCTTATCAGCAACTGATTGAGAATTACCTGCGATCGAGATTCGGATACCAGCAATTGGGTGAAGTCTATGGCGCACAGGGAAAGCTTGAGAAAGCGGTCGAGTTGACGCGTCAGGCGCAGAAGCTCGCGCCGGAACGTGTCGGTGTTTATGGAAACCTCGCCAATTACCTGCTCGCCTTGCAACGTCAGGATGAGGCGCGACAAACAATCCGTGAAGCCCAGAAGCGGAAGCTCGACGGGTTCATACTCCACAATGCGCTATATGGCATGGCCTTTCTGGCTGCGGATGCTTTGGCAACGGCCCAGGAGCAGCGGTGGTATGCGGACCACCTGGCAGTGGAGAACTTCGGCCTTTCACTGGACTCGGACAGCGACGCATATGCTGGTCATCTGAGCAAAGCACGCGAGCGAACAAAGCAGGCCGTGGATTCTGCAGTGCGGGCTGACGGCAAGGAGTCGGGTGCGATCTGGTGGGAGAACGCCGCATTGCGCGAGGCTGCATTCGGTAATTCGAGCGGAGCGAAGAAGGCCGCGGTTGAAGGGTTAAAGCTGTATCCCGCGAGCCTTGGGGTACAGGTGGAAGCCGCGCTGGCCTCCGCCATGGCGGGTGAGACTGAGCGGGCGCGGTCTTTGGTACGGGACCTGAACCAGCGCTATCCGCTGGGTACCCAGGTGCAGTCGCTCTGGCTACCCGCTATCAATGCACAAGTCGCGCTAAACCAGCGGAATGCGACCGAAGCCACCGAGCAGCTTCAGATGGCGCTTCCCCCGATCGAATACGGGGGGATCGATTTCATCCCCCAGATTTCATGCCTGTATCCAACCTACGTTCGCGGCGAGGCGTACTTGGCCGCTCGACAAGGCACGCAGGCCGCCGCCGAGTTCCAGAAGATTCTCGACCACAGCGGCATCGTCTGGAATTGTTGGACGGGAGCGTTGGCGCATCTGGGAGTGGCTC
>Ga0209038_10000555_pt1 | contig 11333 bp, 8 predicted proteins | sample BogFormECP03_OM3_FD_188237 | JGI IMG/M metagenome (GOLD analysis project Ga0209038, IMG submission 188237) | Bog forest soil microbial communities from Calvert Island, British Columbia, Canada - ECP03_OM3 (SPAdes) (version 2) | ecosystem: Environmental > Aquatic > Freshwater > Wetlands > Bog ...
TAAATCCAACTGAAATAAAATTTCATCCCAAGCCCTGACTGATGATAGCCGTTTGTACTGTTCGCCTAACGCTACGATGTAAACGTATCCGTCGATCAGTTACCCGCTATCCGCTTGCAATACCGAGCGCGCCATGAGCAGTGCCGTACGGCAAAGCAATGAATGACCGCCCCGGCGCGGCATGGGAACAAGTTAGGCGCGGGCCACTGATGCGCGTTTAGTAATTCTGGAACGACAGAGAATGAAGATCGTTTTCCCCGCGCGACTTCGTGTGGTTATTATATGGTTGAATTAAGCCGATCCAAGAAAATCGCACTCGACGGTGAAACTGTGAATCGTTCTCTCCGCGAAATCTTGGCCGAGTCCCATATTTCGGCGGTTGCTGTCGCGGTGCTTCTCTTGTGGTCGATTGCCTCGGGATTTCAAGCTTTATGGGGTCCGCTGTCACACGCGGCCAGTTTCGTGTTTACCGCGGTGGCGATCCTTGATATTCCCTACATTTCTCCTACACGTACTTTCGCCGACCGCCTCGAATTAATCAATTCAGCGCAGTTTCTCTTCGATTCCCTTATCAGCTTTGCAGCAGCGTGCCTGCTGTCTCGCTGGGTCTATGGTGTGGGACCACTCCGAAGTCTGAGGACGTGTCGCACGGAACTAGCACGGAGGGAACATGTTTGAGAGGTTGAGGCGGACTTTGGTCGAGAGCTATGTTGGCGCGATCGGTCTTGGGTACCTTCTCGCGGACTGCATTCTGCGGTTTGTAAATATCTTTAGTTCACCCGTTGCAACTTGGCTTGCTCGAAACGAATTTCGGGAATTCAGAGCGCCCGCCGCGGCGCCGGCGAGCTTCGAGCTGCAACCTGCGCTACCTGAAGCGATCAGCTTCTTTCTCATTCTTGTGGTCTGGTACTTCTTGTTGCGCTGGCTTTATTTCAAGCCCCTGCAGAAAACTTCAACGGATTTGGCGCCGAGTCCAGAACAATCTGTTTAAGCGTCCTCAAACGTCGTCGGAATTCGGACGGCGATGTGAACCCGCCCCTCTCCTATGGCTTGGCGGGTTTTGCCGGGACCGTTGGCTTTGCTACCTTTCCGGGTTCGCCGACCTTTGGGCTTAATAACGTCAGGGAGTCTCTGGCGTTGAATGGGTATTGGCGTACGGATTGTTGCCCTGTGGTGTTCAGGCTTATGTCCACTCGGCGGTTGTTGGCCATCACGATTACCGGTAGGTTCGCGTTGATTTTTTGACGCTCCTCTGGCGTTAGATCGGGATTTTGGTCGATCAGTTGTTTTACTTGGGCTTCGGTCAGATTGTCTTCTTTGCCCACGGAACGCGTTTCGATGTTGGCTGCAGGGATGCCGTGTTCTACCAGGTAGGACTTGGAGCGCTCGACGCGGCGATCGGTTAATTGCTTGTTGTAATCTACCGGGCCGCGGCGGTCGGCGTGGCCTTCGAGGATCAGGTGCGCTTCGGGCTTGAAGGTGAGATAGCGTACGAAATCTTTGGCCAGGGCTTGCAGTACTTTTTCCTGGCTTTCTACGAGGCCGCCCGTGGGATTAGCGGCTGTTGGGCGGGCCGTGGGGAAATAGATACTGTGCAGCGCTAGACGCGTTTCTAGTTCCTTTACTTCGGGTGGTGGAGCTGGGGCTTGCACTTCTACGTAGAGGGTGCAATCGGCTGTGCCGCTGCGGCCATCGTCTACGCGGCCAAAGATGGTGTATTGGCCTGGGGCTAGATTTGTGGTTTGCAGCTTTACTGCCCAGCCGGTGCCTTCGATTGTGCCGCCCGTGGTTTTCCAGAAATAGGTTAGCGGATCGTTGTCTGGGTCGCTGGCTGTGGCGGTGATTTCTACTGTGTCGCCGGATACTACTTCGCGGCGATTTGCTGAGCAACTGATTGTGGGTTGGCGATTGGGTAGCGGCTCGACGCGAACGTTCACCTCGCAGGCGGCTGTGCCATTTCGGGAATTGTCTATGCGGGCTTTTATTGTGTAGGTGCCCACGTGGCGGTCGCCGGAATTCCAGCGGGCGTCTGGGCCGGTGCCATCTACCGTGCCTTCGGTGGCGGACCAGGAATAGTTTAGAGGATATTGGCCGGGATTGGATACTTGCGCGTGGACGGCTATGAAATCATCGGAGCCTGCATACACGTAGGCTGGGACTGCCGAGCAGGTGGCCACCATTGGCTCCGGCGGCGGGGGCGGGGGTGGGTGGTTGCCGAAGCGCAGGACGATTCCGGAGGAGAGACGGACATTGTTCTGCCATCCGCGATCCTGGCCGCTCGACGAGAACGGATCTCTGAAATGAGTGAGCAGGTAATCGGCTTCGATGGCACGCCAGGCGATCCGGCGGGTGATTTTTATGTCTAGCCCGGCGCCGAACATGGCGGCGAAAGCGGTGTCGGAGCCTAGCGGAGTGCAGGTTGGATCGCTGCCGCATCCTGAGACGGTTACGGAGCTTGCATGGACTCCGCCGGCTAGCGCTTGCGCGAAGGGCGTGAATCTTTCGAAGTGGCGATACGAGAGGCGCGGGCCGGCCATAAAGGTGTAGGCGCTGCCGTTGGCATCGAGGGTTTCGCTTCCCGTGGGAGTGAGTAAAGTTAGCTTGGTGTTATCGAAGCCGGCGAAATCTGCTGCCAGGCCAAGCCAGCGATTAAAATTATAGGCGAGGGAGGTGCTGCCGCCGTGGAGGTAGCCCATGCGATTGTTGGGCGAGGTGGGCAGGGCGCGCCAGAAGCTGTAGCCGATGAACCATTCCAGTTTCGGGTAATCATTTGATGGATCGCCGAAGCTTTGCGGGGTGGCTGACGGTGCGGCTGTCGGTGCAGCGCCCGGAGCGGTAAGACTTGGGGAGTTAGTGGCTGTAGCATCGGCGGAAGTACTGACGTTCGCCGGCGTGGCGCCGGCTGAAGGAGCCGGCGGGGACGCCAGCGGTGCGGAAGTAGTCGGCGATACGTTGGCGGTGGAGATTTGCGCCGTGGTCGTTGACGGGTTTGATTTTGGCTTAGCGTCGTCGCTGGCATGGAGCGCGGGCATTATTGCCGCGGCTAGCGCTGCTGTGGCGATTAATCGGGCTGCGAAATTCATTGTTGCCCCCTGAATCGTGCCTTGCTGCTCCGGCGCGGGGCCCAAGTTCCTCGCTGCGCGTGCATTGTTTCGACCGGTGATTCTCGTCTCGCGAATCGCCGATGCTTACGGGGCCGGAACATTGATGACGGTGTTGACCATGGTGACCGACGCAACGAGTGACAGAGCGCGGCCATTCAGCGTCGTGATGTTGGTGACGCCGGCGGTGGAGAACGTGACTCCGGCGGAAGCGATGATGGTGCCCACCATGGTGCCGCCTCCGGACGGATTGATGGTGGCCATGCTGCCCACCTGCCAGAAGACATTTTTGGCTTGCGCGCCATTGATGAGCATTACGTTGCGAGGCATTCCTGCATCGCCTACCGTTAGCGAAGAGGACATTTGGAATATCCAGACGGCGTTGACGTCGCCGCCGGCGTCTAGAGTTAGATCACCGCCGGTGATCATGAAGGAATGGGCTGCGGCTTGATAGACGCCCGGAGGAAGCGTTAGCAGGGCCAGTTGGCCGGAGCCTGGATCGGTGCCTCCCGGCATTGCGGCTGGGGAGATGGCTATGTAGGTGGCTTGCGCGTCGGCGGCGGCTTGCGTGGCGATCATTAGAGTAGTCGAGGTGCCTTCGGTCGGGCAGGCTACCGTGGGATTCGGCGGGGCGGTGTCTATGGCGCCGTTGACGAAGCCGACGTTGAGGGGTGTTTCGGTGTAAACGCATCCTGGGCCGGCATCGTTGAAGCCGGTGACTAGTGTGGAGGCGGCGGTCGTGCCGATGTCTCCATTGATTATCGTTTCGATTCCTTGGTTCGTTATGCCAGCAGCGCCGCCTAGGGAGCCGAAGGTTGCGGCTGTGCCCAGATTGGGCGCCGGTTGATCCGCGGCGGTGCCGGTGGTGAACGTCCACGGGTTTGGCGTGGTGCCGGCGGCTAGTGGGTTGCCGGCTACGTCGGTGGCTGCGTTTGTGATCGTGGCGGTGTAGGAGGTGCTGGCGGTTAGGTCCGCTAGCGGGGTGAAAGTGGCGATGTTGTTAACTGCGTCATAGGAGACTGTGCCGCTCACGGCTGCGCCTCCGGTTCCTGCTACGGCTAATGTGAAAGTGCCTGGGGCCAGGATTGTCGCCGGATTCATTGGTTCGCTGAAGGTGGCGTTGACGGTTTGCGTCAGGGCTACGTTCATGGCTGCGTCGGCCGGAATAGTTAGCGTGATTGTTGGCGGCGTTGTGTCCGGACCCGCGCCGGTGGTGAAGCTCCAGGAGTAGTCGGCGGCCAGGGCGTTGCCGCTTAGATCTTCGGCGGCAGTCGTGATTGTAGCGGTGAAATCCATCGCTGCGGGCAGCGGGCTGGCGGGGGTGAAAGTTGCTGAGGCGCCCGCGTATTGAACCGTGCCTGGTACGGATGCGCCGTTGGGGCCTGCGATTGCTAATGTGAAAGTTCCTGCGGCGGTGATTGTTGTTGGGTCCATGACCTTACTGAATGTGGCAGTGAGGATTGAATTCGTGGGGACATCTATGGCGCCGGACGCCGGGACCGTTGAGATAACGATTGGAGCGGTGGTGTTTGCGGCGATGCCGGTGGTGAATTTCCAGGCATAGTTGCCGGCTAACGCGTTGCCTGCGGCGCTTTGAGCTGCCGTGGAGATTGTTGCGGTGAAGTGAGTGTTGGCGGTCAGGTTGGCGGTCGGGGCGAATATTGCGGTGTTGGCGGCTGCGACGTAGGAAACGGTTCCGGCTACCTGAGTGCCTCCGCCTGAGACTGCTACGGTGAATGTGCCGGCGGCGGTGATGCTTGCCGGATTCATGGGCTCACTGAACGTGGCTATGATTTTTTGATTTAAGGGGACGTTGGTGGCGCCGTTGATCGGGATTGTGGAGATTACGGTGGGGACGGTGCCGGTGGTGAAGCTCCAAGGATAGTTGGCGGCAAGCGGGATGCCGAGCAAGTCGGTGGCGCCGGTAGTGATTGTTGCGATGTACGGAGTGGTGGGAGCTAGGAGTACGTTGGGAGTGAAAGACGCGGTCGTGCCGGTGTAGGTCACGGTGCCGCTTACCGACGCGCCGCCTGGTCCGGTGACGACGAACGTGGAAGTGTTGATCGAGGCGGGATCCATGGCTTCATTGAACGTTGCGGAGATTACTTGTGCTACGGGGACGGCTACCGCGCCGTTGGCCGGGACGGTGGTGGCGACGATGGGGATCACCGCCGCGGTTTGTTCGCGGCCGCAGCCTGAGACTAAAGCTGTCGCGAGGATGGCTAGCGCCCCAATTGTTTGCAGCGAAATATTGCGCATCACGCACTCCTATTCAAGCGCCAGAGAAAGCGCGGCCTGATCGCTCAATCCACGACTCGCGGAAAGCCCAGGGACGGCGCGGAAAAACTCCTGCGGCAGAAGTCCCCTTGGCCCCGTGAAAGAAACTAGTGCGAGATGCGCGGCGATAGTTCTCGAATGGGCAGCGCATACGTCCGCGCTGCTCGAGCGCGTTCACACTGTTGTGCCAAAAGCGTATTTCGAAACGAGTGATTCATAATTGCTCAGGCGCGTGCAGTCTGTGCAAGAGGAGCGCCAAAGGAGATGAGCGCTTTTTGACTTCGGAGGCGGAGATAAATCAGGCGGTATGCTCTTGATTTCAAAAGCGAACAGGGGCGAAAGCGGTTTCAGTGGCGAAAAGAAGATTGGCGGCGGAACTTCATTCCGTTCCAAATGCGGAAGCGCGCAGTGCCAAATCAAAACGCAGTCCGCGGTCTCTCAACGTGCGCGCCGCTTGAAAGCCTTACGGGGCTGGCTTTAGGCGCCGGGGTTTTGGGCGAACGCGTTCGTACTTAATGGCTATCAGGCCCTGCTCGTAGGTTTTGTTTTCTACTGACGTGAAATTGCGTTGAGGAAAGCCGCTGGGGAAGAGTGGGATGCCTTCGCCTAGTAGCACGGGGACTACGCCGAGGTAGAGGCCATCCACCAGGTCGGCGTTCAGGAATTCGCGGGCTAGTTCGCCGCCGCCCATTAGCCAGATGTCTTTGCCGCCGCGGCGGGCGCGCAGTTCTCGGGCCAGATCTAAGGGCGATTGATTGGTGAAGATCAGGCCTTCGCGTTTGCCGGGAAGCTGCGTGCGCGACATTACATATGTGGGCATCTTGGAATCGGTGAACGTGCCGCCCATGCGCAGAGCAGCGTCGAAGGTCTTCCGTCCCATGATGGCTGCGTCAATGGTGGCGAAGAAGGGGGCCATGGAATAGCCCTTGGGCATGAACAGGAAGTCCACGGCGCCATTGAGGCGGGCGATGTAGCCGTCGAGGCTAATGCCGACGCCGAGGATGATTTTGCGCATCCTTGAAAATATAAAGGATCGATCGTGGATTTGAAAGAAAGGCGCGCGAGGAGAGCTCTGGCGGGAGCGCGGCGGAACGAGATGGTGCTTTTTGGGGCGCGGAAGCGTAAAAGGAAGAGGCCGGAGCGGAATCGCTGAATCCGTTGCGGCGGGGAGACGCATTGAAAGTTTTGCGGGCAATTTTGAAGTGGACGTTTCGCGGGATCGTGGTGATTGCGGCGGTGGTGTTGATCTGTTGGGCGGTGGTGCGGATTTCGCGGGCGCATTACCGGGGATTGGCGATGCAGCCGGCTTCGGCGTTCGTTGTGGAGAATGCGCCGGTGATTGCCTTAACTCATGCGCGGGTGATTGATGGCACTGGGACTTCAGCACTGAACGATCAGACTTTGATTTTGCAAGGCGGATTGATTGCGGCGTATGGCGCCGCGGATGCTGTGCCGGTCCCGGCCGGGGCACGCGTGCTAAATCTTTCTGGCAAGACGCTCCTGCCGGGCTTGGTGATGATGCACGAGCATCTGTTTACGGACGCTCCGAATCTCGATATGTCGCCGCTGGGCGTTAACCAGCAGGTTCCGTTTCCGTTGATGTATCTCGCGGCGGGCGTAACGACTATGCGCACGACCGGCAGCCTTGACGGCGACGCGGACCTGGCGCTGAAGCGCGCAATTGATTCCGGGGCACGGGCGGGGCCGGACATTTTCCCCACTGCTCCTTATCTCGAAGGAGCACCGGCGCTTTTTTCGCAGATGGGGGAATTGGCCGGGCCGGATGATGCGCGGGGGCGCGTGGATAAATGGGCCGCGGCGGGAATGACTTCGTTCAAGGCTTACATGCATATTTCGCCTGCGGAATTGAAGGCGGCGATTGATGAGGCGCACTCAAAGGGATTGAAGATTACCGGGCATTTGTGCTCGGTGGGATTTACGGAAGCAGCGGACATGGGCATCGACAATCTGGAGCATGGGATTGTGGTGGATACGGAATTTTTCCCTGGGAAGCAGCCGGGGATTTGCCCCGAACAGGCGGCCACGCTGCGGGATTTTGATCAGCGGCTGGATGTGCGCAGTGCGCCGGTGCAGGCGATGATCCGGCATTTGGTGGATCATCACGTAGCCATGACATCTACGCTGGTGGTGTTCGCGGATTTTGCGGCGGAGGGCGAGACGTTTGAGGCCATGCGAGATCGCGAGGAGCGGGCGCTGAGTTGGCAGAGCTGGCTGAAATTCCGGTTGATTCGCAGATTCCTGGGGAAGCATCCGTTCGCGAATTTGTTGACCAAGGAGATGCAATTCGAGCGCGATTACGCTGCCGCCGGGGGATTGCTGATGGCTGGCTGCGATCCGACCGGGGACGGCGGGACGCTTGCTGGTTATGGCGATCAGGAAGAAATTGAGTTGCTGGTGCGCGCGGGATTTTCGCCGGTGGAGGCGATTCACATAGCTACCGCGAATGGGGCGGGATTTTTGGGCCAGAGCGCGCGGATCGGCACAATTGCGCGAGGTAAGCAGGCGGATTTGATTGTGATTGATGGCGATCCTTCTGCGCGGATCTCGGATATTCGCAAAGTGGAGATCGTGTTTCGCAAGGGAGTCGGATACAGTTCGGAGAAATTGTTCGGGGCGGTGCACGGGCTTGTTGGCGTTCAATAGCTCGCGCGGAGACAGACTTTCTTTGCCTGCAGTTCCCACCCTGCTAGAGTCCGGAATCGTGAAATCTGCGGAGTTTGTGAAACCAATTATTATTGCGCTTTTGCTGGTGGGCTTCGCGCCGATGCTTGCGCGGGCGGGGGCGCAATCTGCAGGCGCCGACCCGGGAGCGTGGTTTGCGCGGGGCGAGACAGCGCTGCGTGCGAATGATCTGGACGCGGCGGAGGTGGCGTTCCGCCGGGTGGTGGCGATCGATCCGAAGGCTGCGGGGGCTTTCGCGAATCTTGGCGTGATCGAGATGCGGCGGAAACATTGGAGCGCGGCGCTGGTGGAATTGCGCAAGGCGGAGAAATTGGCGCCTGACTTGGCTGGGATTCGCTTGAATATTGGGCTGGTTTATTTTCACCAGCAGGATTACCGGGCGGCGATTGCGCCGTTTGAATCGGTGGTGAAGGACGCGCCGGATTCTTCGCAGGCTCGTTATTTGCTGGGGTTGTGCGATTTTTTTACGCAGCGTTATGCGGATGCGGCGGCGGCGCTCGAGCCGCTGTGGGAGCGCGAGTCGAATAATTTGAGCTATCTCTACGTGCTGGGGATTGCGGCCGGCGAAGCGAAGCGGCCGGAACTGGAAGAGAAGTCGCTTGGGCGCTTGGTGGAAGTGGGCGGGGATACGCCGGAATTTCATTTGCTGATGGGCAAGGCGTATCTGAATCGCAATGACGACGAGAAGTCTGTGCCGGAACTGGAGCGGGCTGCGGCGGCGGATCCGAAATTGCCTTTCGTGCATCTCTATTTGGGTATCGCTTATGCGCGCGTAAACAAATTCGATGACGCGCGGGGGGAATTCGAGAAACAGATTGCGCTCGAGCCCGATGTCGCGGAGGGCTACGACGAGTTGGGGGCGGTTTATTCTGCGCAGCGCGAGGATGACAAAGCGGTTCATTATTTTCGACTGGCGCTCGAACGGGATCCGCGGGTGGCCTCCGCGCAGTTTGGCTTGGCCGATATTTTGCAGCGGGAGGGGAAGTTGAAGGAATCGTTGGCGGCTTTGGATGCGGCGGAGAGATTGGCGCCGGAGAGCCGCAATGTGCATTATTTGCGCGGGCGGGTGTTGAAGCGGTTGGGGCGCGAGGCGGAGGCGAAGAAGGAATTTGCTGAGGCGCAGAGGCTTTTTGATTTGGGATTGGCTCGAGATGAGGAAATCATGCGCGCGAAAATCACGCCTGAGCCGGAATTGCGAAATTTGCCGGAGTGAGAATATCCGCGCTCGGCGGTTTTCGTTGAATTGCGGGGTTTCGGGGTCGGCTAAAGTGCGGGGCCGAAGTGCGGGAGGGCTAAAGCACCCTTCCCTACAAATGCTTCTTATCTTGCGTTATGCTTGCGGCGTTGTCATATGGAGTTGGGGCTTATGAAAAAGTTTTTTGCTTTGGCGGTGGGGATTTGTTTTTGTGCGGCTACCTTTATTTACGGGCGCGCGGCGGGCGAGACTGCGCCTGCTCCGGAGCGGCACTTTGAGTTCACTTATGACGTGCATGTGCCGGCGCCGGCTGCTGGGGCCGGAGTTGTGCGCGTGTGGATTCCCGTGCCGGTGTCGAGCGCTTACCAGGAAATATCGGATTTGAAGATTGAGAGCGCTGTGGCGTTCACGCGCACGCGCGATGCGGAATATGGGGACAGCTTCGCATTTTTCGAGGAAAAGGCGGAGGGCGCGAAGGCGTTTGACGTGAAGATGCATTTCGACGTGCTGCGGCACGAGCATCGCGTGAGTTTGACGGCGGTTGCGAATCATGGCGCGATGCCCGATCCGATGCTGGCGCGCTATCTGCAGCCGGACCGCTTGGTGCCGATCAACGGGCAGATTGGCGAGCTCTCGAAAGAGCAAACGCAAACGGGCAGCGACAATCTCGATAAAGCGCGGCGCACCTACGAGTACGTGATCAAGACCATGAAGTACGATAAGACCGGCGACGGTTGGGGACATGGCGACGCGGTGTGGGCCTGCACTTCGAAGCGCGGCAATTGCACCGATTTTCATTCCGTGTTTATCGGCATGCTGCGCGCCGCGGGAATTCCAGCGAAATTTGAAATTGGATTTCCGATTCCGGCGGACAAGAGCGCCGCGGATATTCCGGGCTATCACTGCTGGGCGGAATTTTATCTTGATGGCGTGGGCTGGGTGCCCGTGGATGCTTCGGAAGCTTGGAAGCACCCGGAGCTGCACGATTATTTCTTCGGGGCGCACGATGCGAATCGCGTGCAATTTTCGACCGGGCGGGATATTCGTTTGAATCCGCCACAGCAGGGCGAGCCGCTGAATTACGCGGTGTATCCATACGCCGAGCAGGGTGGGAAGGTTTTCGAGGGCGTTACTACGCACTTTTCATTCCGTGATTTGCCCGCGGCGGAGAAGAAGACGACAGCGATTGATGCGCGCTCGAGCGCGGAGGTTGCCTCGCGGTAGGCGGAATCGTGAGCAGGTCCCGTGGCGTGCTGCCGATCAACGTTCGGTAAGAACGCCCTGCAGTTGCTCCGAGACTTGCTTTTGATTTTTCACCGAAACGTACCAATCAATGGTCCGGTGCAGGCCTTCGTTGAACATGACTTTCGGCTCCCACCCTAGAATCTTTTTTGCCAGCGAATTGTCGGCCACGCGATTGAGCGGCCCCGTGGGCATCTCCGGATGCAACTCAAATTCCGCGTGCTTGCCCATGTAGCGCAGCACTTCCTTCGCGGCATCAATCACCTTGATACGTTCCGTCGTTCCTAAATTTACAGCGGTTGCATCGTCAATCTTCTCGGCTGCGAGAATCGTTCCGCTCACTATGTCGTCAATGTAAGTCCAATTTCGAATTTGCTCGCCCGTGCCCCAGACCACAAAGGGATTTTGATTGATGAACGCGCGAGCAATCATGGCGATCACCGCATGATTCTCGACGCCGCGCGGGCCATAGACGGTGAAGTACCGGCACGAAGCCGATTTCATGCCCCAATCTTTGTAATAGGCTTGCAGCGTCATCTCCGCCATCAATTTCGCCCAGCCGTACATATTATCGGCATCGTAGGGCGGCCCGACCATTTCCTCGGTGAGATAGAGAATCTGCTTGGGATCGGTCTGAATGTGATTGGGATAGACGCAGCCGGACGAGGCGTAAACAACTTTATCGACTTTGGCTTTGTGGCAAGCGCGAAAGACGACGCCATCGAGCATCAGATTCGTGGCGCAGGCGGCCTGGTGAAGATCGACGTAGCCGCGCCCTCCGTGATCCGCGGCGAGATGGAAGACCACGCTCATGC
>Ga0209038_10000556_pt1 | contig 11281 bp, 9 predicted proteins | sample BogFormECP03_OM3_FD_188237 | JGI IMG/M metagenome (GOLD analysis project Ga0209038, IMG submission 188237) | Bog forest soil microbial communities from Calvert Island, British Columbia, Canada - ECP03_OM3 (SPAdes) (version 2) | ecosystem: Environmental > Aquatic > Freshwater > Wetlands > Bog ...
TTACTGTTCGAGCGACGAGATTTGGCGCAAGGGCGAAGCGGGCGAGAGTTTCAGTCTCGAAGACCGCGCGCATGCGCGACTCGCAGTCGTGACGAGTGTGAAGCTGGCGGTGCAGGCAGTCGACCTGGTCGCCGATGCGGCCGGGATGAACTCGGCGCAGACGTCGTGTCCCATCGAGCGATGCTGGCGCGACGTGCATACGGCATCGCAGCACGTGCTGATGAACACGGCGCGATTCGAGGTGATAGGCCGCGTTCTGTTCGGCCTGGATCCCGCATCGCCGGTGATTTGAAATTCTTACCGCGGCGGCTCGAGCACCGTCATTACTGTGCCTGTCGTTGCGTCGCCGTCCACCAGCGCCAACCATCGACCTCTCAGCGACCAGCTCATCGTGACGGTGCCGCGGGCCGGGCCTTCGGCCACCAGAAATGCGTTGTCGTAGTGGAGCGAGTAGGTGACGATTTTTCGCCACGGCACCGGCAGGCTCGGCGCGAAGATTTGCATCGCTGCTTCGTCCGCGCCCTTCGAATAGGCCATCGTGCTCTGCGCGAACATTTCCGGCCATGTGTTGAAGCCGAGCGATTTCACGTCGACCTTGCTCAGGTCGGATTGCGCGATCGCGATTTGTGCGAGCAGCGACTCCTGCGGACGTTCGATTGCGCCAACGAATGAAAGGTCCTGATGCCCCAGCGTGACCGTGTCGCTGCCCGCGGCGAACGACGACGCGCTGGTGGATACGCCCATCAGATGTTCCGCGCCGGTCGCGATGTTGTACCTGAACACGCCGATCGTATTTCCGGAAGGGTCGGGGCCGACGTACAGGAACGAACCTTCGTCGTCGGTGTCCCAATCAAGCACGCGGATTGGACGCGAGACATGAAACCTGGTGCAGGTGGCGTTGCGCCGATCGATTATCATCGGCCGAGTACTCGCGTCGCCCTGGCCGACCGCGTAGACGCCGTGCGCGCTCCAACTGAGCGACGACATCGGGCACGACAGCTTCAGCGGCAGCACGGAGCCGGCGCCGGTGATGACGAGCAGCTGCAAGCCGTCGGCGCTATTGGGCGGCTGCTCAACCTCAGCTTGATCCGCGTCGGATTTCGGCGGCTGGTCGTTGTCGCCGGGCTCGAGCGGCTCCGGATGCCGCCGCAGGGCGACTGCGACGGTCGCGTTATTCAGCCAGCTGATCGAAATTGAATCGTAGTCGCCGTTGAAGCTCGCGAGCACGTTGCCCGGCCCGGTCGCGATCAGGTCGCGAATGATCATGTCGACGCGACCTGCGCCCGGTACGACCATCGCGGTCGCGAGCGTGAGGCCGTTGGGGCTCGCAGCGATGTCCGCGATTTTTCCCTCTTCGGCGGCCGCTGTTCCGGTCTCCGCGGCGAGGATACGGCCGGTCCGCCATGCGGCGCCGCTGAGACCGTACATGATCGTGTGTCCGTCTTGAGTGCCGATCACGCCGATTTCCGCGCCTTCCTGCAGCCACAGCGGGGGCCGCGTCGCGATCGGCGCGAATCCAGCCGGCAGCTGGACAGTGGTCATCACCTTGATTCCGTTGGTGATGGCGAGCGTGGCCGAATGCGCGACGAATGGCGGCGGGCCGGGCGCGGGTGCGTTCGCAGTCGAGCAGGACGCAACGCCCAAGGCAGTGAGGGCAAGAATCAAGATGAGGACGTACCTGGGCATCGAAAAGCGGTAGTGTATTTGGACCGATCAAAAAAGGCGACCGATTCGATGAATGAAGATTCGCGAGTCACTTTGGCGTGATGTCGGTCCAGGTGGCGCCGCCGTCGGTGGTTGAGAACAATTCGCCGACGTCGACCAACACCCAACCCCGGGTTGGAGTGAAGAAGCTCATTTGATTGGCGCCGAAATAGCCCGACACCTGTGAAGCGGGATCGATAGTCGCACGCATCCTGGCGCCTGGGCGCAGGGCGGTGATTATCGGTCGACGGTTTGAGACTTTGGCGATGAGCCAGATGTCGCCGACGATGGCGGACTGTACTCCGTGGCCCTCGGAGGTTTCCTCGTGGTTCGACAGTACCCGATCCTGCTTCCAACTGTGGCCGCCGTCGTCGGTTGCAAAGAGGATGGCGGCAGATTGGTGCCCTCCAGTGTAAGTAACTGCGACGAAGCCGTGCTTGCTGTCCTCGAATACGGGCACATCGGCAGTGGCAAATTTGGCTGGCAATATCTCTTTGGGCGCCGGCAGAGAAATCGTTTGCCAGCTCTTCGCTCCGTCGCGCGTAACATGGAGGTCGTCGTCGTGTTCACCGCCCACCATCCAGCCTTCTTCGGGGGTGATTAGAACGACGGGGCCTTGTCCGCCGGGATCGTCGTCATGTGTATCGCGCCAGTTGCGGCCGCCATCGGACGTCACCAGCAACGCGCCTGCGCCAAACTTGGTTGAGTTTAGAATCATCCACCCATGCCGGTCATCGACGAAGGCCAGCGTACTTCCCCCTGCGAGACCCTGTTGGAGCTCCGGCGGTAGCGTGACGGGAATCCACGACCAGGTCGCTCCAGCGTCGACGCTTTGAGCCAGATCGAATTTGCAAACAGGGTCGCCATGTTGAGCATACAACAGCCAGATATCGTGAGCGTCGAGAGCGAAGACGTACGCGATGTGCTCGTCAGAGCCAGCGCGGCGGGCAGGCGTGATGTCTTTCCAGTTCGCGCCATTGTCCGCAGTCCAGAAGAGGCGCTGATTTGCCAGCGCCCAGCCGACGTCGGGCGCGATCAATTTCATTGCTCTCACCTGCGGCGCTTGCGCCTGCGCGTTCGCGGAAAGACTGCTCAGGACCGCCAGCGCGAGAATCAAACTGAGGACAGACTTCGGCATCCAAAAGCGGTAGCCTATTTTCAGCGATCGAAAAAGGCGACTGGTTGAAGAATGAATAAATCAATTCGTGACAGGTTGTGGATAAGCCGCGAGGTTCGACTCGGGATTGTTGTCGCGATTCTGTGTTCCGTAGGTGCGGTTGCGTGCGCTGCCGGCGATTGGAAAGCGGGGATCGCGATCCTGGGAGTGGCGGCCGCCCTGGTCGCTGCGTTCTGGTTCGCCGTCGTCAGACCTGCGCGAATCCCGCATGACGCCGTACTGATGGTTCGCCTCGCGGGTCCAATCGAAGAGGATGTGACGCGTTCGCCGCTCGATCAGCTGATGCGGCGCGGCGCGCAGAGCCTCGACCATCTCCGCTATGCGCTCGAGTCGGCGGCTATCGACGAAGACGTTCGCGCGATCGTGGTCGAAATCGCGGGCTTCGGCGCCGGGCTGGCCACCGCGCACGAAATCCATCGCCTGCTGCGCGCTGCGCACGCGAACGGCAAGCGGGTGATCGCGCTGCTGCGCGGCGATGACGCTGGCCTGCGCGATTACCTGGTGGCGGCAGGAGCCGGCGAGATCGTTGCCAATCCCGACACGATGCTCACGATGCTGGGCGTCGCGACTGGCGGCGTTTTTCTCAAGAGCGCGCTCGACAAGCTGAAAGTGCAGGCCCAGACGCTGCAATGGAAAGAGTACAAGGGCGCGGCCGAGACCTTTGGCCGCGACACGATGTCGCCGGCGCTGCGCGAGAGCATGGAGGCGATCGTCGCCGACTGGGAGAAAATCATTGTCGAGACGGTCGCGTCGGCGCGCAAGATGACGCCGGAGCGCACGCGCGAGCTGATCGCTTCGGGCTTCGTCACCACGCAGTTCGCTGTCGAGAGTCATCTGATCGATCGTGAAGGCTATATCGAAGACATCCGCGCCGAATTCGATCCCAAGGCTGAGCGCGAAGTGTTCGTAAACCTGGCGCGCTACCGCCGCCACGCAATCTTCACCCGCGAGCGCGGGCGCCGCGCACGAATCGCGCTGGTGCACGCCAGCGGGCCGGTCGTGTCGGGCGAAGGTCCCGCGACCGGAGAATTCATCAGCGGTGTCACGACCGCCGCGCAAATCGATCGGGCGTCGCGCGACGAACGCGTGCGCGCAATTGTGTTTCGTGTAAATTCGCCCGGCGGCTCCGCGGTCGGCTCCGACCTCGTGTGGCGCGCCGTGCACGAGGCGCAAGGACGCGGCAAGCCGGTCGTCGTCTCGATGGGCGATGTGGCGGGCTCGGGCGGCTACTACGTCGCTGCCGGCGCCGACGCGATCGTGGCGGAGCAGGCGACCATCACCGGCTCAATCGGAGTCGTGTACGCGAAGTTCAATCTCGGCAGCCTGCTGAGCGAGCTCGGCGTCCATTTTGATTTCGTGAAGAGCGCTCCGATCAGCGACGCGATGTCGATGGCGCGCGCGATGACCGATGCCGAACTGGCGCAGCTCAATGACGCTGTCGGTCACATGTACGCTGCTTTCACCGCCAAGGTTGCGCAGGGCCGGCATCTGAGCGCCGAACAAGCCGAAGCGGTGGCCAAGGGGCGCATCTGGAGCGGTCTGGCGGCGAAGGAGCGCGGACTGATCGATGAACTCGGCGGCCTCTCAACGGCGGTGGCGATTGCGCGAGAGCGGGCGCATATCGCCGCCGATCGGCGCCATCAGCTGGTGACCTATCGCGCCGAGCGCCGATGGCTCGATTTTCGCGGCGGCAGCGCGGAAGCCTCGACGCCGTGGGCGACGCGCGCAGTGGCCGCTGCGCTCGGCATTCCAAATCGATGGGCGCCGGCGATGCTCGAGATGCTCGTGCGCGGCGGCGTAATGCTGCTCTGTCCGTTTATCGAGCTGTAGCTGCCGCGCTACTCGGGCGAACGTTCGAGCTCTTCGCGCAGCGAGAGCATCTTCTGGCGCGCCTCGGTGACGTAGCCGTCGAGATTGCGGCGATGATTGGCGAAGATTCCGTCGGGCGAGCCGTTCAAAACAATTAGCGGTTTCATCAGCGCCGCTTTGCCGAGCGCGTCAATCGCGTCGTCGAGCAGCGTCTTCAGCACCGGGTCGTCCTTGAACTGGCCCGAGTATTCGCGCTCGATCGCCTGCATCATGTGGTACATCACGTGCGTGTAACCCTGCGCGTGATAAAAATAGTGATCGCAGTCCCAGCTATGCACCGGGCTGCCGTCGTCCTTGGTGGTCCGGTACAGGTTCGCGTGCGCGTCGCCCAGCAGGTCGGTCCAGGTCTGGAGCAGGCTGATGAGCTCGACGGCGCGGGTGTTGAGCTCGCGCGACGCCGGCGGCGTAGTGTGCAACCCGGCGACGTACATCCGCAGATGCTCGATGCCGTCGTCGTACTTGCCTTCGGGCGACGGCAGTATCCACTTCAGCGCGTCGTTTCGAAAATCGGTGTCGGCGATCACCAGGTTCGGATCGTACTGATTCGACGAAACCTTGGTCAGGTGATCCTTGAAGATGCGCGTCGTTTCACGGACCGCCTGGATGATGCCGAGCTGGCGATCGGCGTTGTTGTCAGCGCCGACCTTGGGCCCCCAAAACCAGAGATCGTTCGGACGCCAGCCAAAACCGGTGTGCAGCTCGTGGTCCATGATTGCGGCCAGCGTCGACGCATAGATCTCGCCGGGCACGGTCGGCTTGTCGGGCGGGAACTGCTGGTCGATGTCGTAGTCGAGACGGTCGTGATACTTCTGGCCGAAATGAAGCGCGAGGCTGCCGCCAAGCCAGATCAGAAAGAGAGCCGCAGCCCCATACAGGATTCGGTTCCGGTTCATCGCAAAGCGAGTCGGCATCGGGGTGGCGATTGCGCCGGATGAAACTATAGCAGGATCGTTATGATGCCGCGCGCAGTGGAAGCACTGCGGCAGTGGCGCTCTTGAGCTCGTCGCGGTTGGTGCCCAACTGCTTGAGCAATGGAAACACTGCACGCGTCAGGAACGCGCGCGCGGTGATCCCGCCGCCGCCAATGCGAAGGTTCTCGTGATAGTTCGGAATCAAGCCGTCGCCAGGCATCTTGAAGTTCGCCAGCACGAACGCCAGATCGGCCAGCGTGCCGACGCGGTCCTCGGCCATCTCGATCTCGATCATCGCGCGATAGAAACCGGCGTGCGCAGCCTCGTCGCGGCTGACGAGAAAAAAAATCGCCGCGAGCGTCGCGTCCTGCTCGAGCTCGGCGCGATCCTTTTGCGCGCGATACGCCAGGTAGGTCGCCGACTCCTGCAGCGCGCCGTAGCAGCTCATCTGGCGGCGCGTCTTGAACGGAACTTTCCACGAGCGCGAGAAGACGTCGGTCTCGAACTTGTCGAACTCCGCCTGCGTGCGCAGGCCGGAGCGGATCAGGTATTCGCGGAAGACCAGTCCGTGCCGCGATTCCTCGTAGCTCCAGGCGTTCTGAAACCACGCGAGTCCGAAGACTCCCCGCAACAGCTCGTTGCTGGCGGCAGTGTAGTCCGGCAGGTACATCTCTTCGGCGCAATACGTCTCGATACGAATCGCGCGCGACTCGGTGTTGGCGGCAGGCGACAGCTCATTCCACGGCACGTCATCGAAGAGATTCCAGCGCCGCTTGCGCTCGGCAACCTCGAAAAAGTCCATATAAATGCTGTAGAATTTGTCTTTTGCAGTCATTAAGCACAGTCGCGAGGTAAGAATTAGCGAGCACGATAGCACGCACGAGGCCCAGCCCCTAATTAAAAGTGTTCTTTGGGGAACAATTAGGAAGAAATACGGCCTAGAAAATACTAAATAAACGTTTAGTTAACGACGTTGATTTGGCGACGTCGGAAGGTGCGAGCAACGCGATCGTGGCGACTGGTTTGCCACTTGCAGTCACGTTCGCCGTGCCGATTTGCTGCCCAGCTTTTACCGGCGCCGCGATCGACGCGGGCAGATTGTAGCCGACTTTGATCGCACTGCTCGCGTCGCCATGCTTGATGAAAACGCCGGCGTCGCCGCCCCAGACGGGCTTGATGCTGGCAGTGTCGGCGCCGGTCACAGCGACAGATTGTGCAATGGGCGCACCTTTCTTCGCGACCTGATGCATCTCGTAGTTGAGGAACCCTTGCGAAAGCATCTCGGACGCTTCCTTGAAATTCGTCAGCTTGTGGCCACTGCCGAGCACTACTGCGATCAACCGCAAGTCATTGCGTTTTGCAGTGGCGACCACGTTGAAGCCGGCCTTGTCGTAGAATCCGGTCTTGAGGCCGTCGCATCCGGGGAACGTCCGCACCATGTGATTGGTGTTGCGCAGCACGAACGTTCCGGCGCGAAATGGCGCCGTGTCGATCGACGACCATCGGATCACGTCGGGATATTTCAGCAACTCGCGCGCGAGGATCGCCTGGTCGTAGGCGCTGGCGACGTCAGCCGACTCGCCTTTCGCCGGCGGCAGACCGCTCACCGAGTAGTAGTGCGAGTCCTTCATGCCGATCGCGGCAGCCTGCTGGTTCATCATCACGACGAACGAGTCGGTCGAGCCCGCGACGTACTCCGCGACAGCGACCGACGCGTCGTTGGCAGAATGCACAACGACAGCCTTCATCATGTCGTCGAGCGAAAACACTTCGCCCTCCTTGAGATAGACCTGGCTGCCGCCCATCTCGGCCGCTTTGCGCGAGGTGGTGATCGGGTCGGTAAGCTTGAGCGAGCCGTCGTGGATTTTCTCGGCGACTATCAGCATCAGCATCATCTTGGCGAGTGACGCAGTCGGCCACGGCGTATGATCGTTGGCCTCCAAGATGACGGTGCCGGTGGTGGGTTCGAGCACGCACGCCTCGGCATAAGCACCCAGCGCGGTATTCGACGCGCTGGCGGCGCTTTCCTCTTCAGACGAAGAGGCCGCAGCGGGCGCGGCATGATGACGGCGAGCGGCGAGGGCAGTGCGCGATGACGCCGTCGCGACGAGCGCGATCGTCAGCGCGATGAACCCAAACTTTTTGCCAACGGAAATTCCAGCGGCCGCTTCGCCGGACTTTGAAAAAATCTTCATCACACAACCACCTCCGCACATCAACTGAACGAAAGGATACTAGCCAACATCTCGCATTGCGGCGAGCGCGGCGCGCAGGAATCAGAAGCGGTCGGCGGTCCAGAAGACGGAGCGCGAATCGGCGAAGAGGTCGAACGCATGCGCCGCGGCAGCTTCCGGAGCCATCGCGAACCGTCGCGCCAGCTTGTCCGGCGCGAGCACTCGCCACATATAATTGTTGTCGGTGTGATGCGCGACGGGGCATCCCGCGTCGCCCAGCGCCTTTTCGAGCGCGGGATCGTGCGCAGTGTGCGTGACGAGCACGGACGGCTCCTCCGGCTTCGACGCGCTGTGGAGCAGGGCGGCGCGGAGATGATCGCCGACGCGGCGGACGGTGACCGGTACGCCGCTGGCCGACTCGCCCAGGTACTTGAACGTCGCCAGCATCGCGTCGACGCCAGTACCGTCGGCGGGGTAACCGTACTCCATTATCATCGAGACGCCGTGGAAGCGCGTGACGCGCGCGTACGCCGCGATTCGTGAGCCGTCGCGGCACACGACGAAATATTCCTCGGACCCTTCGCCAGGATAAAGCGGCTGATTGCCGGCGAACTTGAGATTCGCGCGCCACGCCGAGTCGTCGCGAACGGCGGTCACGTTGAAGCGGCCGCTGTAGCCGCGATGAATCGCAACTACTTCGGCGAGGTCGCGTTCAGTCTCGAATGAATCGATGACGAAACGATCACGATCGTCCGCACGAATCGAGGCGGCTGCGGTCAGGATGCTGAACTGGCGCTCGACCTCGCGCCATCCGAACTGGTTGTAGAAGGTCAGCCGCTCCGCGAACAGCAGCGATACCTCGAACCCCTCGCGCACCATCGTGTCGACCGACAGGCGCATCAGCGCGGACGCGACGCCCTTGTGCCGGTATTCCTCGAGCGTGAAGACCGATCCGATGCCGCCCATCGGCACCGATTGGCCGTCGAGATTGATGGCGCGATCGAAAATCTGGACGGTCGAGACGAGCCGGCCGCCGTCGCGCGCCACCAGGCACAACGCATCGCGAAAGGATGGATCGTTTTGGTTGTAGCGCGCGAAAAACTCGCCGCGATCGTTGTACCATCGCCCGAGCAGTTCGATCACTTCGTCCCGCTCGCTGCGATGCGCCGCCCGAACTTCCATAGTTCAGGCTTTCTAACTCACTTCAGCGAGCGTCGCCATAGGCAACGGCCGCCATGCAGGAGTCCCGCGATGGCGGCCGTGAGCAATTGCCCTGTGCGATCCTGCTATTGCGAAAGGCGCAGCAGAACCTTCGAGGCGATCGTCTGGAACACCGCATCCAGCTGGGTCGCGCTCGGTGCGAAAACCGCCTCTCCCTGCGGCTGGCCCGAGTTGTAGGTGGGCGCCGACGGATCGTTAGCAATGTCCTGCAGGTACGCCTCGTTGATCGTGTTACCCAGGCCGATCGAATAAATCGTCACCGGATTAGTAGCAGTACGCATCGTGGTGGCCAGGGCTTCCGTGCGGTAAGTCGCATCGTTGGTAATGTCGTATTGACCGTCGCCCTTTGCGTTGCCGCAACAGGGATAGAGCGCTCCGCTCATTCCCGGTTCCTGCGCGGGGAAGGTTGCCGTCGTTTTGTATCCCGAATTCGCCGGGTTCGAATTGGGGCAGCTCACCGAATTGCCGCTGGACGGATCCAGAAAAGAGATTCCGCTACACCATGCCGGGCTGATCGTAGTCCCGTCCAAAGTTTGTGCGAACCCTGCTTCCGTGGGCGAGCATCCGCCGTAGTTTACATTGGTATAAACCGGTTTCGCGGCGGTACCAGTACAGTTCAGATTGTCGTTATTGGTGTTTGCCCAACCGTCAGTAAAAAAGACCGCTACCCTGATGACGTTCGGCGTCGGCGCGATGCTCTGGATCTGAGTGTATCCGGCCTGCAGACCAGACTGCGCGAAAGTGGCGCCGCCGAAGCTCAAGCCCTCGACTGCACTGTTGATTGGGGAGTCAAACGACGTGGTCATTGCCACGTCGGTTGCAGCGACCGTCGAGAAACTGATCTCGGCAATGTTGTCGATACCTTCGTCGAAGTAGCTGATGAAGCTGGTGACCGCGGGTGGCAGCGCCGTCGAACCGCCGTTCTTATTCATCGAGCCTGATTTGTCCAGGACTATCGACATAACCAGCGGGTTGCGTTGCGCGGTGGCAGTAACCGAAATGCTCGACGAATTGTATGAGCTGCCGACTCCGGGTAGTACCGACAATGCGCGAAGAAAGGTGGTGTTGATGGTCGCGGTGGCAGCGATAGTTACGCAAGTATTGCCCGCCGTGCAGGGTGAATTGGTAAACCAGGTGATGCTCGGCGTCGGAGTCGTGCCGAGGCCCGGCCCGGATTGATAGTTGGCAGTGAACGCACTCTTGGCGTCATTGGTGGCCGCCGTCTGTCCCTGGTTCAGGTTGCGCATAGCAGCCAGCGCAGCGGCATCGACTGCCTTGGACAGCGTCGTCTTGGTGACGTATGCCCGGCCGAGGTCAATCGCGATACCCACGAAGATGATCACGATGGGTATCAGGATTGCCACCAACGCGAGAATTTGGCCGCGCGCTTTGATTCTGATTTTCAATAGATCCAAAAGCTTCACCTCTAAAAGTAGGCTGAGTCGTAGAGCTGCGATGGCATCGAGATGGCGGACTGCGTCATCGCTCCAATCGGAGTTACAGGCGTGAAGGTGTAGAAAATTTCGGTAATGAAGACGGTCTGGCCGTTTTGCGGAATCGCGTTTTGCGCCGCCGTCGACAAGGTCGCGGTAGCGCCAACTCCGGTCCCGACCTTGCTGGTTGCCGAAAGCGTCGTTAGTCCATCGGCGGTGGACGTGTCCTGACCGCTTATCTTGTACGTTCCGTTTTCATTGGTGACCGAGGTTGAGATCACCTCGCCTTGATGGACCAGGTCCAAACCGGATTCGCCCGAGACCACTGCCGCGTTCGATTCGTTCAAGGGCGTGCCGCGCGAAGCCAGGTTCGAACCTTGCCGGGTCAGATCGGCCATTATCTGCACGTCGTTCAGGGCACGACCGAAGTCAATCGCCCCGCAAATCAGCACCAGCAGCAGTGGCGCGACTACGGCGAACTCTGCCGTCGCCTGGCCGCTGACCCTCGCTTGGAGCCTGGTGCGCACTGAACTGTAAAATCTTCTCATGTTGGCTCTCATCTAGTTCGTCTCGCTTGGATTGAACGGCTCATTTTTGAAGGTGGTGCTGGCGGTGAACGTGAAGTCGCCGCCGGTAAAAAGCTTTGCGAGCCACGGCGTCCATATCGGCAGGCTGCTGGTGAGCGACAGCGTAACGGTATCGCCGGGGCCGCCAGCGGGGGCAGAACCGCCGTTGCCGCTGCAGCCTCCATCAACGCTGCAAATCGACAGATTGCTCGCGACGTTTATGTTG
>Ga0209038_10000557_pt1 | contig 11266 bp, 8 predicted proteins | sample BogFormECP03_OM3_FD_188237 | JGI IMG/M metagenome (GOLD analysis project Ga0209038, IMG submission 188237) | Bog forest soil microbial communities from Calvert Island, British Columbia, Canada - ECP03_OM3 (SPAdes) (version 2) | ecosystem: Environmental > Aquatic > Freshwater > Wetlands > Bog ...
ATCCGGAGCGTTTGCGGCCGGCGCGGAGGCGCAGCTCACCGGCAAGCTGGCCGCCTGCGGGGGGAGCTGCGGCCCCGGCAACCTGCACCTGATCAACGGCCTGTTCGACGCGCATCGCAGCAATGCTCCGGTGCTGGCAATCGCATCGCACATTCCCACGAGCGAGATCGGCACGGGATATTTTCAAGAGACCCACCCGGAAATCCTGTTCAAGGAATGCAGCCACTATTGCGAGTTGATTTCGAACCCGAAGCAGTTCGAGCGCGTGCTGCACATCGCGATGCAAAGCGCGATTGGAAAAGGCGGGGTAGGGGTGATCGTGTTGCCCGGCGACTTGGGTGGTGCGGATTTTCCTGCCGAGGGGGCGCCCCGTTCGCTGGTCTCTCAAAGGCCGAGCATCCGTCCCGGTGAAAAGGACCTGGCGCGTTTGGCGGAGCTGATCAACTCCAGCAAGAAAGTTGCGCTCTTCTGCGGAATCGGATGCGAGAACGCTCACGATGAGGTGGTCGCGCTCGCCGAGAAAGTGAAAGCTCCGTCGGCGCATACCTACCGGGGAAAGCCGTTCGTCGAATACGACAATCCTTATGACGTGGGAATGACCGGGCTGATTGGTTTCGGGATGGCTTACGAGGCGATCCACGAATGCGACCTTCTGATACTGCTGGGCACTGATTTCCCGTACGACAAATTCCTGCCGACAAAGTGCAAGATCGCGCAAATCGACATCCGGGTTGACCGTTTGGGACGGCGAAGCAGACTCGATCTCGGAATCTGGGGCGATGTGCGCGAGACGCTACAGGCGCTGCTGCCGCTGGTGGATGCAAAGCAGGACCGGGAATACCTGGATAACATTCTCCGCAAACACAAAGAAGCACTTCGAAAAATAAATGTGTACGTGGACCACGTGGGGACACGCACGCCCATGCACCCGGAGCCCGTGGCAGCGGCGATGAGTGAAGCTGCGGCGCCCGACGCAATATTTACCGCGGACACGGGCATGTGCAACGTCTGGTCTGCCCGGCATATCAAGGCGAGTAAGGGCCGGCGGATCATCGGTTCGTTTAACCACGGCTCGATGGCGAACGCACTGCCCCAGGCCATCGGCGCCCAATGTGCCTATCCCGGACGCCAAGTAATCTCAATGTCGGGAGATGGCGGTCTAGCCATGCTTCTGGGGGACTTGTTGACGATCACTCAGTACAACCTGCCTATCAAGGTGCTTGTGTTCGACAACGGCGTCCTGGGGATGGTGAAACTCGAGATGGAAACCGCGGGACTTCCAGACTTTCAGACGGACCTGAAGAATCCAAACTTCGCGAAGCTGGCCGAAGCCATCGGCATCATGGGCGTAAGAATCGAAAACCCCGCGGATTTGACCTCGGGAATCAAGAAGGCGATGCAACATTCGGGGCCTGCGCTCATTGATGTAGTGACGGATCCAAATGCGCTCTCGATCCCTTCGCATGCCGACCGGTCGCAAGCAGTGGGCTTTGCGCTGGCCATGGGAAAGATGGTGCTCTCTGGGAATATCGAGGAAGTAGTGGCTACCATCGAAGGCAATATTCGACACACCGGCGCGGCACTGGACGCGATCTAGACCGATATTCGAGATGGTTGAGGCCGCCTTCGCCGAGGCGGCCTTCATCGGACTGCAATTACCGAGGGACTGCCATATGCCCAGGTCGGGGTGTGCCAATCCTGCGGGCTGGTGTGGGCGACGAATTTAGGCGAGTGTCGCCCACCCAATGACAAGGAGGTTTGCGATGCGATTTCTTTTACGAAGTGTATGGCTCCTGTTGATGATACCTGGGCTTGCGTATGGCCAGACTGCCACCCAACCGGCCGATTCTTCTGCGAAGACCTCAGACGTTGGGACTCAGCTCGACTCTCTCCGCGAATCACTTTTGCGAACGCAGCAGCAAGTAGCGGCTCAACAACAAGAAATCCAAATCCTGAAGGCGCAATTGAAAGGCGGCCAAACCGGCACCGTTGGTGGGACATCAGTATCCACTGCCGAGGTAGTACGGACCAATCCGACGGTGCCCGACGCAAATCCGTCAGAACCTTCGCCGGAGATCCACAACGGCAATGCCAGCTCCGCGAGCCAGTCTTCCGATCAGCCGACGCAGCAGGGCGGACAGCAAGCTCCGATCGGGTCCATCAAACTCGGTGACGCAGTTCTGAACCTCGGAGGATTCGTCGATTTCGAGAATATATTTCGAACCACGAACACGCAGAGTAACATCGCCACCAATTTCGCCGGCATACCTTTCAACAACACTGCTCAAGGACGTACCACTGAATTGCGCACCACGGCGCAGTTCTCCCGCCTCAACATGAAGATCGAAGACAATTTTAGAGGCAGTGACATCATGGGCTACGTGGAAGGCGATTTCAGCGGGAACAGCGCTCCCGGCGTGTATCAAAGCGTGAATGGCCTTACGAACCGGTTACGGCTTTATTTTGGGTACGTCAAGCGCGGCAACTGGGAGCTTTTGGGGGGACAAACATGGAGTTGGCTGACGCCGAACCGCGATGGCATCGGCCCGATCCCCTCTGATTTGGCCGTCACGTACAACGAGGATCAGAACCTCGGCGTCGGAGTGCCTTACACGCGGGCGGCTGAATTTCGCGTCGCTTACCACGTCAACGAGCATTGGGCGATCGGGGTGGGTATTGAGAACTCCAATCAATTTATCGGCAACTATGCCGCTCTTCCTGCCCAGTTCAGCTCGATTGGTTCGCAGTTCGATAACAACGCCAACGCGGGAGCGGCGAATCTTATGCCGGACATTCTCGCCAAAACTACCTACGACACAGGTCTCTTCGGCAGGCACTTTCATGCGGAACTAGCGGGATTTTTTACCGGCGCGCACGCCTCGGTGACGCCCGTCGGATCGAGTTCGTTCGAGTCGCACAAAGCGTTCGGTGGCGGAGGTCAAGTCGCCGCGAACTATGAATTGGTGCGCAATAAACTCGTGGTCCTCGCGAATGCCTTTTGGAGCGACGGTGGCGCTCACTATCTGGTGGGAACGGGACCAGAACTTGTGGTTCGCCCCAATGCAACCGGCACCAACGTCAACCTTTCCATGCTGCACGCAGGAGCGGGTTCTGCCGGACTGGAGTGGAGAGCCAGCCCGAAGGAGGCGTTCGCCGTTTATTACGGCGCAGACTATTACGGGCGCAATTTTTTTCCCGACACGACGAACACCACAACTCCCGGAACGATTATCGGTTACGGAGGTCCTGGCTCACCCAATTCAAACAATCGCGCCATCCAGCAGGTCACGTTCGATTGGTTGCTGACTACCTGGAAGAGCGAGAGATATGGCGCGGTGCAGTTTTACACGCAGTATTCCTATCTCACTCGCGCTCCTTGGTTTGTCGGTCCGGATGATCCCAAGAATGCACATCTGAGCATGGTTTACGGCGGCATCCGCTACGTTTTGCCGACCAGTTCAGGCACCCTGCTGCGCGTGCCTTACCCCAATTGAAAATCTGGAGGAGGCTGTACGAATCAAGGAGCCGTTGTCGGCGAACTAGAACTTGTGAAGGGGCGGGGCGACTGCGCCATCCCATTTGCCCGGGTTGAGGACGCCATAGCTGCCATACGCGCGGGCAAGATGGTGATCGTTGTTGACGATGAGGATCGCGAAAACGAAGGCGATCTGACCATCGCTGCTGAGAAGATCACGCCTGAAGCTATCAATTTCATGGCTCGCCACGGTCGCGGATTAATTTGCCTGGCGATGACGCCCGAGCGGCTGGATGAACTCGAAATTCCGCTGATGGTTCCGCGGAATAGCTCGCGGTTTGAAACGGCGTTTTGTGTCAGTATCGAGGCGAGGAAGGGCACGACAACCGGAATTTCGGCGGCCGATCGTGCAACAACAGTGCTCGCAGCAATTGACTCGCGAACGAAAGCTTCTGATCTCGTTCGACCGGGTCACATATTCCCGTTGCGCGCTAAGAATGCCGGAGTGTTGTTCCGCGCGGGGCAAACTGAAGCCGCGGTGGACCTCGCTCGTTTGGCTGGCTTGGCGCCCGCCGGCGTGATCTGCGAAATCATGAGCGAGGACGGCACGATGGCACGCGTGCCCGAGCTCAGTTCCTTCGCAGGCCGCCACAATCTGTTGATGATCACCGTCGCCGATCTGATTACCTACAGGACTCGTACGGAAACGCTGGTCAAAGCTGTGGCCTCCACGAAACTACCGACCGAGTACGGTGAGTTCCGGCTGCACGCATTCGAGAATCAGATCGACAAAACAACGCATGTCGCGCTCGTGCACGGCGAACTCGGAGATGGGGAAGACGTGCTGGTGCGGGTACATTCGCAATGCCTTACAGCGGATGTATTTCATTCGCTGCGTTGCGATTGCGGTGCGCAGCTCGACGAAGCTCTGCGGCGGATCGCCGGCGAGGGACGCGGGGTGCTGCTTTACTTGAATCAGGAAGGGCGAGGAATCGGTTTGGCGAACAAGATTCGCGCCTACGCACTACAGGACGAAGGGCTGGATACCGTGGAGGCTAATGAGCGGCTCGGATTTAAGGCCGACCAGCGGGATTACGGTATCGGCGTTCAGATCTTGCGCGCGCTGGGTGTACGATCCATGCGACTGCTGAGCAACAATCCGCGCAAGCTCGTGGCCATTGAGGGATACGGGCTCTCGGTAAACGAATGGCTGCCTCTCGAGATTCCCGCATCTGCCTCCACGCTGCGCTATCTAACGACGAAGAAAAACAAACTCGGTCACGCGTTGACTGGGATCTGACTCTCTCCGTTCCGAAAACTCCAGACGTTCGTGCGCTTGCTTCGAGTTCGATGACAGCGACTGCACACTTGTTAGCAGGCTGACATCCGGCTATGGGCACCATTCCGTAAGCGCGAAGTAAGTCGCGTTACATCAATGCACTGGGTGTCAGCGCTTTGGGTTGAGACGTGCTTTGTATTCTTAGTCTCGCTTCTGATGAGGCTGCATATCGATCATCATGGTTCGTTCCGACCAAATTCGAAAGCTGCTAAGCAAAGCGGCGGGAATCGCGGTACTTCTCGCAGGAGCGCTGCTTGCGGCATCGCTCTGTTTTGGCGCTCCCGGCGATTCTTCTCAGGTTCCCAGCATTTTTGACCCGCGCTCGACGCCGGCTACGTGGATCGATCATCTCTCGTACTTTGTCCTCTCGATAACTGGGCTGATCTTTTTGGTTGTCTTCGCTTTATTGGTCTATGTGGTCGTGAAATACCGCGAGCGCAGTGGGGATGAACGTCGCGAGCCCGCCCAGGTTTACGGAAGCACGCAGATTGAACTGGCCTGGACCGTGATTCCGATTCTGATCGTAGTGGTTTTGTTTCTCGCAACGGCACGAGTAATCCACTCGATTCAGGATATGCCGAAGCCTGAGTCTGCTGTGGAGGTCGTCGCCATCGGACATCAGTTCTGGTGGGAATTTCGTTATCCGCAGCTAGGCGTAGTCACTGCGAACGAGTTGCACATTCCGGTAAGCGAAGCGGCCCACTCGACGCCCACTTTTTTGACGCTGCTTTCCGTTGACACGGACCACAGCTTCTGGGTTCCTCAGTTGGCGGGAAAAACAGACTTGATTCCAAATCGCGCGAACCACATGTGGATGGATCCGTACCAAACTGGCATTTTTCTCGGCCAGTGCGCGCAATATTGCGGCACGCAGCACGCCAAGATGCTGTTACGGGTTTACGTTGACAGCCCCGGGGACTTTGCCACGTGGGTCCACGGCCAACAGCAGCCGGCAGTGCTCGACGCGAATGTAACCGCCGGCAGGCGCATTTTCGAAACAACGGCTTGCATCAACTGCCACGCGATTGGAGGCACGGTCGCGAACGGACGCTTCGGACCGGACCTGACGCACTTGATGAGCCGTCAGACAATCGCGTCAGGCGCGGCCGGGAATACAAAGGCAAACCTCCGCTTGTGGATTCAGAAACCCGATGCCATCAAGCCGGGTTCGCTCATGCCCGCCATGCAACTCAGCAACGCTAACCTGGATGCGCTGGTGGACTATCTCCAGACGCTTCGGTAGCCAAAGGATTTGGGGGCGTACTTATGTCGTCGGACGCGATGGCCATTCCAAGTGCAAGAACAGAGGTGCGTCCTTGGGTCGAAGTGGCGCACGAATGGGTGACCACCGTTGATCACAAGCGTCTGGGGATTCTCTATATCGTCTATGCGCTTTTTTTTCTTGTCGTCGGGGGGATCGAAGCCACCATCATTCGGATCCAGTTGATTCGCCCTAATAATGATTTTGTTTCCCCTCAGGTTTTCAATCGCATGTTTACGATGCATGGGACCACAATGATTTTCTTCGTGGCCATGCCCATCCTCTTTGGTTTTGCGAACTATCTGGTCCCATTGATGATCGGCGCGCGCGACATGGCTTTTCCAAGGCTGAATGCCTTCAGTTTCTGGCTGACTGCTTTGGGAGGGCTTCTCCTTTACTTCAGTTTCGTGGGTGGGAACGGGCTCTATGGCGCGGGCAACGCGCCGGATGTGGGCTGGTGGGCATACGCGCCGTTGGCGGCGAAGGCGTTTTCGCCGGGCCCCAGTTCGGACTACTGGACGATTGGTCTTCTGGTCTCCGGGTTTGGGAGTATCGGCACGGCCATCAATATCGTGGCGACAATTTTATGCCTCCGCTGCCCTGGAATGACGCTCAACCGGATGCCACTGTTGGCTTGGCTCAACCTGGTGATGTCCGGGATGGTTCTGATAACGATTACTCCGCTTTCCGCGGCGCAAATCATGCTGCTGATTGACCGGTATTTAGGAGCGCATTTCTTCGACACACAAGCGGGCGGCTCAGCCACGATCTGGATGCATTTCTTCTGGATCTTCGGTCATCCGGAAGTTTACGTCCTGATTATTCCTTGCTTCGCTTTTATGTCCGAAATCATTCCGGTATTTTCGCGCAAACCGATTTTCGGATACCCCGTTATGGTCGGGGCCACGGTCTGCATCGCGTTCGTAAGCCTGAGCGTGTGGGCGCACCACATGTTTACGATCGGGATGAATTCCTACGCCAACAGTTTTTTTGTGATCACCACCATGGCTGTCGGGGTTCCCACGGGAATCAAAATTTTCAATTGGCTGGGCACCATGTGGGGCGGAAGCGTTCAGTTCAAGACGCCTATGCTGTTTGCCATCGGATTTCTCTTTCAGTTTTTGATCGCCGGCCTTACCGGAATCATGCTTTCGTCCGCGCCCTTTGATTGGCAGCTCAGCCTCTCGTATTTTGTGGTGGCACATTTTCACTATGTAATCGTCGGTGGAATCCTCTTCGCACTTTTTGCCGCGTTTTATTACTGGTATCCGAAAATGACAGGAAGAATGCTCAGCGAACGGCTGGGCAAGCTGCATTTCTGGCTTTTCCTGCTGGGCTTTCACGCGACATTCGACGTAATGCACTTTGCCGGAATTCTCGGAATGCCGCGCCGCATCTACACGTACGAGCCCCGTCCTGGTTGGGAAACCCTCAACTTCATCGTTACGATCGGCGCATTTATTCAAGTCATAGCCATACTTGTGTTTGTTATCAACCTGGTTTTTTCCTATTTCAAAGGACCAAGAGCCGGCAACGATCCGTGGGACGCCTGGACTCTGGAATGGTCGGTAAGTTCACCGCCGCCGGATTACAACTTTGCTTCCATTCCTTCGGTTGCTAGCCGCCGGCCGCTGTGGGACCTGAAGCACCCGGAGGATCCGGACAGCCGCTATGAGTAAAAGGATGGAGAAATGAGCGCCGCCACTAGTCCATACCTCGAGAGATCTCCCGAGTGGAAGCTTCCCTATAGGGGGACGGTCGGGATGGCCTGCCTCATTATCGCCGAGTCTGCGATCTTCACCATTTTCGTCGTCGCATATCTCTTTTACTTGGGAAAAAGCATTACCGGACCGACTCCCCGCGAAGTGCTGGAGACGCCGATCTTCTTCACCGTCTGTCTATTGTCCAGCAGCCTTACGATTCATCTCGCGGGCAAGGAGCTGGAAAACGGTCATCGCCGTACGTTCATGATTCTCTGGTCACTCACCATTGCTCTCGGCGCCCTCTTTTTATTCGGTACTGCGCTGGAATGGCGCCGGCTGATCTTCGAACGCGGACTGACCATCTCTACGAATCTTTTTGGCACAACGTATTATTCACTCGTCGGCTTACATGCCGCGCACGTCACCGTGGGACTGGTGATGTTCGGCATCGTGCTGCTTTTCGGTCTCGCCGATCGTGTGGGAATTGAACAATCAGCTCGCATAGGAACGCTTTCCATGTACTGGCATTTTGTGGACGCAGTGTGGGTCGTGGTTTTCACTGTTGTCTATCTAGTGGGGCGCTGAGGAGCAGAGATGGAGACGCACTTATCCGCAGAAAATTCCGGCGCAAGCTCACGGCTCCCTGATGTGGTCGAATTGCCCGCGCCGACGGCATGGCCTCTTGTTCTGGCTACTGGCTTCACCCTGATTTTCGCGGGCTTGCTGACGAGCGCTTCTCTCAGCGTACTCGGCCTTGTCCTCGCGCTGGCCGGGTGCGCCGGTTGGTTCAGGGAAGTCTTGCCTCGCGAGCGGGAAGTGGCTGTTCCGGTGATCCCAGAGGAAATCCGCATCGCGACCGAGCGCACGGTTGTTCAGCGTCTTCCGGTCGCGCCGGAACTCGTTCGAGCTTGGCTTCCCCTCGAGACTTACCCCATATCGGCCGGCGTAAAAGGAGGCTGGGCGGGCGGTGTGGCGATGGCAGTGCTGGCGTGCACCTACGGACTTCTGAAGGCTGGGAGCATCTGGTATCCAATTAATCTTCTGGCCGCGACCGTGTACGCGCAATCGCTGAAGCTCGATCCCTCGCAACTGAACTCGTTTCACTTCGACAGTTTCGCGATGGCTGTGGTTTTGCACGGCATCGGATCCACGCTGGTGGGCTTGCTTTACGGCGCCATGCTACCCATGTTTCCGCGCCGGCCCATCGTGCTGGGAGGACTGATTGCTCCGGCGCTATGGTCCGGCTTGTTGTACTCGATCTTAAACCTTCTCAATCCGCTGCTGGCGAGCCGCATCGACTGGTTCTGGTTCATAGCTTCGCAAGTGGCGTTTGGCTTAGTCGCGGGTCTGGTCGTGGTGCGGCATGAGCGAGTCTCGACGCGGGAGAATCTGCCGTTTGCAATGCGGGCGGGTGTCGAGGCTCCCGGAATTATGCAGGAGAAGCGCGGGAAGGATGAGTCCAGATGAAGATCAGCCTTCTCGCTTCCGCGGTATCGGTTTTGCTTACGGTTATTTGCGGGTGCGCCGACGCACCGGGGAAACGACTTGCCGCCGGCACGCCAATCGTCCCGAGCGAGATTTCGGATTTCAACGTTCTCTACGGTGAAAACTGCGCCGGCTGCCACGGATCGGACGGGCGGGGTGGCGCGGCGATCGCGCTGGCTGACCCAGTGTATTTAGCGATTGCAGACGATACGATCGTTCGCGGCGCGGCGACCAATGGAATTCCCGGAACATCCATGCCCGCCTTCGCGCAGAGCGCCGGCGGTATGCTCACGGAAAAACAGATTGATTTGATCGTCCGCGGAATTCGAGAACGCTGGTCGAAGCCGGACGTTTTAAGTGGCACGAACCCGCCGCCGTACTTCGTGCTGACCCTGTCGTTGCGCAGCAGCAGGCTCATCACCGTTTCTGTCCCCACCACCCGCGGAGCGCCGGTCTGGGTCAACCTATGCGCGCCGAAGTCGCGCGTGACCGTCAGGTGAACACCCTCCGGCACCGGTCCGGGACCGAGGCCGCAGCCGGCTAACGCGGCGACCGTGATGGCCGCCGCGAGTGCCGTTATTGTGATTTTTTTACTTGACCTGGAAAACAACGTGGCTGATTCCGCTCACGAGCTTCGTTGCCTGGCCGGCGCTGTTGATTGCCTCGATGTCGTAGATATAACTTCCCTTGGGAAGACGCGCCGGGAGGAGATAACTGAAGGACTCGCTTCCGCCCACCGAGAAGAAGTTCGCGGAACCGCACTTCTTGGTTCGCACGAAGCTCTCCCTGGACCCATTGAAGTCGAAGCAGCGTCCTCGGTAACGACGTTGGAGGCTGATGCGCACCTGACGTAGGGTGCCTCCGAATGGGATTTCGATGATTCCCGCGAGCAATCTCGGAGCGGAGCGACGGGAGTAGACGTGGCCATTTTGGACACCCGCGATTTTGGCAATATCGGAAACCACAGGCGGCTTGGGGGGAGGGGCTACTTTTTCAATGCCTCCACAACCGGAGGCACTACTACCAGAGCTCACAGGACAGGCCTCATAACCGACGTTCACCGTCAGCCCGTTTGAACGCACGGATTCAGGGGCGGTCGCCTTGAGCGTGACCGTACCGGCCCGCGAGAGGGTCACCTTCGTGTTGCCTTCGGCATTTGTCTGCGACGCCGAGATCGGGGTGGTGGTGCCCCCGACGTCTTCGCCGATAGCCGCCCCGGAGACGGGGGAGCCGGTGCGGGCGTCGACGACGTGGACGGTGAAGGCGGTCCCCACGTTCACCGTCTGGGGCGCGGAAAGCGATAGCACATGGGTGAATGCGGGACCATATGCCCAGAGCACTTCGTTGCCGGGCGCGAGGGCGTACTGGCAGCCGCCAACCGGGGCGTACAGATCGTTCACGTAGAGGCCCCAGTAGGAGAATGGTTCTTCGGACTGGTTGACGTCGGGACCGACTTGGGTGACTAGAAAATCCCCATATTCCGTGGACCATTCAGCATTGAACGCCAGACCTGCGGACAGGGCCGCATGATGAAGAGCTGAGGTGGGTGTGCCGGTCGGCATGCCACCATTGGTGAACACTTCGTGTTTTGAGTTTTCAGAGTGTCCGTTGTCGGCATAATCGCACGGATGCGGAGCTTCATGTAGAGCTTCGCCCGTGGGTGTTTGGAAGGTTTCGCCTTCGGTACTAACGGGACCTTCGTAGAGAGTCTTCGTTGAACCCTCGACGCGAAGGTTCACGGTGATCGGTGCCGCCGCGGCAGAAGCGACCAGTGATAGCACCAGGGAAACGAGAATACCGGTGAGAACCGGCAACATACGGCGGGAGGATGTATTCATTGAGCCAACCCCTTTCCACGAGGGTCTTGTGGGCTTTCGGCCTTCGGCAGGTCTCCTGGCTCCCGGGCCTTCCCTCCGCACCTTCCCGTCTCGTCTTCCGAAACAGTGGCTCGCGTGTCTTTCACACGCGCCGCGTCAGGCATCCCCGGTCACAGTGGCGGGTCC
>Ga0209038_10000558_pt1 | contig 11263 bp, 12 predicted proteins | sample BogFormECP03_OM3_FD_188237 | JGI IMG/M metagenome (GOLD analysis project Ga0209038, IMG submission 188237) | Bog forest soil microbial communities from Calvert Island, British Columbia, Canada - ECP03_OM3 (SPAdes) (version 2) | ecosystem: Environmental > Aquatic > Freshwater > Wetlands > Bog ...
AAGATTATCTATTCCACGGCTTATGAGGGCGCCGTGCAGCCGAATTTCGCTGTGGACATTACCAAGGAATTCGACCGGCGGCGGCGGGCGATCTTGGCTTACAAGTCGCAGTTTGCGCCTTCCGCTAAGGAGAAGCGCTCGAAGGTGTTTATTCCACTGGATCAGTTGGAATCGCGGATGACGGTGATGTCGAGTTACTACGGGCGGATGATTGACGTGAAATATGCGGAGCCGTTTTTGACGAAGGAGATCTTGGCGGTGGAGGATATTGCGAGGATGCCGGTGCGCTCGGCTTGACGGGATCGATCGAAACGGCGGCACTGGGATTTAGAAGTCTTCGCCGCCTTGGGCGTAGCTGAAACCAGGGATCTTTTGGCCTTGGGAATTCCGCTCGACTCGGACTCGGAGCGGGGCTTCGGATTCGGCGCCGGCTTTGCGCAGTACGGCGAAAGTGGTCAGCGCTTCGTTGTACACCTTTGTTACCAGGAAGTTTTCGCCGCTTCCGTCCTGCTTCCAGACTTGCCCGACCTGAATCCTATGCACCGCCATGGTTGTCACGAACGAATTTAGACAGAATCGCGCGGGGCGTCAATACGATTGCTGGAAATCGCCGGGGGCGGAGAAACCCTTTTTTGACGGGGCGACATCGAAGTATCCAGAGCGGGCTGGTTATCGGGTGTATAATTCCGTTTGGGCTGGCCGGAGGTGACGCGTGAAACCATGGATCAGGCAAATAGGGGCTTTCCTGCTGACGGCGGCGCTGGCTTATCCGGCAATTGCCCAGGGGCAGTCGCAATCGGGGCAGCAGCAATCCCAGCCCCAGAGCCAGCAACAAACTCCTCCGCCATCGCAGCAGCAGGCACAGCCCGCCGATCCGCAATCACAGCAGCAGCAGCCACCCCCTGATATCGTGCCTGACTCGACGCAGGCGGACGTGCCTTCCGAGCCGGGAACGAAGCCGGGGGTGAAGGGCGGCAGCGAGGCGGACGTCAACGCCATCGGCAACCGCAAAGTTGGCCACGGGCCGGACTTCTACTCGATGGAGCATGAAATCGCGCTGGGCAAGCAACTGGCTCAGGAAGTGGATCGCGTTTCGAAATTCATCACTGATCCGGTGGTTACGGAATATGTGAACCGCGTGGGGCAGAATTTGGTGCGCAATTCGGATGCGCAGGTTCCCTTCTCGATCAAGGTGATTGATTCCGATGTCGTGAATGCGTTTGCGCTGCCTGGCGGATTTTTCTACGTGAATAGCGGGATTATCTTGCGGGCCGATGAGGAATCGGAAATGGCTGGAGTGATGGCGCATGAGATCGCGCATGTTTGCGCGCGGCATGGCACGCGCAACGCTACCAAGGCCAACATCATGCAGATGGCTACCATTCCTTTGATTCTTTTGGGGCCTGGCGGCTGGGCTGGTTATGGGCTTTATGAAGGATTGAATTTCTTGATTCCGGTTACTTACTTGAAATTTAATCGCGATGCGGAACGCGAGGCTGACTATCTTGGCCTGCAATACATGTACAAGGCTGGATACGATCCGAATTCGTTTGTAACTTTCTTTGAGAAGGTGGAGGCGGACGAAAAGAAGCATCCTGGGACGATACCGAAGATTTTCTCTACGCACCCGCCTACGCCGGACCGCATTGAGGCTACGCAGAAGGAAATTGCGGTTTTGCTGCCTTCGCGCGATGAGTACATTGTTACTACTTCGGAGTTTGATGTGGTGAAGAGGCGCTTGGCTTCGATTGAGGCTGGGCAGAAGGTAACCGAGAAGAAGAGCGCTAAGGATAAGCCTACTTTGCGGAAGAAGACGGAACAGACCCCGACGACCACTACTGGGACTGGAACGGGAAGTACGACAGACAATACTGGCGATTCGACGGATGATGATCGGCCAGTGCTGAAACGGCGGCCGGACTAAAATTCAATTTAGAGATTTGAATGAGGGCGCTCCAGTCGGATTGGGGCGCTCTTTTTGTTTTAGAGCGTACCGCTGGCGCGTATGCCGGCGCTACTTAAGAGCGCTCTACTACTTCGGCTACGCCCATTCTTTTTAGGCCTTCGGCGTAGTATTTGCGATAGAGCAGGTCCCACTCTTCGCTGCCTTCCAGGATTTCGCGCTTTTGGGAAGTGATCTTCGTGCGGACTTCGGTGTCAACCTGCTCTTCGACTTTCAGTAGGGCGGTTAGAATGTTCACGATCTCGAGGCGGATGGTGTCGCGGTCCTCGATGAAGTCCACTTCATCGAGGGAAACTAGCACATCGATAATCTTGTGCGAAACGCGGACCGTTTTTTCGCGACTGAGTCTCATCGGATGGCGCGCGAGGCGCCTAGTAACGCTTCGCTAGCGCAGAATCAGCTTGCGCTGGCGTGCCAATTCCCCTTTCACTTTCTTGTACATGTCCTGATAGCTTACGCCGGTGCGGCGCATTTCTTCCGAATGTTGATTTAGAATTTCGCGGACTTCTTCGTTCAGGCGGTCTTCTACGCCCAATTCATCGGCCATGGCTTTGCGGACGTACTGGGCGATGGTGTCGGGCGTCTTAGTTTCGATCATCTCGGAGGCGATCAGGCGCTTGACCACTTCCTTGGCCATGTAGCCCACGAAATCGCGCTGCAGCAGCATTTCCGGCTTCTCCGGGGTTCTCGATGATTCAATTTCAGTCTACTGTCTGCCTCGCCGGAGGTCAAGGAAAGGCCGAGAGGCCGCTTGTCAGGATGCATTTATGGGTATGAAATGGAACCCCGTATTTGTGGCTTCGAGGACGCCTGACGGCTTGCCCGCCAGGCTCCGCGAAGTACGTCGATCGAGAATTGCATACTATAGATACGGCGGGGGGTATCGGCGGATGCGGCGATTGGGGATTGCGGTTCTGGCAGTTGGCGGCCTGCTGGCGATAGCAAACCAGCGTACGAAAGGAACAGAGATGCAGACGACGCAAAACGTTGCGTTACAGGAACGGACCGAGGCGATCCATGCGCGGCTGGTGACGCAGTGGGAAGCCTGGAAGAACAAGGATGCGGCATCGAATGACGCGGTGATCGCCGACGACTTCAGTTCAATCTCCGCGGATGGCTTGCGGCGCGCCGGAAAGCCGACGTTACAGCAGATGGCCGAGCAGCCCATTTCAGGATACAAATTGTCAGAGTTTCGCGTGCTACCAGTGCGGGCGGACGCGGCGCTCATCACGTACTTCGCCGACATCAAGACGCCCGACAATCTCGAGCATCACATGGCCGTGGGCGAATACTGGGAAAAGCACAATGGCCAGTGGTTCATCCACGGTTTCTCGGGCACGCTGATGAAATGAACTTACGGAGCCGGTCATGCCTTCGACGAGGCGCAATATCAGAGTGTCGCGACAGGCATCGGCAGTGCGCGAATGGCGGCGAGGATCGCTGGTAGCTGACATCGCGGTCGAAAGGCGCCGGCAGAGCCGCCGGCGGTACTGAATCTGCTTGCGTTGACGCTTGGTTGTGCATCCGATAAGATTGTTGCGCACTTGGGCGGTTAGCTCAGCGGTTAGAGCATCCCGCTTACACCGGGAAGGTCCAGCGTTCAAATCGCTGACCGCCCACCATCAACATCGAAAAAGTCGGGCCACTCAGCGGGGCCGTAGTTCAGCTTGGTTAGAACGCCTGCCTGTCACGCAGGAGGTCGCGGGTTCGAACCCCGTCGGCCCCGCCAATGTTTTCAGCAACTTGTGAGTCGGCACTTCCATCGCGTTTAGTTCACTGTAGCGGAAATTGTAGAGGCCGCTCTCCCTTTTTCGATCACTTCGACGATTCCAGCAAGTCGGAAGTTCTCGAGTTTTCCCACCGCAATTTTCTTCTGCTCCTCTGCCGGGTGAACGTACCGCATTGTCATCTGTATTTTGGTGTGCCCGAGAATCACGGATAGCGTCGGCAAGTCCACGTCTGCGGCGACCGCGCGCGTCGCGAGCGTATGGCGGAGATCGTAGTGCCGGAAGTGCTCCGCGACGCCGGCATTTTCGACTGCGGCGTCATGCGCTTTGCGAACACTACCGATGGGTTGAGTTGGATCGCTTTTCGTGGGAAAGACAAACGACCCTTTTGCTTTTTTCGCCCGTGTTTTGAGCAATTCGAACACTTCTGCGGTCATGCTGAATTTGCGACGAGCGACTTTGGTTTTGCCGAACGGGTTGAAGATTGTGCGCGCCGTGAAATCGAGATTCTCAACGCGAATCCGAAAAACCTCTTCTGGCCGCAGTCCGGTGTCCAAGATAATTTGCGCGATGTCTTTGAGCGGCTGACTTGCTTCGGCGAGATAGAGAATCTCTTCTTGGAAACTTACGACGCGCATGCTGCCCGAACCTTCCGGCAGGAATGCCACGCCGCGAGTGGGATCTGCTACGGCGAAGCCTGATTTTTCGGCGTAGCGATACATTAGTTTGAGCGTAGTCACCGCTCGATTCACCGTCGCCGCTGCCACCGTGCTACCGTCTTTCGCGTTGCGGCGCGCCTCGCCGATCCGCACGGCCTTAAAGTCCTCGACCATGACCGGCGCAATATCGTCGAGCCACAGCCCCCGAAAGAATCGCAAGAGCGTGTCGCAGTTTGTTCCGTGCAGCTCTCGCGTTTTCGGCCGATGCTGCTGCTCTGACCATGCCAGGAACTTTTCTACGTGCTCCTCAAATTTCGGAGCGAGCTTTTTCTGAGAGAAGCCAGCGCGCCGATCAAGCAGTTCGGTTCTCCGGATGGACTCGGCGCGAATCGCCGCCTTTTTATTTTTGAAGCCCGAAGATTCCTGAATTCGCCGGCCCTGAAACTCAAAGCTGTACCACCAGATTTTTCCACGTCGATAAATCGCCATCTCATCGCCTCCCGCTCGAGGGACGTTCAACTTCGACGCGGACTATACGCTCATCGAGCCACGCTTCCACGTCGACGCCCACCGCCGGCATTTCGATGCCATCGTCGTATGGCGATTCGATCGCTTTGCGAGATCAGTCTCCCATTTGTTGCGGGTCCTAGAGAATTTCCAGGCGCTCGGTATCGAGTTCGTAAGCTTATCGAAGCAGCTAAACACGTCCACTCCCACCGGCAAGATGGTGTTCAGAGTATTGGGCGCCGTGGCCGAGCTCGAACGCAGTTTGATCGTTGAGCGTGTTCGCGCCGGGATGCGCAACGCTCGTGCGAAAGGAAAGCGTATCGGCCGACCTCCTCGGACACAACTGAGTCCCGAAGATCGCAAATCTATTGCAGAGGCCTACCGGTGTCGGAAGATTAGTTTCCGGCAGCTGGCGAAGAAATTTGAAACTTCGATCGGCCCTCGCCACATTGATTAGCGGCTGGGGGTTGTAGACTCTCTCACTCGCCGTGGTACAAAAACTCGGTCCGGTCAATAGCTCTGTGATGTAGACTCTCTCACTCGCTGTGGCACAAAAATTCGGTCTAGTCACCTGGAGATGAGAGATGGACGAGCTATATGCAATCAATGCGGCGAAAACCGAGTTTAGGGATTGTTTCAACTTCGCCGATGTGTCGAAGCTTCTGGCAATTGCAGATCCTGAGCTTGTTAATTTCCCTGACGGCCAACCGAGTGAATTCCGCGAGGGAGGACTGGATGCCTTGAAAGCTCGACTGGAGATTCTGTTCGACCGGTTTACAGCGAAGCTAGCGGTGATTGTTATCGAGATCCGTCTTGCGGGGGATGTCGCTTACGATTATGGCTGGCATGATTTGACACTTACGCCCAAGGACGGCGGTGACCCTATTCGTCGTAGATATCGCTATGTAGATATCTGGAGGAGGAAGGACGGGAGCTGGAAACTATGGATGTATATTGATAACCAAGATGTTGCCGACCCGTTCAGCGCAGTGTAGAGCTGACCGCTTGGAGGATCAAGTTAGGGAAGTTCCTCAATCCTTTTGTAGAGCCGCTTGCCGAACCCTTCAGGCATCTGAATCACTCTTCCGTCGGCGACCAACCCCACGACGTTTCGCATTCCATCCAGTACCGCAGAACAGTGCGTGCAGACTTTGAGATGCGCTTCCAATCTTGCGCGAAGTTCCGGAGAGACGTCTTGCTCGAGGTAATTGGAAATTTCGCGCCAAACTTCAACACAACTGATTTCAATTTCGGCCATTGTGCCCTTCTTTTTTCACCATGGTCTAACTTTCCGGTAGTTCTGTCGTCTGCTCCAAGAGCCGTCGAGTCCAGGAGCTAGAGTGTCTCGCAACATTAATCGCGCCCGAAGTAGTCGAGTTTTGATATTTGGCTTCGAGACTCCGAGAACGGTCGAGGTCTCCTCGATACTGAAACCCTGCACGTCGCGTAAAACTAGGACCTCCCGGTATGGGGGCTGCAGTGAATCGATTGCATTTTCGAGCGCCCGGCGCTCCTCGTCCCTTTCCAACGTATCGGAAGGGATGGGCCGCCAATCCGCAAAGTCTCTGGGCCAGTAGTCGCCGTCCTGGCCTTCCTTTGGATCGTCAATCGACTCGAAAAGATTTGGCCGCCCTCGCCGCAACTTCATCTTTGCTTCGTTATAGGTAATCTGTATGAGCCATGTGCTGAACCGTGACTCACCGCGAAAGCTTGCCAGTTTCGTGAATGCTTTCAGCATCGCCTCCTGGGCGGCGTCCTCCGCGTCGGCTGGATTCTTAAGAACCGAAATCGCAGTAACGTAGATCATGCGCTCATACGGATGCACCAACTCGCAGAATGCCTCGCGCTCTCCGCCACACACGCGCCTAATAAGCTCAGCTTCGCCACCCGCCGTTGGAGGTTGGGGCATATTCATTCCCAACCCCAGAAGTAAAATGAGGTTATCGCAAGCAACATAATCGGACCCAGTCTCTTCACGACTTGGCGCTTCGAGGAGCGTCGTGGATTTCGGCTCCGAGCGGGAATTGACGAATTCTTTTCATGCACGAATCCATGGTGTGACATCGAAGGCGTCAGCCGCGGTCCAGAGTGACGCGCCGAGAAGCACCAAATCCTTGATAAGGAACTGTCCGATGTCGCCCAGGAGCGGAAACCGATGGCCCGGGATGAAAACTCCGGGAGTTGTGATAAGGAAACTGACGGTAATCAGGAATGTAGCAGTCGCTCCGAAACTACCGAAGAACGACATCCTTGCCGAGAGTGGTCGCAGCGCCATCAAGACGGCTACAAGGACTTCAATCACTCCGATCCGGTTCGATACTACTTGCTGGCTCATCACGGAGTACATCCAAGCCATCAAGGGGCTGTGATCAATGAGCGGTCGTATTCCTTCCGCTTCTGCCGGGGTGAATTTCTCAACCCCGATTAGTAGCAGGACCACAACCAATCCGTAACGCGAGACGATCACCCCGACTCGACTCCGCCACGTCTGTCCGTGCGTTCTGAGATCTGCAGAAGTAATAGTATCTTTTTCGATTTGGGAAGTTTTGCTCATCACATCGTTTCTCGCAATCGAGTCTTGCTTTCGAATATTGCAGCAGAGCTGGGTGTCCTTCATCAGATGCCATTTTGAGAGGAAAGTTACAGCAGCGCTGGACGGCTTCGCACACCGAAGTTGAGAAGGCCGCTTTTCAAGTAATTCCTCACTAACAACGTAACATTTTTGATTGCCTGGCATCAGACGGGAGGAACCAAATCTCAATCGTCCATTTGCGAGGAATCGTAACTTGAGCCTTCAAATCGGCAAAACATAACAAGGAGAAGAAAATCAAATGAAAGCTTCAAACATTTGCGGTGGTCTGCTGCTGGGGCTAGCGTTGCTGTTGCCTGCAGGCGCGTCAGCGGCTAATAAAGGTGCGCTCAAACTTAGTGAACCTGTCACGGTCAACGGTACGCAGTTGGCCGCAGGGGAGTACCGCCTCACGTGGGAGGGGACTGGTCCGGACATAAAGCTCAACATCGTCAAATCCGATAAGATCGTGGCGACAGTGCCGGCGCAATTGGTTAATTTGAGTCGTAAGGGAAATGATGAAGGCTACGGGACACGAAAGGAAGACGACGGAAGTCGTTCGCTCACCGCCATATATTTCTCGGGCAAAAAGTACGAGCTAGCGTTTGGGCAAACCCCGGCCACAACCGACATGCCGAATGATGAGGGCCACGACAAGTAGCCTTCGGCGGATTCTGCCGCGCGGTCCGCTGGCGATGCCGTTAATCCCGGATCGGACCGCACGGCTCTACTTGCGCTCTGAATGGCCCGCAGCTCATCTCCTGTTCGAGGGGATGGCGATATGGGAGTCGCTTGATGTCTGCAGGAATCACTCCGGTTGGGCTGCTCTCGCTGAGCGGCTCTTCTGGTTTCCTGTTAGGTCGGCACGCTCTGCTCATACACTCGAAAGCGCGTGCGCGCTTACGGCGCGGATTGCGCTCAGTTCCTATTGCGAATAATCACGTCCCACGAGGTCACCCCCAACGGAAATGGGCCAGCAGACAGGCTCGGGACAAACAATTATGTGTAATGGCTTAAATTCGTTGGACGCAGTCGTGTTCCCGCGGTCCCCGGCAGTGGTTCGTCCACGGATGCTCGAAGCGTTGATTGTTTCTTGGCTGGGTAAGAGATGCAAGCGCGAGCCCACTACCGAAGAATGACAGTGCCCGGAACTCCCCACGCGCCTTAGAATCCATCTCGGAGGACGACCATGAATTCACGGCGTACGTTCTTACAGGGAGCTATAAATGCAATCGCTGGCCTTGGGGGCGCGTCGCAGCTACTGGGCATGAACCAGCCGCTCCCAGTCGAAAGTCATCCGGTGCGGCCGAACGCCTCGGATCGCAGTACGGGTATCGCACCTATACCCGTAATCGCTCCTGACGTGAAGAATCTAGCATTCACGATCGACAACGGCGCGAAGGTGTTTCAACTTATCGCCGAACCGGTGAAGCGAAAAATCGCGCCTTGGAAGACGATCGATTGCTGGGGCTTCAACGGCTCGTCCCCGGGCCCTACGATTCAAGTCAATCAGGGCGATCACGTGCGCGTCATCCTTGAGAATCGTTTGCCCGAATCGCTTGCCATTCACTGGCACGGCCTTGAAATCCCTTATGCGATGGACGGGATGCCGTACCTCTCGCAGAAACCGATTGGTCCGGGGTCGCGGTTCGTGTATGAGTTCACGGTTCATCAGAACGGCACGTACTTCTACCACTCGCATTCGCCAATGCAGCAAATGATGGGGATGGTCGGGATGTTCATCCTGCATCCGTCGCGGGCGCACGCTCCTGCCGTAGATCACGACTTCGGAATCGTGTTACAGGAATGGGCCGTGCTGCCGAACAATACCGTTCCGAATACGGCCAATATGGAGTGGAACTGGCTGACATTCAACGGGGTCTCCAGTCCGATGACCACGCCGTTAATCGTGCGGCTCGGCAGTCGCGTCCGAGCGCGATTCGTTAACCTCGGCATGGACCATCATCCAATTCACCTGCATGGCCACACCTTCGTTGTGACGGGCACGGAAGGCGGGCGGCAGCCGGAGACCCTTTGGGGACCCGCGAACACGGTGCTGGTCGGAGTCGCCCAGGCGCGGGACATCGAGTTTGTGGCTACCAACCCGGGCGAGTGGATGCTGCACTGTCATATGCCACACCACAACATGAACGCGATGAGCGACCTGCTTGGGGATCGCATGATGATGACCGCCGACACCGCAGACGAGCGGGCACTCAGCCAGATGCAGACGCTTGCCAGCCAAGTAGGGTTCGAACATGTGCATCACGCTCCAATCGCACCAGATGCAAACAAAGTTCCCGGTTTTCCACAGGATGCCTTCATGGACATGGGCATGGACGAAGCGGTCGCCAAGCCCGAGAACAACGGCCTACCGCGGAATTGGAGCGCGATGATGATGGGCATGATGACGCTTGTGCGAGTGCTGCCACGGGATCTTTATGACCTGGTCATGAACGATCTCCAGCGTGGATATGTGGCGCCGCTTCCGCCGGTTGGTGAGCGTCCCCCTGGCGAGCGCGACGGACATCATGAACAGCACCAAAGGAAGGACGAAGAAGGGCGTGAAGGAGGCTCGCGATGACGCTTCGATTTGCAAGCCCCATCCACATATTGGCAAGTTTCGTGCTGATTCTGATGGCACCAAGCGCAACGTTTGCACAAGCGCCCGACTCCGCCGCGGCTGCGGCACACCAACCCGGCCAGCAACCATCGCAGGAGAGGCCGCAGGTTTTTTTCCCCATGGCCGACCAGCCGCAAATGGAGATGCACCATCACGGCCAGATTCAAGAGGTCATGCCGCACTTCCCCCGATTGGGTGATTCCCAGCGCGTGGTCGCGGGACCCATATACGAGCTCGAAGAGCTCGAGCGCATGGCCATTGCCAGCAATCCAACGCTCGCACAGGCGCAGCGCGGGATCGAAGCCGCACGCGGCCGTGAGCGGCAAGCGGGACTGTACCCGAACCCTGTCGTCGGGTATAGGGGCGACGAGATTCGCGGCGGCTCCTATGGCGGCGGTGAGGAGGGATTCTTCGTAGAGCAGCCGATCATTCTTGGGGGCAAACTCAGCCTGAATCGCAAGGTGGGCGCAGCCGAAGTGAAAAAGAGTCTGGCGGAAGCCGAGGCGCAGCGGCACCGTGTCGAGAATGACGTGCGCATGGCGTACTACCACGTTCTCGCAGCTCAGGAGCGCCTTGCACTTGAGAAGGATCTCATCGGCATCGCGCAGAGTACGGTGAAGATCGTCCACCAGCTCGGCAATGTGGGCCAGGCCGACGAAACGGAGATCCTCGAAGCGGAAACCGAAGAGCAGCGCATGGAGATTGCTGCGGGAATCACCGAGTATATGCTGAGGCGTCAATGGACAATGCTCGTTTCGGTGATCGGCGTTCCATCGCTCCCTGAAGGCGGCGTCGCCGGCAGGATCGACGCCGAGCAGTCTCCACTGGATGAGGGCCAGCTGCTCGCTTCGCTGCTAGCCCAGAGCCCGGCCGTGCAGTCCGCGCAGGCCAACGTGGAGCGGGCAGAAACCGCTTTGGTCGCGGCCAAACGCGAAAACGTGCCCGACCTGACATTGCGCGGTGGATTGCAGCAGAATTATGAGCTGCTTAGCGTCCCTCCAGATCGAAAGGTAGGCATCCAAGGCTTCGCGGAAATCGGCGTGCATCTTCATCTCTGGGACCGCAATCAGGGTGGCATCGCCGCATCGACGGCTGGTCTCGAGGCCGCACGGGACGAAGTAAAACGGGTCGAACTCATGCTTCGAGATCGCTTCGCAATATATGCGGAAGACCATGGCAGCGCACGTTTGACTGCGGAGCGGTATCGGCTCGAAA
>Ga0209038_10000559_pt1 | contig 11261 bp, 10 predicted proteins | sample BogFormECP03_OM3_FD_188237 | JGI IMG/M metagenome (GOLD analysis project Ga0209038, IMG submission 188237) | Bog forest soil microbial communities from Calvert Island, British Columbia, Canada - ECP03_OM3 (SPAdes) (version 2) | ecosystem: Environmental > Aquatic > Freshwater > Wetlands > Bog ...
CCCCACGAACTTTTTGGGCGGCTGAAAGCCGAAAAAGTGGGGTCGCTCCCGCCCGTTTTGGTAGTTTGCCGGACGACGCTTTTGAGGTTCCGACTCCTGCATCGCATTCTCGTTCAGCGGAGTGTCGGGCCACAGGGTGAAGACCTTGGTACAGGACGAGGTGCAGCGTGAAAATCTTACGTTCTTCACCGCCCCCAGTCCTGCGATTTCTTGGGCGAGCACTCGCGGAATGCTCGGGACTTGCTGATGGGTGACGACCGCTCGACCTGTAGCGCGAGGTATCCGATTGACGGCACGTCTCGCTGACTGGTCATCCACGTCGAGAAAGCTCGAAGGAGTTTGACCGGATTAACTCAATCGGCCAAATGTGAAGAAGAAAACTTCGAACAGGCAACTGCTTTGGATGGTTTGGATTGACGCGCAGATATCCGTCGAGCGGTATGAATTGGGACGAGTCGGTTCCTGAGTCCTCCTTTACTCCCAGCGTCGAGAGCAGGTGAGGCAGCGCTCCGTAGTGCCTCTGCCCGGAAGCCCAGACAGCTATTTATTTTTTAGATTCACTTGCAGCGGTGCATGAAGCCGTGCGACGAATTGCCGCACGTAACTTTCCCAGTCCGTTTCCACCGGAAAATCGCCGTTCTTGCTCCACCCCGCACCGAGATAATAAAGGAATGGCTTGCCGGGTTCTGCGGGCGCGACGGCCAGCAAATTGGCGACTGCCGGCAGGCCCTCGTCGTTAGGCGTAACGAGTTCCGTTGGCGTCAGCTTGGGCAACGTAGCGCTTTCGGCGGCAAATTCCTCGATCTTATCTAGCACCACGATCGCGCACCCTATGTTTCCGCGGTCCCGGTCGGCGGGCTGCCAATAACTCAGCCAACCTTCTTCTTGGTGCTTGGCGATTGCGCCGCTGCCTAACCGTTGCGCGATGCCGATCCCCACTTCGAAGGTCGGACGATGGCTCCCGCCGAAAATGCTTTCGACGCGAGTCATGTTGGAGCCAGCGTCGATGCGGATGCGCTTGGTCTCGGAGATCTTTTCCGCTCCGGCGTCCCATGCGTCGTACGTGAGATCGAATTCCGAACGGACCGGCCCGGTCGTGATGATTTGCGCGCTGCGGTAATTGCTCGACACGTAGTAGGTGTGCCCGTCCCAAATGCCGAGGCCACCACAACCTCGGCTGCGTCCGACGCGATAATCGTCCAACCCTTCGCCGTGATCTTGGTGATAATCGCCGTTTTTGTACCAGCTATTGATCACCAGGGCGCGCGTGCTCTTGACCCACACATCCACGCCGCTGCTCACCGTGCCCTCAGCTGGAATCAAGTCTTGCTGGTACACGCGATGCGCGATTCGATCACTCTCCCAGGCCATGTCGCGATCGCGCTCGCCGATTTGCCGCGCATAAGTTTTCAAAATCGGTTGCGGCATTGCAGCCAAGGCGGAAACGTCCATGATGTAGTAGGTCCGCGTTTCGCCCGGCGCCAGATCCGCCTGGAAAATGAAGGTATCCAGCGGCCGTCCCGGTTCGCTGGCATAGGTCTGCGAATCGAGAATGCGGGACCCGAGGCCGTCCATCACTGCCAGATTCGTCGAACGCAGTCCCCGACCGGACAATTGAGCAAGGCTCACTTCCATCGTTTCGGAATGGCGATAGAATTGGGCGGGATTGGTCACCTCGATCGCAAGCGGCTTGGCATTCTCAAATACCACCATGCGGTATACCTCGCTGCCCGCCAGCAGAAAGGCGCCGACACCATATACCTCAGTGGAATCGTCTGCGAACGATTTCGGGTCGGATCCGATGGGCTGAACATGCGTCAGTTTGCCGTCGCCGTCCACGCTATTGACTAGGGCTGTCCATGCCTTGCGGATCCCAGGCTTAAATTTTGCGTCATCGAGCAAACCTTGATTCACGCCCCAAGCGAGCGCGTAGGTGTAGAATCCCGAGCCGCTCGACTCCTTGAGTGGATAGCTGACCGGGTCGAGCAAGCTCGAACGCCACAGCCCGTCGGGTTGCTGATCACCCAGAATCGTCTCCGCCATTTCTTGGAACAATCGCTCGAACCGTGCGCGGCTCGGATGGTTTGCCGGCAACAATTGCAGCACGCGAACTAACCCGGCCATGACCCAACCGTTGCCGCGGCTCCAGAATATTTTCTTGCCGTTGGTTTCGCGCCGGTCGAAATAGGTGCTATCGCGGTAGTAGAGATGTTCGCTTGGATCGTAAAGATAGTCCGTCGTACGCCACCAATTCTTCACCGCAAAATCGAGATAGCGCTCGTCGCCAGTGGCGGCGAAGAGCTGTATCCAAACGGGTGGGGCCATGAACAGCGAATCGCACCAGGACCACAGTTGGGTGGCCTGGTCGTTAGGCTGATGGAAATCCAGGCTTTCGGCGTTCGGAGGCGCGGAGAGAATGGCATCGAGCCGCGACCTCAACGGCGCGATCATTTTCGGGTCGCGATAAAGAAAATAGAGACCTGCATACGTTTGGCCGATAGCCAAATCGTCGGCATGATACAAGCGTGGTCCGGTTTTCCAGCCGTTGGCCTCGCCCATCGCGAGCAGCGCATCACGATATTTCGGGTCCCTGGAGATGCCGGCCAGAGCCATCATCCCCGCGTCTCCGGTGGCCTGAGTCCAGTCGGTCGTGGGGTGTGCCGAAGGATGCGCGAGCTGCCAATCCGCCACGCGTTCCATGCTAGAAAGAACACCCGCTGGAGTAAGTCGCCGGTTCGGAGCCGCGGTCGCGGCGATTAAGAAGGCGATGGCGAAACTCAGAATGGCGATTCGCCAAATGCGCCGGCTGTAAGAACTGAACAGAAGAGCTTTCATCTTCATGCGGTGGTGGTTTGATAGGGACTGCTTTTTCCGGTCCCACTCCCAGCGAAGGATACTCTCCAAACTCCGGAAGTTTCAAATTCCTCGTCGGACGGAACTTCCTTGAGTGTACTCGTCAAGGCGGCGTTGGGAGCCGTTTTGCGTAACCGCAGCGGTCGTGGGCGGGTCCTTGTCTCCGGGAGAATCCTTATGAAGCCAGGTCTTAGCGCATTGGTCCTGTGCGCATCGCTCGCCTGCGCTGGGCGGGCTTGGGTTACAACTTTGCCGGATTCCCGCGGCGACGACAATGTCAAGTTCGACGTCAAGACAGAAGCGCGCCAGCCCCTGTCGGTCGGATCAGCAGAGGGCAAATCGGCGATCGTCTTTATCGAAAACCAAAACAAAACAAAAACAAATGATCACCCCATTCCACGATGCGACAGTCCGCTTCGGTATGAACGGAACCTGGGTGGGTGCGAACAACGGCGATTCATGTTTCGCGTTGACAGTGGCCCCTGGAGTACGCCAGCTTTGCGCAAGTTGGCAATCGGACCTAGAAACGTTGAAGAAGAGTGTTAAGGCGACGTCCTTTACCGCCGAAGCGGGCCAAGTCTACTATTTCGCGGGCGAGATCGTGGCCTCCCGCGACACCCTAATCTTCAATTTTTCGGAATTGAACGAGGATGAGGGCAAGTATCAAGTCAAGTCCTTAAAGGTCAGCACTTCAAAACCAAATGGGTGAGCTGCCGCGACAGCTCCTCCGTCAGGTGGAAAACCATTTCATCGATCCGGTCGCTCCGATACCGACACGCACCGGACCTGGAAGCGTGGAATGAAACTCCCGCACGCGGTTGCCTTCGTGCGTGAGAGTCCGATTTACTACTTCTCCTGCTCCGGTGTCCATCATCGCCAACGTCTGTCGGCGAGCGTGCAGACCACATCCTATAATTTGCATCTCGGCCTCCTTCGGTCCGAGCACTGTTGGGGTGAACACCGAATAGTTTACTCGGGCCGTAGCGAGGCCGACGTCGTTATGACATCAATCAGGACTTACTGACCAGCGTTCTATGTATCGGCGCGAACATACCGTTCAGAGCTGTCTTCCGTCGCGCGGCGGGTCGTCCGATCAGTCGGCGCTCGAGCCGCTGCGCCACTTCGTGGCATACGGCAGCACGAACAAGTACAGACCGGTGAAAAATTGCAAGGCGAGCGGGAGTACCGCCAAGAGGCCCAACGAGGCCCTGTACTTCTTCTGTGCGACCGCAATGCCATTGACGATGACGGCCACCGTGAAGGCAATGGACAGCCAGCGATGGGTCTGCCGAACCCATTTGTTCCAGTTCATTGGACCACCTCCATCAGTCAGTGAGTGTATGTCAACTTGTGCCATGGTAAGTCGTCAAACCGGGCAAGTAGCTCATAGTACCAATATGGACGGTTAGTGCGTTTAACACGACTTGAGTCCGATACCTCGGAAACCTCCTGCCGAAGGTCATCGGTAAACCAGGCCGACTTCCTGTTACCAATCACGGTCAGCGAAGCCAAATCATTTTTTGCCGAAGGACCGGAACCTGAGCCGGCTGCTTCCGGCTCGCCTTCGAAGGGCCAAGAGCCGAACGTCGGTTCCCAGTTGGCGTAATCGACAAACGAGCGTGGATTTATTCATAGAAGTTTTCTTTTCGAGCGATGTAGAGAATAGCGCGACGGCTCCGACTATCCCATGAAAGCGCAGATGGCAAATTCAGATCACACGCGCTGCCAGAGGAGGAGCAAGATCATGCCCAAATCCAGCGAATTCTCTCGACGCCAGTTCGCCGCATCCGCGCTCGCAACTGCGGCGTTGGCGGCCCTACCCGCTATTTCAAGAGCGGACGCTAAGATGAAGCAAATCAAAGGGGATGAAATGATGAACCTGACGCTCTACCTTTTATTCGATGGCAACTGCCATCAGGCAATGGAGTTTTACAAATCCTGCTTCGGCGGAGAACTGACTTCAACGAAAGTGAAGGATTCTCCGGCGAAGGACTTCATGCCTGCGGTTCAGCAGGAGAAAACCGTCAATGCACGATTGAAAAGTGGGAATGTGGAGATTTCGGCGTCGGACTGGCTGCGGCTCGACCAGACTCGCATTCGCGGCAACACGGTTTGCCTTTACCTGAGCGGAGGGACGTTCCAGGAGTTGAAGGATCTTTTCGAAAAACTCTCTGAAGAAGCTGAAGTCACAGACCCACTGAAAGAGACGTTCCATGGCGTTTACGGAGCATTGAACGACAAATTCGGGGTTCGGTGGATGTTTCAAGCGGCCAAGAACGGCGCGTAGACTGGGTGTGCCGACGCGCAATTTTCTGGGTTCCGCAAGCGGAACTCCCGAATTTCGAATTGCGATCCTAGCGCAATCGTGGTCGGAAGACGACGTCGCGCGCGAAAATCAAAAGGAGCATTGGAGATGAAATATATCTTGATGATGAACATCCCGAAAGCAGGTTATGGTGCTTTTGGTGCATGGACACAAGAGGATATCGTAGCGAATCTCGCATTTGTGAAGGGCATGAACAAGACACTCAGTGAGTCTGGAGAGTTCGTGGCGGCGGACGGCCTGGCACTGCCGGATCAGGCAAGAGTTGTGCGAGCGGGCAAAGACGGGCTGCCGATCACCGACGGCGTGTTCCCGGAATCAAAAGAATTTCTGGCCGGCTATTTGATCGTGGATGTCGAAAGCACAGAACGGGCTTATGAGATTTCCGCAATCTGGTCGGCGGCGCCTGGTCCGGGCGGGTTGCCCTTGAATATGCGAATCGAAGTGCGACAAGTCATGAGTGGGGGATCCGGCGAACTGCCGTGAAAGAGACCTTGCCAGATGCGGAGACCGAGCACCTTCTGCGCGAACTCGCGCCGCAAGTGCTTGGAGCTGTCGTGCGGCGATTTCGCGATTTCGCCGCAGCCGAAGATGCCGTTCAGGAGGCCATGCTGGCAGCGTTCACGCAATGGCCGCACGAGGGTGTTCCCGAGAATCCACGCGGCTGGTTGATTCGGGTGGCATTCCGCCGAATGACCGATCAAATACGCAACGAAATTGCACGTCGTGAGAGGGAGACCGAGGTCGCGAGGGATGCGGAGACCATCGCGCCCGTCCACGATATTGAGTATGACGTGGACCCAAATGACACGCTGATTTTGCTGTTCATGTGCAGCCATCCCGCCCTCAGTTCGTCCTCGGCGATTGCTCTGACCCTGCGGGCCGTCGGCGGTTTAACTACGGTGGAGATTGCCAATGCGTTTCTGGTCCCCGAGGCGACGATGGCGCAGCGGATTAGCCGCGCCAAGCAAAGCATCAAGGTTTCCGGTGCGCCATTCTGCATGCTTCCGCTTGAGGAGCGCGCAGAACGGCTGCCTGCAGTTCTGCATGTGCTCTACCTGATCTTCAATGAGGGTTACGCAAGCAGCATTGGACCACACCTGCAGCGACCGGATTTGACTCGCGAGGCGATCCGGTTGACTCGTTCGGCGAAAGCGCTCCTTCCCGATGATGCAGAAGTGGCAGGCTTGTTGTCCCTCATGCTGTTAACCAACGCTCGCCGTGCGGCGCGAACAGGGCCTGATGAGGAACTGATCCCGCTGGATAAACAAGACCGGACTCTTTGGGACAGGGCCGAGATCGAAGAAGGCATCGAGCTGATGACCGACGCACTATCGAAAGGATCGGTGGGTATGTATCAGCTACAGGCGGCGATCGCGGCAGTGCATGATGAGGCAGCACGAGCGGAAGAGACGGATTGGCCGCAGATTCTTGCGCTGTACGAATTGCTGAAACGCGTGTCTCCCAGTCCGATGGTGACGCTCAATCATGCAATTGCGACTGCCATGGTAGACGGCCCGTCGACAGCTCTCGAACTACTCAAGACGCTCGATGTCGATGGTCGGCTTGCCGAGCATCATCGTCTCGACGCGGTTCGTGCCCATCTGCTCGAGATGCTCGGTGATCATGCAAGCGCCGTCAAACACTACCGGACCGCGGCTGGCCGCACAACAAGCATCCCGGAACGAAATTACTTGATTGCACAAGCGGCCCGGCTTGAGGAGGGCTCGCGAAGCCGGGATGAGAAGACTAACCGGCGTCATCATGAGCGCGATCCTATCCATTAGAAGACGACCTCGTGGAAGAGGACTTTGCGATCACACTGCTGCGAACAGCGACGAGTTTCCATGGGCGGTCAGGTCTGGCCTTCGAAGGATAACAATTCCGTGAAGGAGATTAGAGCTGAACGTGAATACTCACGTGAATTTCCCTCGCAAATGCGCTGAGGCGTTTCGCTACTGCGAGAAGCATCTCGGGGCAAGAGTTGGCATGGTGATGACTCACGCTCAATCGCCCAGGCCAAGCCGCGTCAGCCCTGGGTGGAAGGACGCAGTGCCGCAAGCGCGCATTTCGATCGGCGGCACGGAAATCTGGGCAGCCGACATTCCAAATGCCGAGCCGATGCGGAGTGCGTACCTGACGCTGAGAGAGGATAGTGACGTTGAGGCTGGGCGTGCACGATGCTGTAAACCGCGGTAGTCGCGCCAATTCCTAGCGCCAGCGCCAGGACGGCGACCGTGGCAAAACCGGGATTTTTGAGGAGCAGCCGGAAACCGAAGCGAAAGTCACGCCAGAGATTGTTCGTGCCAGAGTCTTTAAGCTCCTGGAGCTGGAGCTATTTCGAATAGTCCAACCAAACGCTGCGCGTAATGCCGCCCCTGAACATAGAACGCTAGCGCGCGAGGAAATGTTCCGTTCCGTCGTCAACCGTTACAGGTTGTAACACATCGGGTTCGAATTTCCAACAGCAATCAGATCGCCTTTCGGGCTTCACGACATGGCACCGCTGACAACAGCAGGCCAACTCCCGATACGTCGTGGGGGCTCATCGCGTAGACGCTCACTTTGAGTTGTAGTTCGTGACGGCAATTGGTTGACAGACATCCGGCCTTGAAGTATTTTGATTTCACCCAGGGTTACCAAATGTGAAGACCTTGCGGCCATTGTGGTTGCTGCTACTATCCGGACAGTTCTCGTCTGCTCAGCTAACCTTCGATAAACCCTCACTCGCGTATGAATACGCGAGCCGTCCTGTGGCGGAATGGGAGACGGCATTGCGTGAACACAGAACGCCCGCCACCAAAACTCGCCCCGACCACGTCTTGTGGCAGCGTTCTAAGGCCTTATGTCCTTCCTTCTCGCTGGAGAGCGTATCGGGCGAGGAACTTTACTGGCTCGCAAAACTCTGCGGGCCAGAGCCCGCGAAGGCCCTTCTAGCAGTGAGTCGCTATCTAGAGAGAAGCGAACTGGAGCATGGACCGGACGCGCGCCTGCTGCTCGCCGTGCTGCAAATGCGGACCACCGGAAACTGGGAAGCGGCATGGGGAACGATCCAAACCGTCTTGCAAGAGGATCCCGTCGAGCCGGTCGAGGCACAGATTGCCGGTGTCATTGACGATGAAGCGCGTGACGATCCGCAGAACGGGCGCGAATGGTCGAAGGAGCGATACTCAATTCTGCGCGACCGCAGCCAAGCTGAGACGCTTGGCGTGTCGTCCGTTTCATATAGCTTCGTGCTGGATGCCGGGTACGATCTCGTGCACCGATACTATCTGGCCGGAGAGAACGAACAGGCGACAAAAGTTCTGGAAGAAATGAACAGCTTCGTGAAATCACATCCCGACGAAGCAAAAGATTGGGGCGCTGAGGACCTGCTGTGGGCAAATCTGGAGATGCATCCCGCACCTCCGGTCGCTGTGTTGAAGATGTTGGGCGGGAACTCTTCCTCCGGCCTGATTCAGCCGGGTCGGGTGGAGGTTATATCGTTCTTCTTCTTGGGATGCACGCCTAGCAATCAGGAACTCTCTGTTTTGGACGCTCTTCAAGAGAAATACGGCAAGAAGAAACTTCTGGTTACGGGTGTCACCAGTTACAAAATAAATTCGAACATCACTCCTTCCGCTCCTTCCAATGTCGAAGCTTCTCTTCAGAAGGCACGCCTTGAGAAAGCACGCCATGTTGACGTTGTGATTACGTCAGATGAAGCGCTTGCAAGTTACGGTGTGAGGGGCTTCCCGGTGGTGGCCATCGTGGACAAGCTGGCCAGGCTCCGTTATATGGGATACGTTTTGGATTTCGAAGACGATGATTCGGCAGGCCAGCTGATCCACGAATTAATCGAAGAATAATTCCAAACGAGACCAAATAGCATTCCGCGAAATCGGCTTCGCCATTCTGGTATCTTGTTGTGCGATGAACGGCGCAAAAGCCATGTAGCGGGAATGGACGATGAAAGAACGAGCGTTCCTCGGATTCGCCGGGGCATTGGTGGTGGGCTTGGGTGTTGCGACTTTGCTCCAAGGGAAACTGCACTATCAGAATTGTGGCACGCCCCGGTATTTGCGCCTTCTGCCATATTCGTGGGGGCGCTGTGCCTCTTTGTTGCATTCAAAGGCAGCCGGTTCCAATGGATGGCGCGCGCCCCTCCACAAAAGGATTTAGGGACTCCGGTGGCCAAATAAGTTAGCGAGGGAAGGGAAGATGTCCTTACATTTTTCGCGCCGGAAGTTCCTTGACGGAGCGGGCATCCTGGCGACTTCAGCAGTTCTTGCGCCGGCAACTTTACGATTCGGTTCGGTTCGCGTGGGTGAACAAATGAAGCCTGAAGAACTCCGCACCAGACTTCGTGGAGTGATCGCGTTTCCAGTCACACCATTGCAGCCAGATTTGTCCCTGGATATCCCCGGACTTCGCAAGAATCTGCAACGCCTCATGGAGAATGCGCCTGCTGCCATTGTCGCCGCGGGCGGGACGGGCGAAATGTACTCGCTCGCTCCTGCAGAGCATCTGGAGGTGGTAAAGGCCACGGTGGAGGAAGTGCACGGCCGGATTCCTGTAATCGCGAGCGCCGGATTCAACTGGCCGATCGCGATCGAGTTTGCCCAGCAAGCGGAGCGGGCAGGCGCGGATGCCATCCTGGCGTTGCCACCCTATTATCCAAACGCCGATGAACAAGGACTTGCGGAATACTACAAAGCAATCGGTGCGGCGACCCCGCTGGGAATGATGGTGTACAGCCGCGACTGGGTAAATCCTGAACCCGGGTGGGTAGAACGCCTAGCTGAGGAAATCCCTACGCTCGTCTGCTGGAAGGATGGCCAAGGCGACTTGCGCCGCTACGAGCGGATTATGAATCGCGTCGGAGACCGGCTCTATTGGATTGGCGGAGCGGGCGATGATTGTGTTCCCGGTTACTACAGTATCGGCATCCGGACGTACACGTCAAGCATTGCGACGGTTGCGCCAAGACTTTCGCTGAAACTCCATGAGGTCGCTTCGGCGGGGGATTCCTCGGCTCTGATGCAGATGATGAACACCTACGTGATCCCTCTCTACGAGCTGCGCTCGCGTCGCAAAGGGTACGAGGTTTCCGTAATGAAGCAAGCGATGAACTTGCTTGGAATGGCAGCAGGCCCAGTGCGTCCGCCACTTCCGAGCCTTCACCCGGAAGAAGTCAGCGAATTAAAGGTTATGTTGGTTCGCTGGAAGCCCTTCCTCACGGCATAGAATCCCGCGCACGCACAGTCATCGCGAGCAGTCGCAGCAAAATACTCAGGTTGGATTACCGCAACTTGTCGTATTCTTCGTGACCGAAAACTGCGGGCGCTGAAAGCCCAGAAGCGATGAATCGGGAGGCTCGATGCTCACACGACGTAAGTTCCTTGTCACCGCAGCCGGCACTGTGGCTGCGGCACATCTTGATGCGCAGGCCCAGAGCAAGGTCCGGGTTGCGCTCGCCATTCCCAGCGATGCGACTGGTCCGCAGATGCCGATCGACTTTGTCGGCCTGTCTTATGAGGTGCAGCAGCTTGCGGACCCGACTTTCTTTTCGGCGCAGAACAGCGGCCTGATTCGCGAGTTCAAAGCGCTTTCGTCAACTGGCGTTCTACGCCTCGGAGGCAACACCAGTGAGTTCGCGTACTGGAAACCCACGCCCGATTCTCCTGAACCAGAGCATCCTCAAGTCCGCGAGGTCGTGGGCGAGCCGAAGGCTCATTACTACGCGGTGACGGCGGAGGCGGTCAGAAACCTCGCGCAGTTCCTCCAGGCCGCTGGTTGGACTTGCGTCTACGGCATCGGGATGGGCACGAATACGCCGGTACGCGCCGCTGAGGAAGCGGTCTTCGTAGCCGAGACGCTGGGCGACCGCCTCCAGTATTTCCAGATCGGAAACGAGGCGGATCTGTTTGACCACCACTTACGTGATCCGAAGACATGGTCGGTCAAAGCCTACTTGGAAGAATGGCTCGCGCTGGCGCGCGCTATCGCAGCTCGAGTGCCAGCAGCGAAGTTTGGGATGCCTGATGTTGCGAGCAACGCGTCTTGGCTGACCGCGATAGCTGATCAATGGCCTTCGATCCAGTCG
>Ga0209038_10000560_pt1 | contig 11258 bp, 9 predicted proteins | sample BogFormECP03_OM3_FD_188237 | JGI IMG/M metagenome (GOLD analysis project Ga0209038, IMG submission 188237) | Bog forest soil microbial communities from Calvert Island, British Columbia, Canada - ECP03_OM3 (SPAdes) (version 2) | ecosystem: Environmental > Aquatic > Freshwater > Wetlands > Bog ...
CGGAATCACGATGAACGGGCCAATCCCCACCATGAACGTCATGTTCAACGACGTCGCTTCGATCAGCCCCAACCCACGCTCGAGTTTTTCCGGTTCACTCATGCCGCAGCGTTAGAAAATCCTTCACCCACCAATTTTTTCCGCAAAAACGGGAAGGTCAGCATAGCAAGAAAGCCGCACCCACCACCCCGAAAACTGCACCGCTCTGCGCTATCACCGTGGCACAGCCACTCTTGGCTGTGCTCTGAATCGCGCGCAAGCGCGATTCATCCTGAGAACCGGCAGTGCCGGTTCGAAGGGTCGCCGCCAACTTCAGCCGGACGCCCTTGCCTTACTCAGCGCACTCTGCGTCTCAGCGGTAGCAGCCGATGCCCTTCTCTGATTTTTCTCCGCCTTTTCTCTCGCTCTCGCCTTCATCAGTGTTCATCTGCGTTCATCAGTGGTGATTTTGACTTTGACTCTCCTCACCGAAGCCTTCACCACTCTGCGCTATCATGAACCGGAGCACCGCCGCGCCCCTCAGGTTCATGCTAGACGCCCACACAACGCTAGGACTCGCCCTCACCGCCATTACCGTCGCCTCACTCCTCCTAGGATATTTCCGCGCCCGCCGCCTCCGCGCCTTCCCAGCATACGGCTGGCTCGGATGGCTCGCCCTGCTCTCCGCCGAAGCGCTACTCTTCGCGCGCGTCGAACCAGTCGTCACCTATTTCACGCCGATCGCGTGGAGTTCTTACATCCTCATCGCCGATGCCGCAGTTCTGGCCCTCACCAATCGCTCCCGCCTCAACGACGCGCCCATCGTCATCGCCCGCCTCGCATTTCTCTCGATTCCGCTCTGGCTGATCTTCGAAGCCTACAATCTGCGCCTGCAAAATTGGACCTACGTTGGCGTGCCGCGCGCGTGGCCCGCCGCCCTTTTCGGCTATGCCTGGTCGTTTGCCACCATCACGCCCGCCGTGTTTGAAACTTCTGACCTTGTCCAAGCCATGCTCCCAACCCCGTCTCCCCGCCCGCTGCCGGAATCCGCACCGCATGCGGTGAAAATTTCTTCTGCCGCCGAATTCATCCTGATGATTTCCGGCGCGGCCTGCTTGCTCATTCCACTCCTCGTCCCCCGGCACATCGCCGCCTACCTTTTCGCGCTCATCTGGATTGGATTTCTTTTGCTCCTCGATCCCCTAAATCACCGCCTGGGCCTTCCATCCTTTATCGGCGATCTGGCCGAAGGCATGCCCCGCCGCCTTTACGGATTTCTCCTCGCAGGCTGGGTTTGCGGCTCCCTCTGGGAATTCTGGAATTTTTGGGCAGCAGCTAAATGGCTCTACACTTTTCCGATGTTCCAGCACTGGAAAATTTTCGAGATGCCCGCGCCCGGCTTTCTCGGCTTCCTTCCCTTTGCGCTGGAGTGTTTCGTAATGTACGTTACTGCCGCCTGGCTCCTCGGCTGGATAAAAAGAGTAAAGTGAATACCGTGCGCCATCGCATCCGTCGTGCCGCCCCCCTCTCGCTTCCTCTGCGCATCTGTAGGGGCGGGTCTGAGACCCGCCCGCCTGTTAACGCTACAATGCCCCAGCTCGCCGTTCTGCTCGTCGCACTCTGCTTCGCCCTATCTGCCCCGCCAGCGCGTGCCAGCGACATCAAGCTCCCGCCAGAAGCAATCCAAGCGATGGACAAAATGTATAGTGGCGATCCCGACGGCGCCATCGCCACACTGCGCAATCTCGAGCAGTCCCAGCCAGAAAATCCTCTCCCCCTCCTGCTCGAAGGCGAGGCGCGCTGGTGGAAAATTTACTGTGCCAACCTGGAAATCAAATACGGAATGATTGACGCCTGGAAGCGCGGAAAAAAGCCCGAAGATGAAGCCTTCCTGCTCCTCGCGGACAGGGTAATTGACTTGGCCCACGCGCAAATCGCCAAATCCGATTCCGCGGAAATGCGCTTCTACGCCGGAATGGGTTTTGCGCTGAAAGTTCGCGTGGAAGTCTTGCGCGGCGAAAATCGCGCGGTCGCGCGCGCCGGAGTTGCCGCCCGTTCCGAATTTCTGCGCGCCCTCGAACTCGATCCGCAAATGCCGGACGCCACCGCCGGACTGGGCCTTTACAACTACTACGTGGATTCGCTTTCCACCACCGTGAAAATCCTGCGCTTCTTCATGGGCATTCCCGGCGGCAACCGCACGGAAGGTATTCGCCAGATGCAGATCGGCATCGACCACGGCGTAGTGACGCCCGTCGAAATGCGCTTCCATCTCGCCAGAAATTTGCGCACCTTCGACTATCAATACGAGCGCGCCATCGTGGTGGGCCAACCGCTCGTCGAGCGGTATCCCGGAAACCCGGTTTTCCAGTTGCTGCTCGGGAATCTGAACACCGAGATGGGCCGCCCCGCAAGAGCCGCGGAACACTTTCAAGCCGCGCTCAAAACCGCGAATCAACCCGCTACTGCCGATTGCTGCTCCGCGTGCCCGTCGTGTCCCACGTGCTCCGCCCGCGTCCGCGAAGTCGCGAACACATTCCTCGGCTCACTGCGCCAGTGACGGCTGGCTGGCATCCGGTCGGCGCAAGGATTCCTGGAGTTTCGGCGGGGTGAGAACTTCAGAACTTCAATAAGTTGCAGTGCTAGGAATGTGCAGCTTCTTCCTGCTCGAAAGCGTGGTACGAAGACCGCACCAGCGGTCCTGCTTCCACGTGTTTGAATCCCATTGTTTCGCCCATCCGCTTGAACTCCGCGAATTCGTCCGGATGCACGTAGCGTTCGATCGGCAAATGTTCGTGCGTCGGCTGCATGTATTGGCCCAGCGTCAAAATGTGCGTTCCTTGCGCCGCGATGTCTTCCATCGCCGCCAGCACTTCTTCGCGTGTTTCTCCCAATCCCAGCATCATTCCGGTTTTGGTGGGAAGTCCCGGAATCATTTCTCCCGCGCGCCGCAATAATTCCAGTGACCGCTCGTACACGGCGCCCTTGCGCACCTGGCGATAAAGCCGCGGCACCGTTTCCATGTTGTGATTCAGCACGTCGGGCTTTGCGGCCATCACCGTTTCCAGCGCGCTCCATTCTCCGCGAAAATCCGGGATCAGCACTTCCACTTTGCATCCCGGCACGCGCGCACGAATTTCCGTGATGGTGCGCGCAAAAATCGCCGCGCCGCCATCCGGCTGATCATCGCGATTCACCGAAGTCACCACCGCGTACCGCAATCCCATCCTCGCCACCGCTTCCGCCACTCGCTCCGGTTCGTCTTCCGCCGGAGGACCTAGAGGTTTGCCGCTCGGCACTGCGCAGAATCCGCACGCCCGCGTGCAAATGTCGCCCAAAATCATGAATGTGGCGGTCCCATGTTCCCAGCATTCGCCCATGTTCGGGCAACGCGCGCTCTCGCACACCGTATGCAGATCCAGCGTGCGCATGGTGCGCTTCAGTTCCTGATATTTTGGCCCGCCGAAAAATCGCACGCGCAACCACGACGGCCGCGGATGCGCAGCGGGCGGCGGCGTGGAGTTCGAGAGGATTGTAAAAGGCGTAGCCATCGGCGTTTGGGTGAAAAGCCATTGTACGCGGAACGGCCCTGGCGAGACAACCGGGCTGCAAATCGCGAATTTGGCCTAAAGCTGTAAGCCGGTCCGCCGATATGCTAGACAGGAGAGATAGGTCTCGAATTCGCCGAGCGATGGAACATGCGTATTGGTCGCAGCGGCTTGAACAGCTGATTGTGCATGACTTAAGTGATTGGTACGAGGTTTAGATGGGCTCGATCAACCTACAAATCGCGGTGCTCCACGACGGTTCGGCTGCCAACGCAACGGAGAACGCCGACGTTCCGCGGACACCGGCCGCCAGCCCTGTGCTTCCTGCACCCAAGCTGTCCGCTGCTGCGCTGCCTAATGCACAGCAGGATACCGTATCCCTCTCTGGAAAGCTCCTGCCACAGCAGCAGCAACAAAACTCACCGTCGGCTGGAAGCACTCAGCCCAGGTCGTTCACACTATCGGCTCAGACCACGACATTTCCGCCCGGCCAAGAACCCGCGACTGCTGTGGCACCGTCGCCCAACCAAAATAACTCCTCGGCCGCGGCCAACAGCGCCTCTGCACAAACGAACGCAGCCACGCAATCTCCCGTCGCGACGGCCTCCGCAAACGCGGACGCGACCACTACTGCGATCTCGCCAAGCGGTTCGAGCGCAGCTCCAGCGCAGCAGACTCTTCAGCAGCTTGACCGCGTGCTGCGGCAGCTCGGCATTGATCCGCAATCTCTCAGCCTGATAAGCCGCGAGGGCTTGCTAAATTGGGTGAACGATCCCGCGGCGCTTCGCCAAATCGTGCAGGATGTGCAAGCCGCTGCGAACAGTTCGCAGCAGAATGCCGCGGTCGGCTCGGCCAATCCAGCGCAAACTACCGCGCAGCTCGCCATCGCTGGAGCGAATCAAAATCAGAACCAGCCACCGCAAACGCAAGATCAGGCGCAAGCCTTAGCGCAGGAAACAAGTCCGGTTTCCGCCGGCATTCAAACGGCTAGCAGCGTGAACACCGACCTCTTGGATCAAAGCGCCGCGACAGCACGGCAAAATGCGACCGCAGTGTTGCAATTCCAAAAGCTGCAAGGCTCGCTCGCACCGAGCGGTGCGGCAGAAACACAGTCCGCTGCCATTCCGAGCGGCACCACGACAGCTCAGGGGCAACTCCTGAACGTCTCCGCTTAGCCTCAAACCAGCTAAACGCGAGGTAACCTGTTCAAGCTGAACCACGTCTGAACCTACCGTTCTGTTGTACTCTTACCACACCACTTCGAACATATCGAACTTTGGTTGTTTAAGTCACTGATTGCAAAGGGCTATAATTGTTGATGAGGGGTCACCGAAGTGCATAGAAGAGTTCGATCCAACTGATGCCTTATCAACTAACAATACAAAAACCAGTCGAAACTCGCGGCGTGGGGCTGCACACGGCCGTGCGCTGCCACCTGCGGCTGGTTCCGGCGCCTGCGGATACCGGGATCGTCTTCCGTCGGGTGGACCTGGACAATTTCGAGATCGAAGCGCACGTGCGCAACGTCGCGCGGGTGAGCTACGCCACCAGCTTGATGAAGCAAGGCGTGCTGCTTTCCACCGTGGAACACCTGCTCGCGGCGCTGTACTCCTGCGGCGTGGACAATGTGTACGTCGAATTGGACGCGCTGGAGCTTCCGATTCTGGATGGCTCCTCGAAACCCTTCATCGAACTGCTGGCGCAGGCGGGGATTCGCAAGTTGCGGCGGCAACGGCGCTACATTCGCGTGATCAAGCCGCTGGAATTTTCCGACGGCGACCGGCGCATCGGAATTTATCCCGCGGATGAATTTCGCGTGCACTGTTTTGTGGATTACAAACATCCGGACGTAGGTCCGCAGGAAGTGGAAATGACGGTGGACCGGCAATCCTTCAGCCGCGAGCTGGCGCCGGCGCGCACGTTTGGATTCATGAAGGATTTTGCGGGCTTGCAGGCGATGGGATTGATTCGCGGCGGCTCGGTGGAAAATGCGATCGTGCTGGACGACGAAGGTATTTTGAACGGCCCGCTGCGTTTTCCGGATGAGTTTGGCCGCCATAAAGCGCTGGACCTGATCGGCGACCTGGCGCTGGTGGGGCGGCCGCTCAAAGCGCGCATCGTCGCGCACAAGGCTGGTCACGCGCTACACACGCAGCTGGTCACTCGCCTGCTTGCCGACCATACTCTCTGGACCGAGACGACTGCGCCGAACGACTCCGCGGATGCGCGACCCTCGGTTGCTGATTCTCTCCCCGCCACATCCTGACGTCGAAAACAAAAAGCTGCGAGCATCACGGGAACTTCACGCCGTACGAACAATCACAAAATGAATCAGCCGCCGAGTGCGGAAGCCTAGCTTCTGGTACAAATGAATCGCGGAGACGTTTTCCTGGCGCACGTGGAGAATGGGCGTTTCGCCGCGCCGTATGATTTTGCGCATCAGAATGGACATCAATTCGCGGGCATAGCCGCGGCCTTGAAACTCTGGATGAGTGCAGACTGCGCTGACTTCGGTGTAACCCGGCAGATGCAGCCTTTCGCCAGCCATGGCTACCAGACGCTTGGCTTGACGAATCCCCAGGTATTCGCCCAGCTCGCGGGTGCGGGTGCCGAACGGTCCGGGCTTGGTCAATTCGGCGAGCGCGACCATTTCCGGCACGTCCGCTGGAGTCAATTTCTCGGCTGGAAAACCATCCTGCGCCAGATTGGGTTTTTCGCAAACCATTTGCACCAGTGGAGCTGCATGGACTGTGATCCATCCCGCGGGAATCTGCGGCGGCTGATCGAGAAATAACGCCGCGCCGGCGCGCTGCAGAGTTTTCGCGAGCGAGGCATATGCATCGTTGGTCGGTTCGCCCATCCCGGCGAGCAGCGTTACTTCGGGCGGGTAGCGTTTCGCGAGTTCGTCACCTTCGGCGAAATGCGCGTGGAGTGTAGAGAGCGAATTCCAGATCGGATTGTCGAGGATATGCATCGTCTTCGGCGCTTCGAAAGCTGTTTGCGTTTTCATCGCTGCACTTTTAATCGCTGAGCTTGTGATCCCTGCTCTTTCGATCCTTGCTCCTTCGATGCTCGCACAATTTATGCGGCGCGCGAAATCCGCGCTATCCGAATGTAGCGGCCAAATTGTCCTGTGAAATTTTCGCTACCGAATCGGCGGACTGTCGGCGGTGGCGGATTCGCCGTGGTCGGAAGCGCGAATGACTCCGGTCTGATCGGCAAAGAAGCTGCGAGCACCCGTCGTTCCGCGCTGCAGCGGAACCGCTGTGACCGTGAAACCGGAAGCGCCTCCGGAGGTGCAGCCTTTTGCGGCAGCTTTCGGCGAGATGACGGGCGCCGCGCTGTTGTCTGGAAAAACTGGAGTGTAGGTAAAGACGTAGCCGCTTTTTCGGCCTGACGCCAGCGGTGCGCCAATCAAATTTGCATGGTTGCAGGTGGCTTCGCTACCGGGGGCGCCGCCCAAGACTTCCAGGCTCGAAGGAAATCCATTTTCATATTCGGAGCCGTAGGAAATCGCAGCGGTTTCGATGACGCGGAGCGAGCCGACGGCCGAAGCTTCGTTCGCTGCGATGCGCGCGCGCAGCAGATTGGGGATGGCGATCGCAGCGACGATCAAGATGAAGGGAATGATGACGATGCCGAGATATCCCAGCACCAGACCCGTTGTCGCGATGCCCTGACCGCCAATGCGGCCCCCCGACTTGCGGATTTCTGATAGCGAGATGTGGCCGAGAATGATTGCCGCGATGGAGGCGGGGAAGAAAAATGTGAAGATTCCGCAGACCAGGCTGGCGATGGCTTTGCCGCTGGTGCGCGGGTCGCCGTCGAACGGCGGCGGAGTTGCGTACGAACCGCCGGGGAATGCGCCCGGGCCTGTCGTTGGTCGTACGGCGGCAGCGGCAGTGAGCGGGCTGCCGCACTTGGAGCAGAATTGCCCTGAATCGGGATTGGTCGTTCCACAGTTTTGACAAAACATCGGGTGCCTCCCGTTGTGCTTGCGAGGGAATATAGCGCTTTGGTTAACGAATGCACGGCATTTGTGATGCTGAAGTGGCGCCGGACTGAGTGGAACGACGAAGAGCGATCCTACGCTCCTCTCGGGATCACGGCGCGCGACCGCAAATGCAGGGAACTTGTGAGAGCGGTTGTAGGGGCGGGTCTGAGACCCGCCCCTACGGAAACACCTGGACCGGATGGATGCGCGGGAAAAGTGGAAAGGCGGAAGCTGGGTGAGGCTGTTTTGATTGCCAAAGGTGCAAAGGGAAGCGACAATAACTCTCGCATGGCTGCTGCTGACACCGTCATCGTAATTTTGGCTGCTGGGAAGGGGACGCGGATGCGTTCCGACCTGGCGAAAGTGTTGCATCGCGCGGGAGGGCGGCCGTTGCTGGAGCATGTGATTCGCGCTTGCCAGCCCCTGAAAGCCGCGCAGATTTTGGCGGTGGTGGGGCATCAGGCAGAAGAAGTGGGTGCGCTGGCCGAATCGCTGGGCGTGGATACGGTGAAGCAGCAACCGCAGCGCGGCACCGGACACGCGTTGCAAGTCGCGCGGCGGGCATTGCGCAAAAGCGCGAAGCTGGTGATCGTGGTTCCGGGCGATGCGCCGCTGCTGCGCGCGGAAACTTTGACGGCGCTGCTGGACACACATCGCCGCGGCGAGGCAGCCGCCACGATTCTGAGCGCCGAGCTGAACGATCCCACGGATTACGGGCGCGTGGTGCGCGATTCCGAAGGGCGGGTGCAAGCGGTCGTCGAGGAAAACGCCGCGACGCCGGAGCAGCGCGCCATCCGCGAAGTAAATTCCAGCATTTATTGCTTCACACTGGAAAAACTGTGGCCGCGCCTGAACGCGCTGCGGCCGGACAATGCGCATCGCGAGTTGTACCTGACCGATGCGATCGCGCTGCTGCGGCAGCGCAACGAACGCGTGCTGGCGCAAGTGGCGCCGGATGCCAACGAGATTCTGGGATGCAATACGCGCGCGAACCTGGCGGACGTGGACCGGATATTCCGCGGACGCAAGGCGGCGGAGCTGATGGAAGGCGGCGCGACGATTTATCTGCCGGAGACAGTGGTGATTGATCCGGAAGTGAGCGCAGGGCCCGACACGGTGATCGAGCCGTGCGTGCAATTGCTGGGCAAGACGCGCATCGGCGCGCGCTGCAAGATTCAGACGGGCAGCGTGCTGCAGGATATGAGGCTGGATGACGAGGTATTGATCGGGGCGCATAGCGTGATGGTATCCAGCCGCGTAGGCAACAAGGCGCAGGTGGGGCCGTTTGCGCGGCTGCGTCCTGGAGCGGATATTCGCGCGGGTGCGCACATTGGAAATTTCGTGGAAGTGAAAAATTCCGTCATACACGTGGGCGCGAAGGCCGGGCACCTGACTTATTTGGGCGATGCGTTTGTGGGACGCGAAGCGAACATCGGCGCGGGAACGATTACTTGCAACTATGACGGCGTGGCCAAGCATGAAACCACGATCGGCAATCGCGTATTCATTGGAAGTGACAGCGCGCTGGTGGCTCCGGTGCGGATTGGTGACGGTGCATACGTCGCGGCGGGATCCACGATCACGGAAAATGTGCCGGCGGATGCACTGGGAATTGCACGTGGCCGGCAGACGAACAAGCCCGGGTGGGCGGCGGCGTGGCGGCGGGAGCAGGCGCGCACGAAGCGCGACCAGGGACACGGAAAACGGAAGCGTCGGAGCAAAGTTGTGCGGCGGGCGAAAGTGAAATTGCGCCGCCGAGTGAAAAGAAAATCCACGAAGCGTTCCCACCGCTAGAGCTACGTCACAAGAGCGAAACAAGTACTTCTTACCGCAGAGACGCCCGACTCTGTCGGGATAGACGCCGGGCGCAGAGAAAACCAAAGGCAAAGTGAAGAGAGACACTTCGCCCGCTTCCGCGGGCTCCCTTCGCAAAAACACACAGGGCAGGCAGAACGACGATGTGCGTTTGCTGGCGCAGGCGAGCGAAGGTCGGCCGCAAAGTGGCGCTGCGGCATATCTTGCGCACATGGTAAAATGAGTGAGAGGCGCGACGATGAAATTTGGCGTGGTGCGATTTCCTGGGTCGAATTGCGATGAGGATGCGTTTCATGCGGTGGGCGCGATTGTGCAGCAGCCGGTGGAATTTATCTGGCACCAGTCGGAGGACTTGGCCGGTTGCGATGTGGTGATTTTGCCGGGGGGATTTGCGTTTGGGGATTATTTGCGGACGGGGGCGATTGCGCGATTTTCACCAGTGATGAAGGCGGTCGAGCGGTTTGCGCGCGGCAGTGGGCTGGTGCTGGGGATTTGCAACGGATTTCAGATTCTGCTGGAAGCAGGACTGTTGCCGGGCGCGATGATGCGCAACCAGGGGCTGCGTTATCTGTGCCGGCATGTGCATCTACGGGTGGAGGCGACGAATACGCCGTTTACATGCGCCGCGACGCTGGGGCAAGTGCTGAAGATTCCGATCGCGCACAATGAAGGGAATTATTTTTGCGAGCCGGCGGCGCTGGCGGAACTGGAGCGTAACAACCAGATTATTTTTCATTACGTGCGGCCGGATGGCGGCGAGACCGGCGCTGACGACCGCGAGGCGAATCCGAATGGGTCGTTGGGCGCGATTGCCGGGATCTGCAACCGCGAACGGAATGTTTTGGGGTTGATGCCGCATCCGGAGCGCGCGGTGGAGTTGGGGCTGGGATCTTCGGATGGGATGGCAATTTTCCGTTCGCTGGTGGCTAGCCTGGAGTCTGCGGGGAGTGCGCCGTCGCGTGTGTCGGGAGTGACGGCGGCGGTTCCGGCGTAGGGATTACTCTTCTTCAGCATTTAATTATGCCCACAAAAAATGATTGATACCGAAATTAAGGTTACTCCGCAGATTGCGGCCGAGCACGGCCTCTCGCCTGAAGAATACTCGCGCACGCAGAAAATATTGGGGCGCGATCCGTCTTTTACGGAGCTGGGAATTTTCAGCGTAATGTGGAGCGAGCATTGCTCGTATAAATCGTCACGCGTGCATTTGAAGCGATTGCCGACGCGCGGGACTCATGTGGTGCAGGGGCCGGGGGAAAATGCGGGCGTCGTGGATATTGGCGACGGGATGGTTGCGGTTTTCAAGATTGAATCGCACAACCATCCGAGTTTCGTGGAGCCGTTTCAGGGCGCGGCTACGGGCGTGGGCGGAATTTTGCGGGATATTTTTACGATGGGGGCGCGGCCGATTGCGGTGATGGATTCGCTGCGGTTTGGGCCGATTACGGCGGGTCCGGGCGCGGGAGACGCGACTCGCGAAGAGATTGGGCGCAACCGGCATATTTTGGATGGAGTGATACGCGGGATTGGATTTTATGGAAATTGTTTTGGGGTGCCGACTGTTGGCGGCGAGGTGGTGTTTGAACCTTGCTATGCGAACAATCCCTTGGTGAACGCGTTGGCGCTGGGGATTTGCCGGCGCGAGGAATTGTTTTTTGCTAAGGCGCGCGGCGCGGGGAACCCGGTGATTTATGTGGGCGCGAAAACGGGGCGCGACGGAATTCACGGGGCGTCGCTGCTGGCTTCGGCGGAATTCAGCCAGGAATCGCAGCAGAAACGGCCGAACGTGCAGATGGGCGACCCGTTCATGGAGAAATTGCTGCTGGAAGCGTGTTTGGAAGCAATGCGCACGGGCGCGGTAGTGGCGATTCAGGATATGGGCGCGGCGGGATTGACGAGTTCGAGTTCGGAAATGGCTTCGC
>Ga0209038_10000561_pt1 | contig 11245 bp, 5 predicted proteins | sample BogFormECP03_OM3_FD_188237 | JGI IMG/M metagenome (GOLD analysis project Ga0209038, IMG submission 188237) | Bog forest soil microbial communities from Calvert Island, British Columbia, Canada - ECP03_OM3 (SPAdes) (version 2) | ecosystem: Environmental > Aquatic > Freshwater > Wetlands > Bog ...
TGGCGCGCGTCCTGGTTTTGGCGCCCCCCGGCCTGGCGTAGGTGGTGCGGGTGGCTTGACTCCGCCTCCAGGGGAAGCTCCCCGGCCGCAAAGAGCGGCGCCGCAACAGCGTCGTGGACGCCAGCAGTATCCAAAAACTAAAGAAGGCCCAATGAAGGGCTTTGCCCCACCGCCTCGTTTTGGCGGAGCGCAGATCCCCCAGGAGCCCGTGCCTATCACCCGTACCATCACGGTGACAGAAGGCATCAGCGTAAAGGATCTGGCGGAAAAACTGGGAGTACGCGGCAAAGACCTGATCGCTTCGCTGCTCATGCGCGGCGTTTTTGTCACCGTCAACCAATCGCTCGACGCTGAGCTGGTCAAGGATGTGGCGGCGCAGTTCGGGGCCGACACCCAGGTCATTACCTTCGAAGACGAGATGGCGAACGAGGCCCTCGAAAACCTCATGAAGGATGAGGATGTCAGCGAGATTGAAGTGACGCGGCCACCCGTGGTCACCGTCATGGGCCACGTCGATCATGGCAAGACCTCACTGCTGGACGCCATCCGCGAGACCGATGTGGCTTCCGGTGAGGCCGGCGGTATCACGCAGCACATCGGCGCGTACAAGGTGCGCATCGCCAAGAAGGACTCGCCTGCATTTGGGCGCGAGATCGTCTTCCTCGATACCCCAGGCCATGAGGCGTTCACCCGCATGCGCGCACGCGGTGCCAGCGTGACGGACATCGTTGTACTTGTGGTAGCAGCGGATGATGGTGTGATGCCGCAGACGCTTGAAGCCATCGACCACGCTGCGGCAGCGAAGGTACCGATCATTGTTGCAGTCAACAAGATCGATAAGCCCGACGCGCAGCCCGAACGTGTGAAGCGGCAGCTCGCCGATCGCAACTTGATGCCCGAGGAGTGGGGCGGCGATACGGTCATGGTAGAAGTCTCCGCCAAGACCAAGAAAAATATCCCGCGCCTCCTGGAAATGATTCTGCTTGTCGGCGATTTGCGCGAGCTGAAAGCCAATGCCGATGCGGCCGCGGCAGGCACGGTTTTGGAATCCCGCGTGGATAAAGGCCGTGGCCCAGTCGCGACAGTCCTCGTGCAAAATGGCACGCTGCACGTAGGCGATTTCTTCGTTTGCGGCGCTGTTTACGGAAAGGTGCGCGCGCTCTTCAACGATCGGGGGCAACCGGTGAAAGAAGCCGGCCCCGCGACGCCGGTCGAAGTTCTAGGATTGCAAGGCGTGCCCGACGCAGGCGATCAATTCCAGGTCACCGACGAAGCGAAAGCGCGCCACATCGTCGAATACCGCCAGGGCAAACTCCGCGAAGCCACTCTCGCGAAATCTTCGAGCAGCCGTCTCACGCTCGATCAATTGCATGAGCAGCTCCGCAGCGGCGAAGTGAAGGAACTGCCCATCGTAATCAAGGCCGACGTGCAGGGCTCGGTCGAAGTCCTTAGCGAAATGCTCCCGAAGCTCTCAACCGATCAGGTCAAGCTCAAGATCATTCATGCCAGCGTAGGCGCCGTTTCCGAGACCGACGTTTTGCTCGCCTCGGCGTCGAACGCCATCATCATCGGCTTCGGCGTCCGTCCCGAACGAAAAGCTGCCGATCTAGCGCAACAGGAAGGCGTGGATATCCGTCTCCACACCATCATCTACGAGCTAAGCGACGAGCTGAAGAAAGCCATGACCGGCCTGCTGACGCCGGTAATCAAGGAAGTCTATCTGGGCCGCGCCGAAGTGCGAAACACCTTCCGCATCAAGGGCTCCGGCATGATCGCCGGCTCTTACGTTCAGGATGGCATCATCAAGCGCGACGCTGAAGTCCGCGTCTTGCGCGATAACGCGGTCGTCTACACCGGCAGGATCGTATCGCTGAAGCGCTTCAAGGAAGACGCCAACGAAGTGCGCAGCGGCTTCGAGTGCGGCATAAGCATCTCGAACTTCGCCGACGTAAAGGTAGGCGATGTCCTGGAATGTTTCACGCTAGACCGCTCAGCCGCGGCAGCGTCGTAAAGGTTTCGTAGCGGCGGGCTTCAGCCTGGCAGCCTTTGTTTCTGGCGCAAATGTCACGCGTTCCGTGCTGCTGCGAGAACGCGCCATAAGAATCGCTCAGGCGAATCGCCCGGAGCGCAAAATGCCAATCGGCCTCCTCACCCTGGAAATCTACATCCCCGACGCGCAATCGCTAAAGGATAAGCGCCAGATCCTCCGCAGCCTGAAAGATAAGCTGCGCCATCATTTCAATGTGGCCGTAGCCGAACTGGATCATCAGGATCTCTGGCAGCGTTCGGTGGTAGGCGTAGTGAGCATCTCGAACGACGACAAGCATCTCGAACAATCGATGCGAGCTGTCGCCGACGAATCTGAGCGGTTGCTGGGCCGCGATTTAGTCGGGCAGGATATAGAAATCTTCTGAGGAGCGCACATGACGATCGCTGGACATCGCCCCGAGCGCATCGCTGAAGAGATGCGCAATGAAATTGGCCTGATGCTGGCCGGTGAATTGAAAGATCCGCGGCTGGCCGTTCCGCTGGTGGTGAGCGAGGTACGCCTCTCGCCGGACATGCGGCACGCCCGCGTCTATGTGGGCATAATGTCCGAGCCGCGCGAGCGAGCGGCCGTGTTGAAGGGCCTGGGGGCCGCTGCGGGCTACGTGCGCCATGAACTCGTCGAGCGACTGCAACTTCGCCGAGCTCCCGAAATCGTCTTCGTGCCGGACGAGTCGGACGAATACGGCCAGCGCATCGAAGATCTTCTTCGCAAGAGCAAAGACGCGTAGGGGGCGGGTCCGCCTGGGCGGACGCCCGGGGTGGGTTTTGGTGTATGCGCCGCCCCCCGATCTTGCGGAATCTGCGACGGGAACCAACACCCAAAGCCAGAACGGGCGGGAGGTAAACCCCCGCCCCTACAAACAAAAATAAAACATGCCACGAACTCCACAGCCGCCGCCGCTTGACGGCGCACTCGTTATCAACAAGCCGCGAGGGAAAACCTCGCACGATATTGTCGAATCCGTGCGCCGCATTGCCGGATTTCGCCAGATTGGGCATCTTGGGACGCTCGATCCGCTCGCTACTGGCGTGCTCGTTCTGCTGCTGGGCCGGGCGACGCGGCTGATGCGTTTCTATGCGAGCCGGCGCAAGCGTTACACCTGCGCTGCGCGGTTCGGCTTCGCCACCGACACTTACGACGCCGAAGGCGAAGCAACGGGGCCCGATTCCTCGCCCGTTCTTGACCGGGAGAAAATCGAGTTGCTCGCCGCTGAACTCACCGGGCGCATTCAGCAAATGCCACCGGCATTTTCGGCCAAGAAGATTCACGGACGGCCTGCGCACGAACTGGCGCGCAAGAACAAGCCGGTGGAACTGAAAGCGGTCGAGGTAGAAGTGTTCGAATTCCAAGTGACGGCGATCGAAGGATCGCTGGCGCGATTTTCGGTCGAGTGCGGATCGGGCACCTACATCCGTTCGCTGGCTCACGATTTGGGGCAGCGCTACGGCACTGGCGCGCATCTTGCTGAAATTGTGCGTACAGCTGTGGGCGAGTTCACACTCGATCAGGCTTCGACTCTTGACGAGTTGCAGGACGCCGGACGTGCTGGGAAATTTGCTGACCGCATCATCCGTCTCGAAGGGATGTTGCCAGAATTGCCGCGGGCTACCGTGTTGCCGATCGTCGAGCGGCGGATTCAGCATGGCGCGAAATTCACTTTGCCGCTGGCGCAGATTCATGCCGGGCAATCGGTGAGTGCGCAGGGCGCGCCTGCCGAATTGAATTCCGGGGAGTGGCAGCCGGCGCGGCTGCGTGTATTTAATCAGCAACAGAGGTTGATTGCCATTGCCGAGGCGGTGGTGCCGCGGACTTATCAGCCGGTTTTGGTGTTGGGCGAAAAAACTTGAGAAAAATCGTGGATCGGATTGTGCTGGCGGATTGAGTCTTAATCGCAACGTGGTTACGATTGAGAACGCTTGTAAGTTATTGAAAGTAAACGACCGCGGTTCGTTTTAATCGCAATCTGACGCTGAACTCCTGATCTAAATTTTTACTGCACAATCAAAAAACTAAGTACAAAGACCTCAGGTCTGAAGACCTGAGCTACATTTCTTCTACCATTAGATTACCAATGTGTTAATTGTTGGGTCGCGGCTGCTGTGGCAGGGCGGGGATGGCTTGCGGCGGAGGCTCGTTCGGCGGTCGAATCTCTGGGCCTGGGGCCACGAGCGGGGTGGGGGGTTCGCCCGCGGGATGTTGCTCTTCGAAGGTGGGGCCTACGGAGCCGGCGCCTTGGGCGGGGGCGTGTCCGGCGAAGAGGACGCGCTCGACGCGTGGCGAGGGATTCAGGCGGCGCGGGGTGATTAGAATGATGACTTCATCCTGGCTGTTGTCGGTGGAGGTGTCGCCGATTACGGAGCCGAGGCCTTCGATTTCGGAGATGCCGGGCCAGCCGTTCAGGGTGCGCGTTCCTTCGACATTCAGGAAGCCGGCGAGGAGGCTGGTTTCATTTTCCTTGAGGCGCACAGTTTGCTCGATGGTGCGATTGCTGATGATGGGCAACTGATTGAGCGATGAGCCGGTGAGGCTGCGGATTTCGAGGGAAGCCTGCAGGGTGACTTCGGCATTGGGATGCAGGCGCGGAGTGACTTTGAGCTTCACGCCGAGATCGAGATATTCGACGCCGGGATACGGCGTTCCGATATTGCCTCCCTCCGCAGAGGCGAGCGCGGCCGCGGCGGCGCTGGAATTGATAATGACAGTCGCGGTGTTGGAGCCCTGGTTGGCTACGGCGAGATCCGGCAAGCCATCGCTGTTGAAATCCGTAGTGGCCAGGGACACCGGGCTGGTGCCGACAGCAAGGTCAAAGGGCGGAGCGAAAACTCCGCTGCCCAGTCCGAGAAGAATCGAAATCGTATTCGATCCCTGCTCCGCAATGGCCAGGTCCGCACGTCCGTCAATATTGTAATCAGCGACGACAACGGAGACTGGCCCCGATGTGGTTGGGTAGGCCGTCTGCGGGCCAAAGGTTCCATCGCCGTTGCCGAAGAGAACCGAGACGGTGTCATCGGTTTTGTTGGCAACGGCGAGATCGAGAATCCCGTCGCCGTTGAGATCGCCGCTGGCAACTGATACGGGCTGATTGCCGGTGGGGTAATCGGTGCGCGTTGGGAAAGTGCCGTCGCCCTTGCCGAGATAGATGGAAACGGTGTTGAGATTCTGGTTCACGACGACGATATCGATGTTTCCGTCGGCGTTGAAATCGCCGGTAATTACTTGAGTGGGAGCTGAACCTGCGCCGATTGCTGCTGCCGGTTGAAATGTTCCGTCGCCATTGCCGAGCAGAACGGAGATGGTGTTGTCCGTCTGATTGGCGACCACGAGATCGGCCTTGCCATCGTTGTTGAGATCGGCGACGGCCACTGAGACCGGGCCCTTGCCGACGGGGAAGTCCTGCTTTGCCGCCAGGGTTCCATCGCCGTTGCCGAGAAGGACAGACACGGTGTCATCAGTCGAGTTCGTGACTACTACGTCGAGATTAGCGTCGGCATTGAAATTTCCGGTGGCCACGGAAGTGGGGCCATTGCCGGTCGTGAACGGAGTGCCGTTGCCGAAAGTCCCGTCGCCATTTCCGAGGAAGACGGAGACCGTGTTGTCGCCATTATTTGCGACGATTACATCTTCGAATAAATTCGGATTGGTGGTGCCCGCGGTGCTGCTGCGCAAAATGCCGGTGCTGACGGAAATGGGACTGGCGCCGGTGGTGAGGGTAGTGGTTGTAAGGGTGGACGCCGTCACTCCAGGAATATTCGTGGAACTCGTCAGGCTACTGGAATACTGCGCGTAAGACACGGGGATGCGGTCGCCGACGAAGAAAGTGGCGGGATGGCCGTCCTCCGCGCGGAGACGAACGCGCTGGCCGCCGCGCACAGTCGAAAGAAGACTGGAAAAATTCGCCGTCGTGCCCGGCAGCGTGGAAAGAAAAGTTGTGGCGCCGCCGCCGAAGACCAGGAGTGGGGGAATCAGCGAGCCCAGGCCCACTTGTCCATTGTTAAGGAGGCCGCCGACCTGCGAACTGGTGAGGCCGGAGAGGCCCGAGGGAGTTCCGAAGACCTGCTCGAGGACGGTGACCAGGCCGGAAAGTCCGGTCTCCGCTTCCTGAACTTGAGCCTTGCTGACGGAGTAGAGCTGCCCGGTTTGCGGAGGAGTGATGCCGAGGTTGCGGGCATTGTCGCGATCGATCTCCAGGATATCCACGTCGAGAATCAGCTGTCCGCGAGGCTTTTCGAGATCTTCGATCAGCGTGGTGGCGAGTGCGACGGCTTGGGGATTGGCGCGCAGCGTGATGGTGTGGTTGCGCGAATCGAGTTGCGTGCGAGTGATACCGGTGACCTCGCGGACCACGCGGAGCATTTCGGTGGCGTCTTCGGGAGTGCTCGATGCCGGGAGAATGATGGTACGCACGACCGAGGTGTCGTAGTCGCGGCGCTTTTGGGGATTATCGTCGGCGACGAAGAATAGGTTTTTGCCGAGGGGCTTCCAGAAAGTGCCGGTCATGGGGCCGAGAACTTTCATGGCCGTCTGGAAAGTGACATCGGCTAGTCGCAGACGGACATTGCGGGTGCGCAGATCGACATCGAAGCTGACCTTCACGCCAAATTGCTTAGCCACGTCCTGATAGACCTGCTGGGTGCTGCCTTTTAGATCGAAAGTGCGCGTGCCGGGCTGCGGCTCGAGCTGGACGGGGCCTTCGAGAGAATCTACGTGATCGTCCTTGATGATGGTTTCTTGCGGGCTTAATTCGCGCCATCGCTCGCGGGCGGCTTCGTCGCCGGGATCTAGGGCGATGGCGGCGCTTAATTCGGCGCGGGCTTGCAGCATGCGGTTGGCTACGGCGTCGCGCTCGGCGCGATCTACGTAATCCTGGACCAGGCGGCTGCGGGCGATGGCGCGGTGCAGTTCGTATTCGCGGTTGCCGGGGGCCTCATTTACTGCTGCGGAATAGGCTTCGTAGGCGGCGCGCCAGTCGTAGGATTTTTCTGCTTCGCGGCCGCGCAAATAGGATTGCTTGGCTTGTTTGGGGACGGACGGTGGTGTGGGGTTTGTATCGTCGTAGCCGTCGGAATTGGTGGATGCTTTGGGCTTTTGGGATTGTTGGGCGGGGAGGGGATTGAAGGGAATCAGGGTGAGTAAGGCCGCGAGTAGGATTCGCGGGCCTCGCTCGGCGATTCGGAATTGGGGACGGCTGCGCTTCACTGTCGGTCGGACGGCCTCGGGTATTGGGTGCTTCCTTGTAATTGTACAGGTAGTGAGATGCAGTTTTGCGGGTGGGCGAAAAGAAAGTTCTATTTGGGTTTAAGAAGGCATAAACGATAAAAAATATGTGTATTGGTGAGCGATCTTCCGTCGTTGTCCGTTGCTTGTGGTGGGATCGCGCTCGTCGGATGCCAGGCTGAAGCCCGCCGCTACGAGTGCTGAGGCTGTTCGTTGACTTGATTGATAGGGCGACATAAGATTTGGCGGCGTGGCTGATTCTTCTTCACTTTCTGGGCGGGTGGTTTCCCATTACCGCGTGCTTGAGAAATTGGGCGGTGGGGGGATGGGTGTGGTTTATGAGGCCGAGGACGAGAGTCTTGGGCGTCATGTGGCGCTGAAATTTCTTCCTGATGATGTGGCGCATGATGGGTTGGCGCTGGAGCGATTTCAGCGCGAGGCTCGGGCTGCTTCGGCTTTGAATCATCCGAATATTTGCACCATTCATGAGATTGGTTCGTTTGAAGGGCGCCCTTTCCTGGCTATGGAATTGATGAAGGGGCAGACTTTGAAGCAGCGCATTGGCGGGAAGGCGATGGCTGTGGATGAGGCGCTGGAAATTGCTTTGCAGATTGCGGATGGATTGGATGCGGCTCATTCGGAGGGGATCGTTCACCGGGACATTAAGCCTGCGAATATTTTTCTTTCTAAGCGCGAGCAGGTGAAGATTTTGGATTTTGGTCTGGCGAAATTGGTGCAGACGCAGGGTGGGGGGCAGGATTCAGTCGGGGCGACTGTGGATGCAGTGGATCGTTCCATGCTTACGAGTCCTGGCATCGCTGTCGGGACCGTCGCATATATGTCGCCGGAGCAGGTGCGCGGGGAAGTGCTGGATGCGCGGACGGATATTTTTTCGTTTGGTGTGGTGATGTATGAAATGGTGACCGGAGTTTTGCCTTTTCGCGGGGAAACTTCGGGAGTGATTACGCACGCGATTTTGGAGAAGGAGCCGAATTCGCCGGTGCGTTTGAATCCGGATCTGCCTTTGAAGTTTGAGGAAATTATTAGTAAGGCGCTGGAGAAGGATCGCGAGCTTCGTTATCAGACGGCTTCGGACATCCGCACGGACTTGAAACGCTTGCGGCGGGATACCGGCTCGGGGCGGATTTCTTCGACTTCGGGAAAAGCGCTGCAGCAATCTGCTCCTGAGGCTGCGACGACCTCTTCGAGTGTCGCGATTGCCGCTGCACCTTCATCGAGCGGGCTGGCGAGGAATAAATATGCGATTGCGGCGGCGGCCGTGGTCGTGCTGCTCGCTGCTTTTGTGGCTAATCATTTTTGGAATCGCGAGAGCGCGCCGAGTGGGCCGGCGAAAATTACGCAGATCAGCCATTGGGACAAACCGATGGACGGCGCGAAGCTTTCGCCCGACGGGCATACGGTGGCGTTTGTCTCGCCCGTGAACGGAATCGAACAAGTGTTCTTGATGCTCTCTTCCGGCGGTGAGCCTCTCCAACTTACGAGCGATGCGGGCGACAAAAATGTGCAGAGTTTCTCGGCTGACGGGACTGAGATTTATTACGAGACGTCCGGCGGGCGCGATGAAATTTGGGCCGTGCCCGCGCTTGGCGGCACTCCGAGCCGAGTGGCTTCTGCCAACGCGCTGGTTCCGTCGGCGGATGGCGCATCGCTCTTCTTCCTTAAGTCAGACAGTCGAGCCATTTTCCGCACGAGCAAATCCGGAGTTGGGGAAGAGAAAATTTACAGTTTTGACTCGACCACGTTTCCGCCTCAGGCGATCCTGCCATTTCCCGGCGAAGGCCACCTATTGGTGCTGACTTCCAATCCAGTTATCAGCAGCGTCACCAGCTCATTCCACGCCTACGATCTGGATCTCTCTGCACGATCGACAGTGGATGTGGGCGAGGTGCCTGGAAATCCATATGACGCCACGTGGGGCGAGCCTGGGAAAACCTTGCTGATCAGCCGGACCGTAAATGGGCTGACGAACATTTGGAAGTACGGCTTGAAAGACAAAAGCTTGGCTCAGGTTACCTCTGGAACCGGCCCTGATACTTCGCCTCTGACGGATCCGGGAGGAAAAGGAATCTATTTCGTAAACGGCAAGTCCACCGGAGTGCTGACGGCGTACAACGTCCGTTCGAAGCAGCTCACGGATATTGCGTGGGAAAACGCCACGCAGCCCGCCATCTCGCCGGACGGCAAGCGAGTGATGTATGTCACGGCGCCTGCGAGCGACCGGACCGAGGTATGGGCAGCGAGTATTGACGGCAGCGGTAAGGTGAGACTGGCCACGGGAGAATCGGTGGCGACAGCGACCTTTGCGGTCGATAATTTTCATCTCGGATTTCTGAGTGCAGAACGTGAGGGGCCGGATAAACTTTTTGTGGCGGGCGCCGACGGGAGCGGTCGGCGCCAGTTGAACTGGACGGCGAAGTCGGCTCAAAATTTGATATGGGGGCCGGACCAGAAGACCGTTTACTTGAACGGGGTGGAAGCGGGGTCGAAAGCTAGCTCGATCTGGAGGGAGAGTGCGGACGGCTCGACACCGGAGAAACTGGTGGAGGGTTGCGGTTACGCTTTCATTGTTGCACCCGGCGGACAGTACCTCATCACTTTGATTGCGGCGGGAGAGAAGACCGGGATTTACGAATTGTCTTTGTCGGATCGAAAGTGCACTTTGTTGACGCCCAACGTGGTGACTTTCGGAATTACGGTGGCTCGCGATGGGAAGGCGTTTTTGTATGCTGTGCCTGGGCAGAGGGACGTTACGATTTACCGGCAGGGTTGGGCGGATGGCAAGCTTGTGGGGGCGGCGCAGGTGGCTTTGAAGCTGCCGTTTGCTTTTCCGCTTACTTCTGGCGGGAATGCTTATGACTTGGCGGGGGATCTTTCTGAGGTGGTTTATGCGCGGGTTGGCGGGCATGCGGATCTTTATCTTTTGAGTCAAAAGTAGATATTCAGTGCGTCAGAAGTAGAGATTCAGGTAGCAGCCCCCTGCTTTAGCAGGGGGAGGAGACGCTTTAGCGCTCCGAAAAAGCCGCGCCCCGCGCGATGCGCTTTAGCGCTGGGCCCCCAACAGCGGCGTTTGCGCCGCGACCGATAATTTTCGATACTATCAAGTCCCGCGGAATAGACACCGTACAACCAATCGCAGTTACTTGACGGAGTGATTGCCGCAGGGTATATTGAGAATCCAGTTGAAAATGTGTATCAACTGGCTTGACCTATGCTTTCTGCGCTTCTGGTGGCTCTGCGTGAGGGTGTCGAAGCTGCGCTTGTCGTCGGCATTGTACTCGTCTATTTAAATCGAACTGGGCGGCGTGCGCTGGCGCCATTTGTGTGGATGGGTGTGGCTGCTGCGGTGATTTGCAGCTTTGTGGCGGCGGTTTTGCTGCAACGCTTGAAGGTGAATGAGGATGGATTTGAGGGGTTGATGATGTTGGTCGCGGCGGTGCTGGTCGTGACCATGATTGTTTGGATGAACCGGATTGCGCGGAGTTTGAAGAAGGAGATTGAGGCGCGGGTGGAGGGTTATGCCTCGCGCACTACGCGGGCGGCGGGGATCGGGATTGGGATTTTTGTTTTTACGATGGTGTTGCGCGAGGGGGCGGAGCTCGTTTTGATTTTGCGGGCGGTGGAGCTTTCTAGCGCGGGGGTGGAAGTTTGGATCGGGACGGGCGTGGGGATTTTGCTTTCGGTTTTGGTGGGGCTTTTCTTTTTTCAGGGTACTTTGAAGATTCCGCTTGGGCGATTTTTTGCGGTTACTTCTACGATTTTGATGGTGGTGGCGTTTCAGCTTGGATTGACTGGCGTGCATGAATTGAGCGAGGCGCAGTGGATTTGGTCCAGCAAGTTTGAGATGGCTACGATTGGGCCGATTGTGCGGAATGAGGTTTTCTTTTTTGTGGTGATTTTGGGAGTGGCGGCTTTGGCTGTGCTGCGCGAGTGGTTTGCGGCTTCGAAGCCTGCGGAGGGGGC
>Ga0209038_10000565_pt1 | contig 11185 bp, 10 predicted proteins | sample BogFormECP03_OM3_FD_188237 | JGI IMG/M metagenome (GOLD analysis project Ga0209038, IMG submission 188237) | Bog forest soil microbial communities from Calvert Island, British Columbia, Canada - ECP03_OM3 (SPAdes) (version 2) | ecosystem: Environmental > Aquatic > Freshwater > Wetlands > Bog ...
GGTCGCGGTCGGCGTCGAAGTGACGGTCAAGGTCGCAGTCGCGGTTGGAGTCGGCGTGGCGGTCAAGCTCGCAGTCGAAGTAGCAGTCGCGGTCGAGGTCGCGGTGGCGGACGAGGTCGCGGACACAGTCGGCATCAGCGTGGGCGTTGCGGTTGCGGATGCTGCGACCGTCGAGGTCAGGGTTGCGGTCGGAGTGATCGTCGAGGAGCCGGTACTGGATGCGGTCGCCGTTGCGGTCCGAGTCGTTGTAGCGGTTTGCGTTCGGGTTGGAGTTGGACTCCCTTTTGCGGTCTGAGTCGAACTCGCAGTGGAGATTGCCGTGTGCGATGCGGTCATCGTCGCGGTTGCGCTCAAAGTTGAGGTGGTGGTTGCAGTGGAGGTTGCGGTCGAAGTCGCAGTCGAGGCGGTCGCGGTTGAGGTCGAGCCGCCAGTGGAGGTCGCGGTCGAGGTTGAGGCGCCGGTCGAGGTCGCTGTGGCACTCGGACTCGAGGGCGGCGTGGCCGATGCGGTGGCGGTGGGCGTTTGCGTCGGAGTCGCGGTCGGCGACGGCCCTGACGCGCCAACTCCGATGAGCTTCACCTTTTGCGGACTCTTCTCTGCAGCGTCGCTGAACTTCAGCAGGCCGTTTTTGAACTTGCCAATCTTCGTCGGCGTGAATGTTACGCCGACGGGGCAGCTGGCGGCCGGTAGAATTGCGCCGGTGCATCCGTTCGAATCAAGGCTGAAGCCGGCGCCGGATACGATCACCGCCGGAGCCGATAATTCGACTTTGCTCTTATTGGTGAACGTGACAATTTGTGGACTGCTGCGCATTCCGGCCGGTACTTTGCCGAAATTGATCTTCTTGATTGATAGCGCAACCGCGAGCCTGCTTTTGGCGGCGGGAGACTGCGCCCCGAGGCCGCCGGGCGCCGCGAGGTCGGCGCAGATCGCGATCGCCACGGCGATCGCTTGGCGCGAAGACATCACTAGGCGACGTATATATCAATAACGCGCCATTGCACATCTCACGTTGGTTCTCCAGGGCACTCTATCTCGCGCCGACCCATCACGCGCCGGTACTATAGCCACGGCCTGATGTCCCGATGATCCCGCTTCGCGATAACGCCGCGCCGCGCCGCCTGACGCCTGTCAACATTGCGTTGATCGCGGTGAACGTCGCGGTGTTCGTGTACGAACTGTCGCTAGGCCCGCGCGTCGCAGCGTTGGTCGATAAATTCGCGCTGGTGCCGGCGGCGGTGACGCGCGCGGTGTCGAGCAGCGCGCCTCGCAATCTTCACCCGCTCGAGCCGCTGATGACGATCGTCACGTCGATGTTCATCCACGGCGGCATTTTGCACATCGCGGGCAACATGCTTTACCTCTTTATCTTCGGCGCGGCGGTCGAGTATCGGATGGGCGCGGCGCGGTACCTGAGTTTTTATCTCGCCGCGGGAATCGCCGCGGCGCTTGCGACGGTTTGGATCGCGCCTGAGTCAAACGTGCCGGTAATCGGCGCGAGCGGAGCGATTGCCGGAGTGCTCGGCGCGTATTTCATCCTGTATCCGCGCGGGCGCATCCTGACGATCCTGCCGATTTTTATTTTCATTCAGTTCATCGAGATTCCGGCGGTCATCTACCTGCTGTTCTGGTTCGCCATTCAGCTTTACGCGGGACTGGCGGAGGGTGGGAGCGCGGGCGCGATGGGCGGCGTCGCGTGGTGGGCGCATGTGGGCGGCTTCATGTTCGGCGTCGCGCTAGGCCCGATGCTCGCGCAGAACCGTCCGCGACGGCGTCGATAGCTGCGAAAGTTTTCATCAAATGTGGACAGAGTGGACAACCGTTGACCGGCGGCGGGTGTACTAGTTGTAAGCGTTGAAGGTATCGGAAATAATTTGCGCTCCTGGAATTCTGATCGCGCGTTGGTTGGGGAGGTAGTGGGCAGGTGGCGGTATCGTCGGACGATATTCTGAAGCGCGTTCCTCCGCAAAATCTCGAGGCAGAACAGTCCGTGCTGGGCGCGATTCTGCTCGACAACGACGCGATCAATCACGCGCTCGAAATCCTGTCGGCGGAAGATTTCTACCGCGAGTCGCATCGCCAGATCTTCCGCTCGATGGCGGAGCTTACCGACCACAGCCAGCCGGTCGACGCGATCACGCTGACCGACGCGCTGCGCACCAGCGGCGTGCTCGAGCAGATCGGCGGCCCTGCTTACATCGCGGAGCTGGCGTCGATCGTGCCGACGGCCGCGAACGTCGCGCACTACGCGCGAATCGTGCACGACAAGGCCGTGCTGCGAAGCCTCGGATCAATCGCGACTGATATCGCGAGCTCGTCGTACGAGGCGCCGGCTGACGTCGACGGCTTCCTGGACGAAGCCGAGCATCGAATTTTCGAAATATCTGAAAAGCGGATTAAGCCGTCGTTCCACACGATGCCGGAGCTGACGCGCGAGTCGCTGAAGATCCTCGAGCGGCTGTACGAAAACCGCGAGATGATCACCGGTGTGCCGAGCGGGTTCATCGATCTCGATCGAATTACGGCCGGCTTTCAGCCGTCGGATCTGGTGATTATCGCGGCGCGACCCAGCATGGGCAAAACGGCGCTCGCGCTGAATATCGCCGCCTACGCGGCGATGGACGCGGACCCTCCCGTGGGCGTGGCGTTCTTCTCGCTTGAAATGTCGAAGGAGCAGCTGGTGCTGCGCATGCTGTGTTCGGAGGCGCGGGTGGACAGCGCGCGGGCGAGGCAGGGATTTCTGGGCGAGCGCGATTTCCCCAAGCTCGCGCAGGCGGCGGCGCGGCTCTCGGAATCGAACATCTATATCGATGACTCGTCGGACACGACGTCGATTACGCTCAAGGCCAAATGCCGGCGGCTCAAGCGCGAGCGGGCGAAGAACCTGGGCTTGATCGTCGTCGATTATCTGCAGCTGATGAGATCGGCGCGGCCCGGCGAATCGCGCGAAAAAGAGATTGCGGAAATTTCGCGCTCGCTCAAGGCACTCGCGAAAGAGCTCAAGGTACCGGTGATCGCGCTATCGCAGCTCAATCGGCAGGTCGAGTCGCGCGAGAATCGGCGTCCGATGCTGGCGGACCTGCGCGAGTCGGGCGCGATCGAGCAGGATGCCGACGTGATCGCGTTCATCTACCGCGAGGAAATGTACAAGGGCAAAGAGAGCAAGGAGCCGGGCGTCGCCGAGGTCATCGTCGCCAAGCAGCGCAACGGTCCCACCGACACGGCCAAGCTCACGTACATCAACAACTACACGCGCTTCGAGAACTACACGCCGGAGACGGGCGTGTTTGAGGATACGGGCGTCTAGGCGGAATTAGAACGAGTCGAGTTCGTCTTCCATCGGTTCCTGCTTGGTCATCGCGTGCGACGATTTCACCGTCAACGCCGGCTTCGGCGCTTTGTCGATCTTGTAGTCGTCGTAGGTGTACTGATCGATCGCGAAAGGCAGTCCCTCCGAGGCCGGGAAGGACGGCGCGTCGCAGACCTGGAAATGCAGATGCGGTTCCGATGAATTACCGGTGTTGCCGAGATGCGCGAGCACGTCGCCAGCCTTGACGGTGTCGCCCACTTTTACCTTGAGCGAACCGGGCCGCAGATGTGCGTAGGCGGCGTAGTGTCCTTCGCTCAGCTCCTGGATGATGTGATTGCCGGCCAGAGTGTCGTAAGTGATCGGCACGGCGATTTTGCCACTGTTGGGCACGTTCTCGGGAATGCCGTCCTTGACCTCGACGATCTTGCCGTCGGCGACCGCGTGAATCTCCTGATCCCAGGCGTGATAGCTGCTGTTCGTGTGCTCATCGCCGGTGAACGATTTGCCGTCGTCGCCGAGCTGAATCCAATCGATCGCATAGCGCTGGCCGATGTGCGGTTGGCCGTTTACCGGCAGCATCGCGCGGCGATGCGCCGAGGTGTTGGAGGGGCCGTTGGCGGCGAGCCAATTTTTCCCGCGCAGCGGAGACTGAATCACGATTGGGTCATCCGAATTTACATCGAGCGCGGCCGCGTGGATTGTTCCCGAGCCGCTGCGTTCGCCGTGCTGCTCGATCGTAATGGCAGTATCGAAAGTGTCCGGATCGTCGTCGCTCGGCAGCCAGTCGGCAAAGATGAAGAAGACGCCGGTCTCGCCGGGCTTAAGACTCGGATCGTAGGGCTTGGTCGCGTCGCCGGCCGTGGCCGGCACGAACATCGCAGCGAGCTGCTTGCCGGTGGCCGACTGCGTGACGACGAATTTATCGCCGTCCTTCCCGTTGACCTCGAGCTTGGTGATTTTCAACGGCGTCTTGCCGAAATTCGTCACGTATAACTCGTAGGCCGAATGGCGATGACCGGCGCCGTCAAGGATTTGCGCCTCAGGCGGCCACGGTGTCGCAGTCACGCGCATGTAGAGCGGATCGTTCTCAGGCGCAGTTGCCGGAGGCGGCTTTTGCTGTGCGAGCGACGATCCCGCCAATACAAATGAAATCAGCGCTACGAAAACGAGTAGTCGCGATCGATACATCGTGTGATCTCCTGCAAACCGGGGCTGTCAGTGCGAGGTCTTATCGTCGTCGGATGGTTCTTCGACGGATGATTCTTCTGGCTCGTCCGACGGGGCAGCGTCGGACGAGGACTCGGGCGCGGTCTCGGCGGAATCTTCGGGGTGGGTTTCGATTCCTTCGACCGGGCCGGTGCTCGCCTGCTCGACGGCGCGCTCAATTTCGCGGAACTCCGACAAGTCGGGCAGGCCTTCGAGGTCCTTGAGTCCGAACAACTCGAGGAACTCGGGCGTAGTTTCGTAGATAATCGGGCGGCCGGGCGCTTCCTTGCGGCCGGCAATCTTGACGAGCCGTTTTTCGAGCAGCGTTTCGAGCACGCCGCCCGTGTCGACGCCGCGCAGCTGTTCAATCTCGGGGCGCGTGATTGGCTGCCGATACGCGATTATCGCGACGGTCTCCATCAGCGGGCGGCTCAGACGCGGCGGCCGGGCGGCGAGCAGCTTGCGGACGTAGCCGGCATGGTCTTTGGGCGTGCGCATCTGGTAGCCGCCGGCAACTTCGTCGATGACGATGCCGCGATTTTCGGCGACATAGGTCGACGCCATCTCGGCAAGCGCCTTTTGCACGGTCGCACGCGGGACGTCGTCGAAGACCGCCGCGAGCCGCGCTACGGAGACCGGCTCGCCGGCCGCGAACAGCAGGCTCGCGAGAATTGATTTCAACCGCTCTTCTTCCACTCAGTCTCCGTTCATACCGCGAGGTTGGCTCCGCGCTCGAGCAGAATCGGGCCGAAGCGAACTTCCTGAAAGGCGCGAACGTCGCGCCGGCGTATCAGTTCGAGCAGGGCCATGAAGGTTGCAATTACCAGCGAGCGATCGTTCGCATCCTCGAACAGCGCAGCGAACTGGATTCGTCCGGCGCCTTCCAACGCGCGCAAAATCCGCGGGATACATTCCGCCACCGGGATGTCGCGCAGCTCGATTTTGCGCGGCGTCTTGTCGGCCACGCGCTTGAGCACCGCGCCAATCGCCTCGACCAAGTCGAAGATCGAGACCGTGTACGGCATGGCGTTCGCGTCTTCGGGCGCAGCTTCGCCGGGCGTGGTGAACACGTCACGTCCGAGCAGCGCGCGCTCGGAAAGTTTCTCGGCCGCCTCGCGATAGCGCTGATATTCGAGCAGGCGCTCGACCAGGTCGCGCTTGAGCTCCTCGGCTTCCTCGGTGTCGGCGAGCTCCGGATGCGGCAGCATGGCGAACGACTTGATCAACAACAGCGTCGCCGCCATCACCAGGTACTCGCCCGCGACGTCGAGGTTCAACTGGTCGAGCAATTCGAGCCACGCGAGGTACTGCTCGGTGATAACGCTGGCCGTTACTTCGTGCGGGTCGAGCTCGGCGCGCTTGAGCAGATGCAGCAGCAAGTCGAGCGGGCCCTCGTAAATCGGCAGGCGGAAGCGGACGCCGGCGTCGGCAGCGAGTTGGGGCGCAGCGGGTTCGTTTTCGTTGCTCACAGTTGCACCATCCAGGAAATCGCCCCGAGCGCAATGTTCATGACGGGAATAATGGCGACATCCAGCCAATGCGTATACAGCAGCAGCATCAGTATAAGGAAGCCGTAGCGCTCGGTCTGTGCATAGGCGCGCGCGACCCGCACCGGCAGGACGCTGAACAACACGCGGCCGCCGTCGAGCGGCAACACCGGAAACAGGTTGAAGACTCCCAGCTCGACGTTGACGATGACCGACGCCTGGAGCATCCGCGCAATCGGCACCGCGACGGTGAGGCCGAACGAGCCGTGCAAAAAAAGTGGCGCCGCACGCAGCAGCAGTCCGCTCACGACGGCCAGCACGAAGTTGGTCAGCGGGCCGGCGGCCGCGACCTTGAGCATCCCGGTGCGGCCGCCGCGCAGCACGCGAAAATCGACGGGCACCGGCTTCGCGTAGCCGAGTACCGGCAGGCCAAATAGATAGAGCCCGAACGGCAGGATGATGGTGCCGAAGAGATCGATGTGCGAAATCGGATTCAGCGTGAGGCGGCCGGCCCGCAGAGCGGTGTCGTCGCCGAGGCGCAGCGCCACTACGCCGTGCATAACCTCGTGCGCGATGATCGCGAACATAATAGGCGGCGCGACGATACAGAGAGTCGCGATGGTTCCGTTCAGATCGCCCAAGTCAGTCGGTACCTTCCTCGACGCTCGCGCGGGTTGCGCGCGGATGAAACGTGCGATGGACCTTGCGCAGGTGGCTCTTGGAGAGATGCGTGTAAATCTGCGTGGTCGAGATGTCGCTGTGGCCGAGCATCTCCTGCACGGCGCGCAAATCTGCGCCGCCTTCGAGCAGATGAGTCGCGAAGCAGTGGCGCAAGGTGTGCGGGCTGATCCACGCCAGTCGCGGATCGGTGGAGGCCCATCCCTTGAGTGCTTTGAAAAATCCCTGGCGAGTCATCGCGCGGCCCAGCCTCGTGATAAACACCGCGGAGACGCGTCGCGGAACTTTCTTCTGGTCGCGCTTGCCGTCGCCGGGCGGATTGAGAATCTCGTCGCGGCGCTCGAGGTACGCCTTCAATGCGCGAATCGCGGCGCCGCCCATCGGCACCATCCGCTCCTTGCTGCCCTTGCCAATTACGACGACGACGCCGGCGGCGAGATTAATCTGGTGCAGTTGCAATCCGACCAGCTCCGAAACGCGCAGCCCGCATCCGTAGGCCATCTCGAGCATCGCACGATCGCGCAATCCGCGCGCGTCATGCGCGTCGATTGCGGCGATTAGATTTTCGATGTCTCGCGCCGACAGAGTGCGCGGCAGTTTGCGCGGATGCGGCCGCAACTTCACAGACGGCGCCGGATCGCGCTCGATGATCTTCTCGTCGACCAGCTCACGCGCCAGACCGCGCAGGCTAGCGAGATGGCGGCGCTGCGAACTGACGGCAAAGCCCTTGTCTGCCAGTGCTTCGAGGTATGCGGTCAGTGCGCCGGCGTCGAGTTGCGCGGGCTCGAGTCCGGAATCGCGGCACCACGATTGAAACAGACTCAGGTCGTGCGCGTACGCCTCCATCGAATGGCGGCTGAGCCCGCGCTCGACCGCCTGGCGCGAGAGATGTCGATCGATCAACTCGTCCCAGCCGGCGGCGCTCACGCCGGTGCTCCCGCGCGAGGATTCTGTTCGACTTTTTCGAGCAAGGCAGCGCGCAGTTCGCGCATGCGATCGAGATCTTCGAGTTTTTTGCCCGCGCGATCGCTCACATAGAAGACGTCGAGCGCCTGGTCGGCGTTGGTTGAGATGCGCGCGAGGTGAATCCGCAGGCCAAGCCGGAACAGCGTGTGCGTGATCGCGAACAGCAGGCCGACCCGGTCCTGGGTGAACACGTCGATGACGGTGAACTGCTCGGAGGTGCGATTGTCGACCGTAACCTCGGTCGACACGTGGCGCACGAATTTGCGCCCGGCGCTCTGCACGTGATGCGCCGCCTCGACCAGCGCTGCGATGTCCTGCTGGCCGGTGATGACGCGTTCGAGGTCGTGCTCGACGCGCAGCCAGCGGTCCTCTTCGAGTGCCATCGAGCCTTCGCCCATCTGATGCGAGATGCGGAACACGTCCATCGCGATGCCGTTGGTGCGCGTGGTGATCCGCGCCGACAGGATGTTGAGATTGTTGGCGGTCAGCGCGCCCGCGATCATCGAGAACAGCCCCGGCTGGTCGCGCGTCACGACGATGAACTCGCTGAACTCGAGGTCGGGGAAATGCCGCGTACGGCAGACCAGCGCGCGGTCATCGAGCGAGCGCATCAATTCGAGGTGCAGCGGGATGTCTTCTTCGGGCACGGTGAAGAAGTAGCGGTCGGGCATCTCGTCGAGGAACGCGGTGACGTCGGCTTCCGGCACGGATACGACGAGCAGACTTTCGCAGACGGCGGCTTTGACGGTCGCGAGCCGGCGCGCCGGATCGGCGGCCTCGCGATCGCCCTGCTCGAGCACCTTGAGCGCGCGCAGGTATAGATCGCTCAGCAGCATGTCGCGCCAGTTGTTGTAAACCTTTGGGGCGACCGCGCGCATGTCGGCGTAGGTCAGCAGGTACAGCGCCTTCAGACGATCGATCGAGCCAACTGTGCGCGCAAATTCCTCGACCGTCGTGTGATCGTCAAGGTCACCTTTCTGCGCGACCTGCGACATCATCAGATGGTTGCGGACCAGGAACACGACCAGATCGATTTCCTCGCTGTCGAGTCCAAGGCGCTGCGAGACTTCGGCGGTCAGGCTGGCGCCGCGCTCGTGATGGTCGTGGCCGTGGCCCTTGCCGATGTCGTGCAGCAGCAGGGCGAGGAACACCAGCGGCAAGTGCGGGAGCTCGCGCGCGACCTCGGTGAGCAGGGGAGTCGGATCCTTGAATTCTCCAGTGCGCAGACGTTCGAGCTCGCGCACGGCGACCAGCGAATGACGGTCAACAGTATAGATGTGGTAGAGGTCGTGCAGCACGCGCGCATAGAGGTTGCCGAACTCGGGAATTATCGCGCCGAGCACGCCGGAGAGATGCATCGCCTCGAGCGTGTCGGCGACGCGCTGGCGCGCGGACAGAATCGTCATCAGCGCCTGCGCGACGCGCGGGTCTTTGCGCAGGTCGTCGTCGATCAAGCCGAGGTTATCGCGCACCAGCTGGAAGGTGCTGCCGGAGAGACTGACGTTCTGCGCCTGACAGTCGGCGTAGATTTTGATCAGCTCGATCGGATCGCGCTTGAAAAAGTCGAGCTCGGCGATGCTCAGCAGATTGCCCTGGACGATGACGCCGGGGCGAATCTTGCGGGTCGGTGTGCGTCGAAAAAATCGTCCGCCGCCCGTGTTCTCGGTGACGCGCGCGATCAAGCCTTCGGCAAAGCGTTGGATGGTCGATGCGTGCTGGTAGTACGCGCGCATCAGGGCTGAACCCGCTGCCTGTCCTTCCTCGGGCTTGAAGCCCAACAGCGGCTCGATCCGTTCCTGCAACTCGAAGGTCATCTGATCGAAGTGGCGTCCGGTCAGGAAATGGAGCGAGTTGCGCACACGCCACAGGAAATCGCGCGCCTCGATTACCTCGGCCGCTTCAGGCTCGGTGATGACGGCCTTCTGCACCAGCTCTTCGAGCGAATGGACTTTGTATTTGACCTTTGCCAGCCACATCGCCGTGTGAAGATCGCGCAGGCCGCCTTCGCCCTCCTTGATTTGCGGTTCGAGCAGATAGATCGAATCGCCGTACTGGGCGTGGCGTTTGCGGCTTTCCTCGAGCTTGGTGGCGAAGAATTTGTCCTGGTTGCGATTGAGGACCTCGGCAATCAGCAGCTTGTCGAGGTCGGCGTACAGTTTTTCGTCGCCGCACAAAAAGCGCGCGTCGAGAATCGCGGTCTTTTCCTTCAAATCTTCGTTGGCGAGCCGCACGCACTCCTTGGCCGTGCGAACGCCATGTCCGACCATGAGGCCGGCGTCCCACAGCGCGTGCAGAATTATTTCGGTGACGATCTCGGCATACGGGCCGCGCTTGTAGTCGTGCAGAAACAGCAAGTCGACATCGGATTGCGGATTCAGCTCACCGCGTCCGTAGCCACCGCGCGCGACTACCGTGAGTTTCTGGTTGAGCTTGGGAGCGCGCCGCCCATGCTCCGCGTCAGCATATTGGAACAGCGCGCGCAGCAGATCGTCCATCGCGGCGGTCATCGCGGCCGTGATCTCGCTGCCGCTGGCGCCGGCGAAATGGCGCTCGGCCAGCTCGGCGCGGACCGACTCGAGATATGCGCGAGCATTGATGCCGGGGGTCTTGCTGGCGACGAATTGTGCGAGCAGTGCGTCCTGCCCGCGCGGCGCGGACACGGCGACCGGTTCGGCGCGATTCGCGCCCGTCACGAGGCTCACAGATTTCCCACGGCGAGATCGGCGTTGAAGTAGTGCACGACCGCCTTCGCGATCGCATCGGCCATCACGTCCTGGTATTGCGCAGACGCAAGGCGGTCGGCCTCGGCGGCATTCGACATGAAGCCGCATTCGACCAGCACGGCCGGCATATGCGCGCCGACCAGCACGTAAAATGGTCCCATCTTCGCTCCCAGCGCGTTCACGTTCAGTCCAAGTCCGGCATCGAGGTCGGCGACAGTCTGCGCGTCGATCATTTTTGCAAGCGAGGCCGCTTCCGACGCCTTATAGTTCTGGCGCAGGTCGGTCAGGATGTAGTTTAAGTTGGAGGCGTCGGGGGCGCCATAGCCGTCGGCGCCGCCGTTCTCCATTCGCGCCAGCCGAATCGTCGCGCGGTCAGTCGTGTTGTTCAGGTAGTAAACTTCGATTCCGGTGGTGTCGGGGTTGGGGCTCGAATTGAGATGGATTGAGACGAAGAGGTCGGCGCCGGCGCTATTCGCGATGCGGGTGCGCTCGGCCAGGCTGATGAAAACGTCGGTCGATCGCGTCAGTTCGGCGCGGATGCCGCGGGCTTCCAGAGCGGCTTTGAGGCGCGTTGCGATTTGCAGGGCCAGATCCTTCTCGGCCACGCCGGCGGAAGATTGCGTACCTGGATCGTAGCCGCCGTGGCCGGGATCGATCATCACGAGAAAATTCCCCGGCGCTCGATTGTCTTCATTCACAGCGACTGGTGCGATTGGCAGCGCGACGGAAACAGCGCGAGGATTGTCCCTTGGCGCAAGTTCAACGGGACGCGCGACAGGATGTGCGATAGCCGGAGCAGGGCGGCGCGGCGCGTC
>Ga0209038_10000566_pt1 | contig 11171 bp, 9 predicted proteins | sample BogFormECP03_OM3_FD_188237 | JGI IMG/M metagenome (GOLD analysis project Ga0209038, IMG submission 188237) | Bog forest soil microbial communities from Calvert Island, British Columbia, Canada - ECP03_OM3 (SPAdes) (version 2) | ecosystem: Environmental > Aquatic > Freshwater > Wetlands > Bog ...
CTTTCATGAGCTCGCACTCAGCCCGTTCGGCCCCGCTTCCAGCCCGCAGTTATAACCGATTAGACGGGGAAGGCAGCTCCCGACCGTCGAGAAACATTGACATCGGGCACCGCCCTGTGGCATCTGCCATGGTATGTCTAGCCCGGAGACCGCCATGCCGCCGACTCCGCGAAAGCTAACCACGCATCAAAAAGCAGTCCTCATCCACGTTCTCATCGCATTCCCGGGTCAGCAAGTCTCCGTCTTCTATTCCCCCACCGCCGCCGACGCGCTCGCCCACGCCGAGGATTTCGTCACCATCTTCAAAGCGATCGCGTGGAACGTAAATGATCCCGAGCCGGTAGAAATCGCCATCCCACAATCCTCAGGCCTGGCATTCATAGTCAGCAGCCTGCCCGGCCTGCCCACGGGCGCCGAAGCCCTTCGCGACACGTTGCGAATTTACGGAATCGAAGTCGCCACCGTCTGCGATTCGGCCCGCAACATCGCTTCCGGCACCTTCATCCTGGCCGTAGGCCGCGCGATGTAACCGAGGCAATTGGCAAGCATGATGACGCCGCGCCCGGCGAGGTTTGCCACCTGGGCAATTTCCGAAATTTCCGCCAAACCTTTCCGCACTCATCATCATCATTGTGGAGATGAGTGAAACCGGCGCGCCTCCGCCACACGAAGCAAAAGTTCGCCTTCACTCAACTACAGGAGGAGTCTAGAATGCAAAATCATGGTACGAAATTTTTCCTCGGAAAAGTGGCCATCGTTTCAGCGGTGCTGACTGGCTTTCTAGCCGGCCCCGGCGCACCGCTGCTCCGCGCCGACTGCCAGTCCAAAACCGCCGACTACGATCACAAGCTCCACGATGCCATCGCGCATCACGGCGTCGCCAGCAAGGAAGCCCAGCACTGGCGCGACGAACTAAACGCCGAGCGCGATCATTGTTGGAATAAGGAACACAAATGGTGGGACGAAGACGGACACCGTTGGCATACCGAACACGACTGGGATCCCAACGACCATCACTAGGCCGTCTCGTTAAATCAGCTAGCTAGAAAGCGTAACCCCGGGGCGCCGGCACTCTGCTTCGCGCGAATGCAGCGACGCAGAGAAGGCGCCCGAAGCTCTGGCGAGCGGCTAAAGTCGAGCGAGTATGCAACTCTCTTGCCCAAATTGCGGCGCGCGGCTCTTCGTTGACGACGCGCAGGTGGCCGAGCAACACCCCACCGAAGTGAAATGCTGGATGTGCACGCAAAAGGTGTCGTTGCGCGATCCCTCCGCGGAGGAAGGCCCACCCACCGTTGTGTTGAGTGTATCGATGCCGGGCCAACGAGCTCGCGGTTCGCGACTCGACGACAGCGCCGCCCCGCAAACAACCAGCCTGGAACTTCCGCAGAATCAGACCATCCGCATTTCCGTCATCAGCGGCCCGTCGTCAGGGCTGGTATCCGAGCTATTGCGCCCGCTCGAGACCATCGGCCGCCTGGGAGGCGGCGCAGACATAGAAATCGACGACGCGGAAGTTTCCCGCCTGCATTGCGCGATCGAAGTGCGCGAGGGCGTGATCCTCCTGAACGATCTGAGCTCCACAAACGGCACATTCATCGGCGAATCGCGCGTTCTAGCCGGCCGCCTCGAGCACCTCTCCACTTTCCGCATAGGCGCCACAGTACTGCAAGTAACAATAGTGTAGGGGCGGGGGTTCACTACCCGCCCGGTTTGGCATTGGGTGTTCGGTTCCGTTCGGAATTCGTCTTACTTCACTAAATGTGTTTTGAATCCTTGCGACGCAAGATTCTTCTGCGCGGTGGCAACTTCGCTAAGATCGGTAAACGGACCCACCTGCACACGGAAAGATTGCATCCACAATCGCGACTGGTGCACGGAAATCGCGTGATAACCCAGCGCCGATAATTTTTCCACCGCGTTCTGCGCCCAGCTCGAATCTTTGAAGGAGCCCACTTCGAGATACAAAGCCGTCTGCGCCGGTTTTTCGTCCACTCCGGCGATCAGTTTCGGCGTGGCGTTCGCGGGCGCCGGCTGGAGAACTGGCGCCTCCAGCTCCTGTTGCGGACCGATGCCTTTCTGCGTATCCGCCCGCGCGATTGGCGCAGCCGGGCGCGAAGGCGCCACCACGGAAGGCTTGGAATTCTCAGCCGATAATCCACGGATTTTCCGCGGACTCGCTGGCGCATTCACTTTATTTTTCGACGGCACCGACCGGATCTCGGAACTCGGATTTTCACTGGCCGATTCATCTGAAGGCGCCGCGCCCGCGGCCCCGCCGCCCTGACGCAGGTCAACGCGGTCAGTTGCAATTCCGCCCGGCGCGCCCGCAAATCCGTCCGCCGGACTAGCAGGCTGCAACGACAACGCAGACGGCGCAGCGAATTGTGCGGTGGTAAAGTCATTCGCCTGGCTCTTCCTGCCCGCAGCCAAGCTAAGAGTCAGCACGCAGCCGAACAGCACCGCGGCCGCTTGTCCTCGGCGCGTCTCCAGAGCCGCGCGCCAATCTTGCTCCTGCAGAAACGCATTCGCTTTTTTTGTGCGCTCGATGATCACCTGATTCGCATGCAAGGTACTTCTCCGAATCTCCGCACCCAGCTCGCGGAATACCGGCGCCGCCTTGCGAATATTTTCGACCCCGGCTTGTACCGCACGATGCTTGGCAAGCTGCGCCAACTGCTGCTGCGCCACTGTGCCCCACGAAACCCGCGCGTTGATCGCGTATTCCGTCTCCAGCGCCGCCGCAAGTTCATTCACCGTCTGATAACGCCGCGCTGGATCCTTCCGCAGGCACTTCATAATGATTGCTTCGAGGCGCGGCGGAAACTCCGGAATGATTTCACTCGGCCGTTTTGGCAGTTCGCGAATCTGCTTGAGCGCTGTGGCGATGGGTGTATCCCCTTCGAAAGCGGGCGCGCCGATCACCATTTCATATAGCAACAGGCCCAGCGAATAAATATCGGTCTGCGGGCCCATCGGCTTAAGTTCCAGTTGTTCGGGCGCCATGTACGAAGGCGTCCCGGCGATGGTGCCGGTCATTTGCCCGTCTTCTTCGGTAAGCCGCGCGATCCCGAAATCCATGATCTTCACGGTCCCGCCGCGGTCCACCATGATGTTCGCCGGCTTCAAATCGCGATGCACGATTCCTTGCGCGTGCGCCTCGTGCAACCCGGCGCAAATCTGCCGCGCAATCTCCAGCGTTTCATCCAGCGGCAGCGCGCCGCCGCTGCGCAATTTCGAGAGCAGGCTCTCGCCCTCCACAAATTCCATGGAGATGCACGCGGCCCCATCCGAGCGGTTGAATTCGTAAATCCGGCAAACATTTTTGTGGGTAACTTTGCGCGCCAAACAAACTTCCTTGCGCAAATTCTCCTGCATCGCCTGCGCCGAGGCCATCCCGGGCTTCAACATCTTCAGCGCGACGATCTCGCCGGTATCCAGATCCATCACCTTGAGCACGATTCCCATGCCGCCGGTGCCGACGTGGGAGACCACTTTGTAGCGCGAAGGAATATTCGAGATGGCAAACGCGGCGAACGCAGCCCCAGTCTCGCTCGAAACGGGCTGCTCCTGCACGCCCGCAGGAGTGCTGCTAAGCCATTGATTCGGCTCGGATTGCCTCGTTGCCTGGTTGTCAACTGTCGCCATGATCGTAACGGGAATCCCCCCGTTCTCAGCAAGAGTAGGCATTTCCGGCGCTGGTACCAATAGCCCCCGGGTCACATTTAGCCAGTACTTTCGTTTGTAGGGGATGGCCGTCGATTTATCTGGGGGAGAGTCCGCCCATTCGGACGCCCGGTCTTGCCGTGGGTTTTCAGGTGGCAGCCCCCTGCTTTAGCAGGGGGAGGAGCGCTTTAGCGCTCCGAAGAAGGTCGCACAATATGGATGCGCTTTAGCGCTGGGCCCTTGGAGCGGCGTTTCCGACGCGACCAACACCCTCCGCGCCGCAAATCAGTACATCCGACTCAACCCAACAAGGATTCGACGTGCCCCGATAAATCCCGAAACCCTCAAACATATTGCTCGACCAACATCCCCGCCGCGCTCTCATCCAATTGTTCGGCCCGCCGGACATCTTCGAAGCGCGCCAGCAAGTCGTCGGGCCGCAAACGCCGTTTCTCGGCCCCCTGAAAATCATGAATAATCTGCCCGCGATGCATCATGATCAAGCGATCGCCCAAGTTAGCAGCCTGATGCATCGAGTGGGTCACCATCAGAGTAGCGAGTTTGCCCCGCGTCACCACCTGCTCAGTAAGCGCAATCACCAAATCCGCGCTCTTGGGATCGAGAGCTGCCGTGTGCTCATCCAAAAGCAAAAGTTCGGGGCGCAACCAGGTCGCCATCAAAAGCGTGAGCGCTTGCCGCTGGCCTCCCGAGAGACTCCCAATGGCATTCTCCAAGCGGTCCTCCAAGCCCATGCCAAGCCGCGAAACTTCCTCGCGCATGCGCGAAACCAGTGATCTCTTCAACCCCCAGCCAAGCCCGCGCCCCACTCCGCGCCGCGCCGCCAAACTAAGATTCTCCTGAATCGTCAGGCTCGGCGATGTCCCGCTAAAGGGATTCTGAAACACTCGCCCAATCAAAGAAGCTCGCGCATGCTCGGGCCAGCGCGTGACGTCGCGCCCGGCCAGCGTGATGCTGCCCTCATCCACAAAAAACGTCCCAGCCACACCATTCAAAAAGGTAGATTTCCCCGATCCATTCGTCCCAATAATAATGACCCACGAACCAGCTTCAAGACTAAGGTTCACCCCGCGCAAAGAACGAACCTCATTCAAAGTCCCCGCATGGAAAGTTTTGTAGATGGATCGAACTTCAAGCATGAGCGCTCCGCAACCGCTTCTTCCGCAAAAATTGCGGCACAATCAGCGCGCAGAACACAAACACCGCGGTAATCAATTTCAAATCATTCGGGCTCAAGCCCCAGCGCAAAGCCACCGCCACCAACAAGCGGAACAGCACCGACCCCATCACTGCTCCGACAATCGTCAACCCCAACGAATTCGTCCCCACCAAGGCCTCGCCAATGATCACGCTAGCCAAGCCCCAGACCACCATTCCAATTCCCATCCCCACATCAGCAAATCCCTGGTACTGCGCCAGCAAAGCCCCCGAAAGCGCCACAAATCCATTCGAAATCGCCACGCCGAAAACAATCATGTTCGCGTCGTTCACTCCCAACGCCCGAATCATCTGCACGTTGTCCCCAGTAGCCCGCATCGCCATGCCGATATCAGTCCGAAAAAATAAATAAAGCAAAAGCCCAGTAAGCACCACCACCAGCGTGACGGCAACCAACACCGAAGCATCGCGCACGCTCACTTCCCAGCCAAGCAATCCGAAAGTGGTAGCCCCGCGCATCAACTTCAACCCAACTCGCTCAGCCTGCGTAGCCAATGTAGTGACGCTCAAAAGCGGAACGTTACTCTTACCCATGATGTGCAGATTGATGGAATAAAGCGCAGTCATAACCAAAATTCCCGCGAGCAGCGGATTAATCTTAAAACGCGTATAAAGTGTCCCAGTACAAGCCCCAGCAACCATCCCAGCCCCAAACCCAGCCAGCGAGGCGAGCAAAGGAGAAGTCCCATGCACCATCAAAGTAGCAGCCACAGCCGCACCCAAAGTAATGGATCCATCAGCCGTAATATCCGGAAATGCAAATATCCGGAAGCTAATGAACACCCCAAGCGCCAGCAGCGAAAGAATGAACCCAATCGTGAATGTGCCAATCAGCAGATTCATCGAGCGCTCAGTGACCACATCTCATAAGTCTGCATTTGCCGTCGCCTTTGCCTTCGTAGGGGCCGCGGTTCACAACCGGCCCGGTGTGGCCTTGGGTTTTCGCTGTTGCCGTTTCCCGTAGAGGCAGGGGTTCACCTCCCGCCCGTTTTGGCATTGGGTGTTCGCCGTTGCCTTTTCCCCGTCATCGAATCTCCCCCGCCGGGCCAATCCAGCAAGCGCCGCGCACAAACTCACTCTGCTGTGCGCCGGCCGCCTCGCGTTGATCGAAAAGCAAATGCAAAACTCCCTGCAAAGTCTCGGTCTCAAATAAAGTCGCAACCGTATCCTTCAAATCGATGCTGCCCTTCTTCAAAGGACAATACGAAAAAGCCGCAGCATGAAAATGACCCGCCGGAAAAGCCGCACTGCCCATCGGCCGAAGCAAGGAAGCCAGCGGCGCAGACTCCGAACCAGCGGCCACACCGGAAATCAAAGCCAACGAACGCGAAAAAAGGCGCTCGGTAGAAAACGAAAGCCACGAGCGCACCTCAGGATATTGAAACGGCGCGCTCTCCATTCCCGCAGCTGCAGCCGGGGACTTCCGCAGCGCGGCGCCGACCAATCCAGCCGATTCCGCCACAATCACCATTCCAACAACCGGCGCTGCAGCGATCTCCAAAGCAGTCCGCACCAATTCGGCGAGCGGCAGGGGACTCTCGGCGCCGGAAGTTTCGAAACGCACCAGGTGCGAAAATCCGCCCTCCCATCGCAACCCATAAAGCACATTCATTTCCGGCACCAAGTCGCCGCTGGAAACCATAAAATCCGGCACATTCGTTCCATCGGTGGGCAGATACGCTGCCGATCCATCCACCGCTAGAAATTCGCCAAAGCGCGTCTGCGCATCCTCGAATCCGTCGCCGAAAGCCCCCAACCCAAATCCAAAAGTAGCCGACGGAAACGCAATCTTGCGGCAATCCGCCGGAGAAAAACGGCAGCCTTTAAGCAATCCGGGATCACCGATCCGAGAGCACATCAAAGGCTTCGCCGCAGCCAGATCAATCACTTCAAACGAAGCAGCCGCAGTAGAAAATCGCCGCACTTCAATTTTGTGCACCGGCGCAACAACAGGCTTCCCAGCAGAAAGCAAAATCGGAGAAAGCTTGCAGAGATCCAAAACCTCTTTCACGCGGTCCGATGGACTAACCACAACAAAACTTCCGCCAATAGCCTTCAACTTCCGGTGAAACAAAACCAGCAACCCAACTCCAGCAGAACTAAGAAACGCAATCTCGGCCATATTCAGCCGAATCCCATGCGCCCCGTCGCGGATCACTCCATCCAGATTCCGGCGCAAATGCTCGGTCCAATAATTATCGAGGCGCCCTCGAATTTTCACTTCGAGCGCATCCCCAAGCTGCTGTGTGATGATTTCGATGGCGGGCCTCTAAGGACTCAACTTCGAAGAGTATTCTGAAGGAATCACAATTCCCAACCGCTCCGCCTCGCCGCGGCTGATCGACACCTGCTCCACAGCCACTTCCTCCAAAGGAATGTTCGCCGGATTCGCCCCCAGCAAAATTTGCCCCGCGAGCTTGCCGGATGCCGTCCCCGCCGACCGAAAACTAACTCCCACGCAAGCCAAGCCGCCGCGCGGCAATGAGTCGCAGTCATCGCTGATCAACGGCAACCGCGCATCCCGCGCCCCCTTCACCACGCCTTCATATCCTTCCTCAGCGGTGTTATCCCCAGGCACCCAAATCGCCTGAACGTCTCGCCCCGCCAAAATCTGCACCGCCTGCAAAACTTCATTCGACCCGGCGATGGCGACTTCCTCGAGGCGCACGTCGCGCTCGCGGAAAATTTCCCGCGCCACCGAAATCTCCTTCACCGAGTTCGCTTCCGCCGGGTTATACATGGTCCCCACGGCCCGCAAGCCCGGAATCAATTTCTGCATCAAGTCCAAGGTATGCGCCACCGGAGGAAAACTCCCCACCCCGGTAACAAAAGCCAAATGCTCCGTCTTGCTAGTCCCGGCTCCAGCAGCAATGGGGTCCGTCACGCAAGTAAACACCACCGGCTTATGCTTCACTTTGCTGCAAGCCCCCGAAAGGCAAGGCGTAGTAATGGTCATGATCAAATCCACGTCCGAGTTGTCGTAGTTCTGCAAAATCGCAGGAATGTTAATCATCTCCCCCTGCGAATCCGCAATCCGCACCTCCAAATTCTTCCCCTGCTCAAATCCGCTAGCCTTCAACCCATCAATCAACCCTTGCACGCACATGTCAGTGCCAACATCCCGGGCAAAATAAACAATGGCCGCCTTAACCGAGCGCCCAGCAACGCCAGCCTGCGCGCGCGCAAGCGAAGAAGCCGCCGCAGCCGATTTGCGGTGGCCCAAATCCGAAATCAAAAGTATCGAGGAGAACAACAGGATGAGCCCCAGGCCCATGCCCAACTTTTTCAAAGTAGCCCAAACAGCCGTATGCATGACGGAGCGCAAAATCCCCGCAGCAGGATCCTTTCGTGTCGCGACAGTATACACACCTCAATTCCAAAGCGTACGCCAAAGAACGAGTGCCAGAACCGCCGCACGCACGCCGCCCACGCGCAAAAAAAGGCGCATGCACCGAAAATCGATGCATGCGCCTCTTGGAACGGATTACTTCTACTTTGTTATCGCGTGACAGTTAGCGTGACGGTCGTCGTATGCGTGATGCCGCCACCCTTGGCCGTTATCGTGATCGTATGGTTCCCGGTGCTGGCCCGCGAACCTACGGTCACTTTCAAGGTCGAAGTTCCCGAACCAGGCGCCGCAATGCTGCTCGGCGTAAAAGTCACCGTCTGATTGCTGCCTTGGCCCGATGCAGTCAAGGTAATCGCGGAATTAAATCCGCCGGCAATCGTGGTGGTAATCGTCGAAGTTCCTGAGCTGCCGCGCACCACCGTAATCGCAGTGGGCGAAGCGCTCACTGTGAAGCTCGGCGAAGTGCCCGTCACTGTGAGTGAAACAGTAGTGGTCGCGGTGGTACTTCCGGAAGTGCCCTTCACTGTGATCGCATAAGTCCCGGTCACGGTAGTGGCAGCCACCGCGATCCCCATGGTCGAGGTGCCCGAGCCCGGCGCCGCAATCGACGTCGGCGCGAAAGTCACAGTCACGCCCGTCGGCTGGCCGCTGGCAGTCAAAGCCACCGCGCCGCTAAAGCCGCCGGACACGGTGCTGGTGATCGTCGAAGAGCCGTTGCCGCCCTGCGCCACCGACACTGAAGAAGGCGAAGCCGACAAGCTAAAGCTCGGCGACGACGACCCGCCGCCAGCCAGCGCCGTAATCAGCGCCACGCCGTTCGGACTCCCCAAGCCAGTTGCCAAATCGTAGCCGGTGGTGGCCGAAGCGCCGTTGCTTCCGCTGGTGATGTCGTGGAAATCAGTCGTATAGCTGGACCCCGCGGCGATCGGATAAATTTGAGGATTGATAAACCCGAGCGTCGAGTGCCCATTCGCCACCGACTGCTGATTGATCAAAGCCAAGTAACCAGCCCACATCGGCGCGGCAAATGAAGTCCCGCCATACTCATTCGCCGTGCAGGTCGTCTGGTCCGCGCATACGTAAAAGGTGAAATTAGCATTTGCCGAAACATCCGGCCCATTCCGCAAAGTCTTCGAGCAAGCCGAGCAGCCGGCAGCCGCGGTGGTCTGCCACGAAGGAATGGCAAACTTATCCGGCGAAATTCCGCCGCCGCCATCCACCCAAGCGGATTCCGAAGCCCAAGCGCCGCCCGCGCCCGAGGTCGTCAAGTCCGTGCCGCCCACCGAAGTCAGATAAACATCATCCGCCGGCCAAACCGACGACCGCGTAGTCCACTCGCCGCTATCGCCGGCCGCCTGAAACAAATTCTGCCCCTGCGCCGCGAATTCCTGGAAGAAGGGATTCTCGGTGGTAGGATCAGCCGGCGTGTAAGTCCACGAAGAACTCAACTGCGAATTCAACGGGCTGGCGGTAGCCATCGCATTAAAAATCGCCTCGCCAGAATTGCCTACGTACACCACGAGGCTCGACAGACCCGGCGCCATGCCAATCGCCTGCGTCATGTCCAAAGTCTGTTCCGTGTCATCGCAACTCGGAGACTTGCAACTCGTGCTCGTCCCGTCCGTGGACTTCAACGTGATCGGCACATTATTCGTCTGATGCGCATTCGTGAAGTAGGTGGTCAGATCCGCCAAATCGGTGCCCTCGAATTCCAGCAATCCGAGCGATTGCCCCGCACCGGTTAGCGCCGTTCCGCCGTAATAAGCCGCGCGCATGTCGCTGCCGAGGAAAGAAGCCGATGGCCCCGATCCCGTAGTCGCCAAAGGCTGCGGCCCGACTCGCTTGTGCAGTCCCGCAGGATGCGGAATCGAATAGTTATCCAATCCGGCAATGTGCCATAGCTGGACAGAAACATTCGGCGTGGGCTCGCGGTCCGGAGCAAAGAAAGTCCGGTTCTCGGTCGGGTGCTGATAAACGCCCAAGGTAATGTGCAGCGCTTTCTCAATGTCCCCCACCTTGCCGCTCACCTGCACATTCATCCGGTTTCGCGAAGTGTCCATCACCGTGAGCCCGTTGGCTTCGGCGAAGCGAATCACCGTCGCATAATCTTCCTTCGTCGGGCCAAACAACGAAGTAAATTCCTCCACGGTCAGAAATTGATGGAAGTAAGCGCTCGAGGGATCGTAAAGGTTCTTCAAAAATTCATCGAGCTCGCCCTGATTCCGCAAAGGCAAAGTGATCACGATGCGCATCGTTTGCGAAGCCGGCAGCTTGCCCATCAAGCGCGCCTGGCCATTCAAAGTGACTTCGCGCACGTGCCGCGTCAACGTCGGAAACCCCTGCGCCTGCGCCGGGCCCGCAGAGCTCACCACCAAGATCAAAGCCATCACCGCGAGAATCGCCACACCCAATGTTCGATTCACGTTATCTCCTTTGTTCGGGAACTTGCCTATGTGACTCTGCACACCCTCCGCCATCGCGCTCTGGCTGGGGCATGAGCCGGGCAGCCGATCGGCGGAAATAATGAGGGCCGAACTATACTCCAAGATTGCGCAGGAAGTGTGTTGAAAAATCAATATTGTTGAGATAGCAAGCACCCGGCCAAGAGGACAGGTACTGGGAGGCCTAGACACCCCCGCGGAAAAAAAGCCGCGTGGCTGTCATCCCGAATCCCCTTGTCGGCCGCTTCGCGGTCGCGCTAGAAGAGGAATGAGAGATCTGCATTTGCCTCGGCATTTGCTTTTGCCGTTGCCGTTCTCTCAAATCTCAAATCTGAAATTTCAAATCTCCGAAGCCGCTGCCTTCGACTTCGAAGTTCGGCCCCCCGTAGGGCCTGCGCTTTATGCCGGGCCATGGCGTGTTCGCACGCCGAACGACACAATTCGCCCCCGCCCTACGCCCCAATCCTCCCCCGAATCCTCTC
>Ga0209038_10000571_pt1 | contig 11099 bp, 11 predicted proteins | sample BogFormECP03_OM3_FD_188237 | JGI IMG/M metagenome (GOLD analysis project Ga0209038, IMG submission 188237) | Bog forest soil microbial communities from Calvert Island, British Columbia, Canada - ECP03_OM3 (SPAdes) (version 2) | ecosystem: Environmental > Aquatic > Freshwater > Wetlands > Bog ...
CACCGAGGTCTGCGACTGGCTCACGTCCAAGGGGATTACCTGCGTGCTGTTGAAGTAGCGCGTCCCGAATTCGGGGATGCACTGGGACCAGCGATGCGAGTGCCAGGTCAGTCCGAAGTCACCGACGGCGCTGGAAGATGCACAGAGGACGGTGGGCCTGGTGCGCTTGCACGCCGCGGAGTGGCACATTGATCCGCACCAGATTGGAGTGCTGGGATTTGCGGCTGGCGGGCATCGAGCGGTGGCGATCAGCACGCATTTTGCACATCGTTTGTACCCGGCTGTGGATGCTGCCGACAAAGAAAGCTGCCGTCTACCTCCTTTCGTTCAGCGCGAAACGTACTGGGCCAATCCATTTCCATAAGACCAATTCTCTTTTGGCACCTCAACGAGGTTGATGAACACATCCTCCTTGCGAAGCTTCACTCCCTGATGGAGGCGGTCGGTGAGTTCCTTGTAGAAACTTTGCTTCAACTCTACAGATCGTCCTGCGTTGAGCGTGATTTGAAAGTAGATACAATCGTCGGTGCGATGGACGCCGAGGTAGTCACGATCAAACGGCAAGGCGCTCTTGCGATGTTCGGTAATTACGTGAAAGCGATCACCCTTAGGAACGTTGAGAACATCCAGCAGGGTTTGGTAGACAATTTCCCCGACTTGAGTGCGATATTCCTCTGATTTTCCTTCGATGAGGTCGATCCGAACAATTGGCATTTCTCCTCCTCCTTTTCGGAATGTTGCTTCTGTTTCTCCTTTTTCGTCTTGCTACGATTTCTTAGATATTCAGGCGTGATATCTGGTGCATGCATTGTTAGAATGTCGCTCATGCGCGATGTGCATTTACGGAACCTGGATCTGAACCTCCTACATCCCCTCCATGCGCTTTTGGAGGAGTGCCACGTCACCCGTGCGGCGAAACGAAGTTTCTTGAGTCAGTCGGCGATGAGCAGGGCGCTGGAGCGGTTACGCGATACGTTCGGAGACCCTCTGCTGCTTCGTAACGGCCGCGGCTATGAGCGCACGGTGTGGGGAGAACGTGTGCTGCGAGAGTTGGAGTCGCTCATGCCCCGGCTTGAGGATATGGTGCGAGGAGAAAAATTCGATCCCGCCCGCAGCGAGGAAGTATTTCGCGTGGCAATGAGCGACCATGCCTCGATGATTGTGCTGCCATCGCTTTTGGCGAGCGTGCGCAGGGCAGCGGCTCACGTAAGGCTGGAAGTGTCCGCATCCGGGGCTGAGACTTATGAGGATGTTGCGGCGGGAAGAATCGATACGTTTCTTTGCGCAGAAGAAGCGCCGCCTTCCCTGGAGTCCGAAATGCTCTTTACCGTGGATTTTGTTTGTCTCGTTGGCGCGGCTCTGCGGGTTCGTGCTCGTCGTCTTACGCTGAAACAATATCTGGAATTTGAGCACGTCCTGGTCGAGCTACGGAAGGGGCAACAGGCTTTAGTGGATCGCGCTCTGTCGCAGCTTGGCGCAAAGCGGCGCGTCGCGTTTACTCTGCCATTCTTTGTTCCTGCCATCTTTGCCATCGCACAGACTGACTTGATTCTCACCGTGCCGCGCAGATTGGCAAAGATCACTGCGAGCATGGCTGGTGTACGCGTCGTGGAAGCGCCTCGTGAGATCAAGTCCTTTCCGTATTTCATGGCATGGCATTCGCGACTCACCAATGAACCTGCTCACAAGTGGTTTCACGAACAACTGCGGTCGGCTGTTCGGACCGTCTGAGCAGTTCAAAGCTGACATCGTTCGAGTTGGGGCTGAAAAGATTTTGTGCGCATGGACCTGCGGTCGATACGCTTGGTGCCGATTCCGGGCGGATAACGGGCGATTCGGAAGTTATCTTCCTCGTGTAGTCATCGCTGGTGTATTTTGCGTACCATCATTCAAACTCGTAAATGGTCAATGCGCATGCTTGCGGCGGCCTGCAACCATCCGAATCGTTTAGCTCTGCCAATCCGCTTCCCGATGGTTTGCGCAGCAGCTTAATCAATCGGCCTCTGCCGCAACAGTGATCGCATCGCCTCGCGCAGCCACACGTGGCGCGGATCGCTGTTGAGTCTCGGATGCCAGGCCATCAGGAAATGAAACGGATGCAATTCGTGCGGGGCTTTCACAATGCGTAGTTCGCGATTTCCCCTAACAACTGAGCTCATGCCACTGGTCACCGTGAGCACGAGCTCTGTGCCGGGGAGACATTGCAGAGCCACTCCGAAGTAAGGCACTCGAATACACGAAGTGCGTTTGGCCCCGACAGCCGCTAGCTGCTTGTCCGGGATTGTCTGGACACCGGCATAGGTGGATACGACGACGTGGCTTGCCGCCAGATACTGCTTAAGCGATAACCCGTTTCCGAAGCGGCTGCCCCGCGCGACGGCGCAAATCCAATCCTCCCGATAGAGCCTTTCGGACTGAAAGTGCGATGGCAGCAGTCCATCATCTATATGTAGAACAAGATCGACTTGCCCGTGCTCAACTGACTCCGCAATGCCGCTTTGCCAGGGAAGGAATTCGAACTGCACTTGGTAGCGTCCGTTTGCGTACTGCCGGCACAAGCGGGGGACCACAACCGTGCAGACGTTGTCAGGTCCCGAAATGCGGAAGTGGCTCTTCTCCAGCGTTGGATCGAACAGGTTCGGCGTGACGAGATTCTCCATCCTGGGTAGCAATCCCTCCAGCTCTTGGAGAATCTTGCGGCCCCGCAACGTGAGTTCGAAGCCGAGCGGCGACCGGAGCAGAAGGTCGTCTTGAAACATCGCACGGGCGCGCTGCAACGCGCGGCTGACCGCGGGCTGGCTCAGAAACAGCCGGGCTGCTGCGGCTGTGATGCTTTTCTCCTCCGCAATCGCAGCAAATGTAATCAGGAGGTTCAAATCGACTTGCCGTAGTTTCTCTAAACGCATGGGGATCATGACGATTATGCATGAAACGTATGTGGTTGTCCGGTCATCTGTCGCTATGTAAGTCGGAAAGGCCGACGAGGAGGATTCTATGAACCAAGGAAACGGTTTGCAGGACAAGCGGGTGGTCGTGGTGGGTGGGTCGTCGGGGATTGGTTTGGCAGTGGCGCAACGGGCCGCCTCGCAAGGAGCCAGGGTCGTTATCGTCTCCAGCACTGCGGAACGAGTTCAGAAGGCGGTTGAATGTATCGGTGGCGAAGCAACGGGGCAGGCAGTTGACGTCTCGGACGAAGGAGCCGTTGCAACCTTCTTTGCGAACCTTGGCAGTTTCGATCATTTGGTATTCACCGCCGGCGATAGCCTGCATTTGCGCGACCTTGCTGCGACGGATCTCCAACAGGCCAGACACGCGTTTGAGTTGCGCTATTGGGCCGCACTCGCCGCGGTCAAGTACGGAAGCCCACATATCCGGAAGGAGGGTTCTATCGTGCTCACAACCGGAATCGCGGGCCAGCGCCCGCGGAAGGGATGGGTACTTGCGGCAAGTGTCTGCGGAACTATCGAAGCACTAACGCGTGCGCTCGCGGTCGAGTTGGCACCAATACGGGTTAACGCAGTATCTCCCGGGGTCGTGCGGACGAACCTCTGGCAGAGCATGGGTGCGGAGGAACGCGAGGCGCTGTACGAGAGCGCGGGCGACAGTCTCCCTGTGGGACGAGTCGGCGAAGCTTCCGAGATCGCGCAAGCCTACCTGTTCTTGATGCAGGAAGGATTCGCTACCGGCCAGACCGTTGTGGTTGATGGCGGTACGGTTCTGGTTTAGCACCACAACGATTTAACGCCGGTTGCAGTTTTCCTGTTGTCTGAAACGTCATACTGGATCACAGGCGAGATCCTTCTCGCGTCAGGAGGCATGCGCTAGAAAATATGATGGTGGCCGCTTCTGCAGACAGCGGGCTATTCACTCTGGTTTGGAATAACTAGCGTTGAGCGGCGGCGGACTGTAATTATTGGCGCCGCGTTCAGTTCGCCTTCTGCTCGATACCCAAATAACTTAGAAAAGAGCGCAGAAGCTCGCGCTTAAGTGACTGGTCATCCTTCGGAATCACGGCCTGCCAGTTCTGCAAATCGTGATCCACCAGGATCAGTTCTACGAGTGTGCTGGTCAGCGTCATAAGAGCAAAAGCTACCGCCGTCTCCGGGTCGGGATGCTTGACCTCTTTCCGATGCACCAGGAACAGCTCCACCAGGTACTGCAAAGTGCGCATCTCCAGTCTGACGGCTTTTTTGTAAAACGACGTGTGATCGCGCCCCTGCACGAATTGTCGCAAGGCACGCAACAGTCTGGCGTTCGCGCGGTAGCTGACCAGCATGCCGACGATGACCTGCTCGGCAAACACCGGCAACGGAATCTGGCCTGCCATGGCGGGCGTGAGCGCAATGCGCAACCTCTCGTCCTGACGCTCCAGGATGCCGATGATAACCGTCTCCAGCAGCGCGTCCTTGTCAGGGAAACGGCGATAGATGGCCCCCGGCGTCAATCCGGCGTGCTGGGCGATTCGCGGAATGGTGGTGCCCTCTACTCCGTGTTGTCCGAGCACTTCCGCCGCCGCCTTCAACAACTTACGCGTCGATTCCCGGCTGCGGGCCTGCTGGGGAGCGAGTGAGTTCTTGGCCATGAGCATCCTTTATATCAGACTGGCAAAATAAAGCTTGACATAAATGTAAATGCAAATATACATTTACATTGTAGGTTGTGTCAACGCGCAGCTGGCAGATGCTTTCCGGGCTTTCCCCGCCGGTAGAGACATTGAGGAGATTGTTTATGGCTAGTGCGACCGTTCCCAACACCTCGGTTCCCGCCGAAGCCATTTCCGCTTCAACCGTCGAGCACCCGCTGCGCAACCCGGACTATCGCCTCTGGCTGATCGGAGGGACGATTTCGCTGCTGGGCGATCAGTTCTATCTGGTGGCATTGCCTTGGCTCGTCTTGCAGCAGACCGGCTCCGCCGTGGCCATGGGCGCAATCATGATGACCGGCGCTATTCCGCGCGCTCTTCTGATGCTGATGGGCGGCGCCGTCAGTGACCGCGTGTCCGCGCGCAAGATCATGATGGCTACGGCTACGGCGCGCACCATCTGTGTCACAGTCATCGGCGTTTTAGTCTGGCTGCGCATCTTGCGGACGTGGGAGCTGTACGCTCTGACGTTTGCCTTCGGTGTGGCCGATGCATTTGCCGTTCCCGCACAAACGGCCTACATGCCTTCTCTGCTGAAGCGCGAACAACTGGTCGCGGCATCGTCAGTCAGTCAAAGTACGGGACAGTTGACCACCATTCTTGGTCCAGTTCCGGTCGGGTTGGTGATCCAAGCTCTGGGGGTGGCCTGGGCTTTCTTCGTCGACGCGATCAGTTTCTTGTTCATTATCGGCGCGCTGTGGAAGCTGCCCGATCCGCCGAAATCTCAGACTGCCCGGAAAGCGATGTGGCATTCGATCGCAGAGGGAATCGCGTACGTGGGAAAAGACGTGCCACTGCGCTCGTTGATGCTGCTGGCCACGATCATGAACTTCTGCATTGCCGGGCCTGTTTCGATTGGTCTCGCGTACTGGACCAAGACGAGGTTCGGTTCGCCCGCCGCGTACGGCATTGTGATCTCTGCTGTTGCCGCAGGAAGCCTGCTGGGCGCGCTGTTGGCCGGTGTGTGGAAGATTCGCAGGCGCGGCGTCATGATTCTTGCGGTCTCAGCGGTGTTGGGCCTTTGCCTGGGATCCATCGGGCTGATAGACCGAGTGTGGAGTGTCGCCGGCGTCCTGCTGGTCATGGGCGTAGCGGCGGGGATGGTCAACGTCCACATCGGCGCCTGGGCTATGCAGCGGATCGATGCCGGGGTGCGCGGGCGAGTTGCGAGCGTGCTCATGCTTGCCTCCTTCGGAATAGCCCCCATCTCCCTCGCGGTTGCAGGATTCTTGGTTGCGTGGAGCTTGAACTTCATGTTTCTGCTTGCTGGAGGACTCATGGTGCTTGCCGCCGCCGGAGCTTCGTTCCAGAAACCAGTGCGGGAGATTGCATAGGCACCCCGATCCTGCCGCTGTGCGGAATTGGAAGTCCCATTGGCGAATGGCACAGCTTTCTGGCGAACGACGCGCGACTCGGAAATTATCTTCCTCGTTTCGTCATCGGTGGTCTATTTTGCTCACCACCATGCAAACTCGAAAATTGTCAATTCGGATAGCTGCGACGGCCTGCAACCATCCGAATTTGTTCGTCTTGCCTTTTAGTTTGAATATGATTCGGCCCGCGGCCCAGCCCCGGCACAGCCTACTGGGAGACTCGGATTACTTCTGCGAAGCGGACAATCCGGGAGTCAGATTTCGGACTACTTGATGGGACGCGAACCGACGATGAGGATATCCACTAATCTTCTGGCGCTTTGCTGCCAATCGGGCGCGGACGCGACATTGGAGACGCCGATCAGAGCGCGCAGTAAGTCCATTGGGTCGAGGTCGCTGCGTATCTGGCCGCTCTCGACGGCGCGTTTCACCAGAGCGCGAATCGCTTCATGCATCTTCGCATAAGAGGCTTCGAACACCTTCTTGGGATCACCGAGAAGCGTATTCAGCGCGGGCGCGATGAGCTGTTTCGCTGCGATGGTATCAACGAATAACAACAGCCAAGCTCGCAGTGCGTCCGTCGGAGCCATCGTCTGCGCGAACTTCTGTTCGGCTGCGGCCAGCTTTTCCAGCTCGGCCCGGTAAACCGCCTGGAGAAGTTCCGCGCGCGTCGGGAAGTGGCGGTACAAGGTTCCAGGTCCGACGCCTACCTGCTTGGCGATGTCGTCCAGACTAGCGTTTGCGCCATGCCGGGCAAACGCTTCCTTCGCCACTTCGAGAATCCGCTGGCGATTCCGTTGGGCGTCCGCTCGGGGCGCGCGCGGCTTTCGCTGGGCGTCCTTTGAATGTTTCTTGGGCATGATAAAAAATACTTGCAACCGGAGGCGGTCTCCGCTTATCATATGTGTTGCGGAGACACTCTCCGTTTTATTAGAACTGCGGCGGCTTGTCAATAGCGATCTCCGGGCCCCATCCGAGTGAGCCGCTCGAAGGAGAAAGAACATGATGAATCTGCTGGATGTTTTTGGAGCTACTTCGACAACAGACGAGGTTCTGTACGGCGTGAATCTACAGAGTAAACGAATCCTCGTGACCGGCGTTTCGGCGGGTCTGGGCATTGAGACGGCACGATCGCTGGCAGCGCATGGTGCACACGTTGTCGGCGCCGCGCGCGATTTGAAAAAGGCCGAAGCGGCGACCGCACCGCTAAGAAGAGTTGCTGCGACAGCCGGCGGAAGTTTCGAGCTGGTTGCGCTTGATCTGGCCAGCCTCAAAAGCGTGCGTGAACGTGCGGATGCGCTGCTGGCAAAGGGGCAGTTCCTCGACGTGGTTATCGCCAACGCGGGCGTGATGGCCACTCCCTTTGGCCACACGGCGGATGGCTTTGAGACGCAGTTTGGCACCAATCATCTCGGCCACTTTGTCCTGATCAACCGGATCGCGCCGCTGCTGCGCAAAGGCAGCAGGCTGATCAACCTCTCTTCCGCAGGTCACCGCTTCTCTAACGTGGACCTCGACGATCCGAACTTTCAGAGAACGCCCTACGATCCTTTCGTCGCTTATGGCCGGTCGAAAACCGCAAACATTCTATTCGCCGTCGCCTTCGACCAAAGGCACCGCGAACGTGGGGTGCGCGCCGCGGCTGCGCATCCTGGAGTCATCCAGACTGAGCTCGGCCGGCACATGGACCGGAGCCGCCTCGAAGGCATGATTAAACAGATGAACGATCAGCTCGCCGCGGAGGGAAAGGGGCCGTTCGCGTGGAAGACGATCCCGCAGGGGGCAGCGACGTCCGTATGGGCGGGTATTGTTGCGCCGGCTGGGGAGATCGGTGGCCGCTATTGCGAGAACTGCCATGTGGGGGAAATCGTGGCGGACTCCGCGGTGATTAGCGGCGTTAGCGAAGGCGTGCGCGGTTATGCGCTCGATCCAAACAACGCGGAAGCGCTGTGGAAGAAAAGCGAAGAAATGGTCGGGGAATCTTTTTCGCGCTAGGAAAGAGGAATCATGAAAGTGTTTGTAACGGGAGCAAGGAGATTTTGCAGTTGTGATCATGCGATACGTAGGTGCTGGCTCGAAGAGAACAAACGAATAAGGAGATAGCGATGCAGAACAAGCCCGTCGCCCTGGTCACCGGGGCTAATCAAGGAATTGGTCTTCAGATAGCGAAGGATCTCGTGGCGCACGGTTTCACCGTGCTGGTTGGGTCGCGCAATCTCGCGCGCGGCGACGCTGCGGCCAAAGAGGTTGGGCCGGACGCGCGCGCTCTCCAGCTCGAGGTGACGGATCGGGCTTCGATCGCCGCCGCGGCGGAGCAAATCCGCAAGGACTTTGGCCGCCTCGACGTGCTCGTCAACAACGCGGCTATCTCGAATACGAGTAAGCAGCCGAGCATGTCCGTTCAGGAGTATGCGAAGCTGACGCGCCCGAGCAACGTGTCCCTCGATGAAGTGCGCGCTGTGTGGGACACCAACGTGTTTGGCGTCCTCGCCGTTACCCAGGCGATGCTCCCGCTGCTGCGCGAGGCACCGGCAGCCCGAATCGTCAACGTGTCGAGCGGCGTTGGCTCGCTGACGAGGAACGCGGACCCGGCCTCCCCGTGGCGCTCCATCTTCGGCCCCGTCTACCCCGCGTCCAAGACGGCACTCAACGCGATCACGCTCGCCATGGCGATTGAGCTGGAGCCGACCAAGATCAAAGTCAACGCCGCCTGCCCCGGCTATACCAAGACAAATCTCAACAACTATACCGGCACGCGGACGGTCGAGGAGGGCGCCCGCGAGCCGGTGCGCCTCGCGCTGCTCGGTCCCGATGGTCCGACGGGCACATTCTCGAACGAGGACGGCCCGCTGCCGTGGTGACGTAACCTCGAGCGCGTGAGCCGCCACGTCGCCGTGGTTCATCGTGGCAATCAAGCTAGCAAGACTGAACCCATGAATTATCGAAGTTAGAAGGAGGAGAGAAAATGCGAATCTTCGTCACAGGCGCTACTGGTTTTATCGGTTCGGCTGTTGTTCAGGAGCTAATCAATGCGGAGCACTCGGTGATCGGGCTTGCTCGCTCCGATGCGGGAGCCAAATCCCTTATCGCCGCTGGTGCCGAAGTGCTTCGAGGAGACTTGGAAGATCTCGACAGTCTACGGAGCGGCGCGGCTGAGTCCGATGGCGTGATTCACACCGCCTTCGTCCACGACTTCTCGAAATTCAAGGAAAACTGTGAAATCGACCGGCGTGCGATTGAGGCTCTTGGCTCAGCGCTAGCGGGTTCTGATCGGCCCCTCATTGTCTCATCGGGGGCGGCTGGATTGGCTGCGCCGGGTCAGGTTGCGACCGAACACCATGTGGCGCCCCGGGATTCTCCATTTCCTCGGGTTTCGGAACAAACGGCCCTGTCGCTGAAGGGCGTTAGCGCTTCGGTTATGCGCCTTCCGCAGGTTCATGACACGATCAAGCAAGGGCTTGTCACTTACGTCATCGATGTGGCGCGTGAGAAAGGCGTGTCGGCTTATGTTGGGGAAGGCCGGAACCGTTGGGCGGCAGCGCACGTTTCAGACGTCGCCCGCCTTTACCGGCTTGCACTGCATAAGCATGAAGCAGGCGCGAAATATCATGCGGTGGCCGAAGAAGGCGTGCCGATGCGAGATATTGCCGAAACCATAGGTCGCGGCTTGAAGGTTCCGGTGGTTTCCCTGTCGCCGGAAAAGGCTGCGGCACATTTTGGATGGCTGGCCATGTTCGCGGGCTTGGATTTGCCGGCTTCTAGCGCACTGACACGGCAACGTCTGGGGTGGCGTCCAACCGAGAGAGGCTTGATTGCCGATCTTGAACAAATGAACTATCTCGAAGCTGATAGAGTTACCGCGTCTGCGGCGCGACGCAGCTAGGAGTTAGAATTGGGGCGTTGGAATTGGGAGGATCAAACGATGGAAATCAAAGATCGTGTGTTCATTGTGACCGGCGCTTCGTCGGGGATAGGGCTCTCGACGGCGATTGCTCTGTCTGAACGCGGCGCAAAAGTCGCCCTGCTCGCTCGCAGCACCGATGCGTTGAAAGAATTAGCGCAGAAGCTTCCGGGCAGCTTGCCCTTCACGGTGGACATGACGCAGTTTGATCGCGTGCGGGAGGCCGTACGCGCCGTGCACCAGCATTACGGCCGCATCGATGGCCTGGTAAACAATGCGGGGCGCAGCTATGCGGCCTCCGTAGAGGAGATCGACCCCGCGCTGTTTGACGAAATCTTTCACCTCAATGTGTTGGGGCCGATTGTCGCGGTGCAGGCTGTGATTCCGGTGATGCGGACGCAAGGCGGCGGAAGCATTGTAAACATCAATTCGGGAACTGCTTTCATGATTGTTCCGCAATATAGCGTTTACTCGTCGTCGAAGCGTGCGCTTCTTGGCTTTAGTCTTACGGCACGCGCCGAGTTGGAGAAGGACCGCATCGTCGTCAGCGAAATCTACCCGTTTATCACAGCGACAAGCTTTGGCAAGAACAGGATGGGCGATCCAGCAGGCGGCGGACCACCGGCTCATTACGCCGATGGTGACACGCCCGAATTCGTCGCCGGCCTGGTGCTGCAGGCTGTCGAAGAAGGCCAGGCTCAGTATTTCGCCCATGATGGTCTTCGCAAAATGGCTGGGGCCGCAGCCTAGGCCACGCTCGCCCGGCTTCGTGAACATCGCGCAGCACAAGTTTGCGATTAGATGCGGCCGCCTTTGTTGATTTTGGCGGCGGGGCGCAGGATTCGCCAACGTTGTTTGCCGTCCATGCGGGCAAATTGTTTGGCGAAGAGGCGCAGCTGGCGCGTGGCTTTTCTGTCGAGGCCCCAGATCGTGGCAAGTTGCTCTTTGGGGACGCGCAGATTTTTTGCAGGAGTTTCGTCATCGCTGAAAAGCTGGTGCAGCGGGACGTCCAGGGCGCGCGCCAGTTTTTCCAGGGTTTCGATGGACGGGACGGTGCGGCCATTTTCCAGGCGCGAAAGGTAACAGCGGAACAGGCCGGCGCGTTCCTGGATATCGCCTGGCGAGAGGTTTTGGGCTTCGCGCAGCCGCTTCAGCCTTTCGCTGATGACCATGGCGAGAGATT
>Ga0209038_10000572_pt1 | contig 11094 bp, 10 predicted proteins | sample BogFormECP03_OM3_FD_188237 | JGI IMG/M metagenome (GOLD analysis project Ga0209038, IMG submission 188237) | Bog forest soil microbial communities from Calvert Island, British Columbia, Canada - ECP03_OM3 (SPAdes) (version 2) | ecosystem: Environmental > Aquatic > Freshwater > Wetlands > Bog ...
ATAATCGACTTCAAATCGAGTCGAAAAGGTTTAGCCCCCGTTGGGTCAGGTAGCGGGCGAAATTTCGTATCTCGCTGTTCCTGCGGCTGGGAAACGTGAATGGGATTTTTACCTGCGGCGTCTGGGCGAGTCCGACCAAACACGTGTCCTTTGCTGGTGTGATTCGTTGTCATGGTTGTCCTCCGTGAAGATCTGACAGATTGTCATAAATCATGCTTGTGTTAGCCATCAGCGAGGTCGCGGAGCCGCCGATCGAGGTAGGCATGGCTAGAAAAGAAAGGCGCAAGGAGATGGGTTCCGAATCCCTTCGCATCGACTGAACATTTGTTAATCATTTCGTCCCTGAAACTGATCAATAACCTGTTTTCTTGTACCGTGAAGCTATTCCTAAACAAATTGCGCGTCAATAACCCAGCGAAATTGTCGCCCGTATTTTTTTTACAGAAGGAAAGGCAGTTAATGTTGCGCCGCAATTTCCTATCTTCGGAAATAGCATAGGTTGTTGCCATCAACACGGAGGAATCGCTCCGGCCAATAATTGGCGGATATTCGCTCGGGCCTATCGATAAAATTTACTATCGACGGCCACAGCGAAGGATAACGCGGGCGTTATCAGAGAGGTTTGGCCGCAATTCCCCGAACAAGGGCAAAGTTGGTGCATCGATACTTTGCATTACAGGGCTATATGGCAACCATTGGCCAGCTAACGTTTGCCGGGCTTCAGCACCGTGCTCATATAATCGACAGCAAAGTCGATGAACGTACGAACACGCAGCGGCAGCCGGCGCTGCGCGGGATAGACGACGTGAACCGGTAACTCTCGGGCCTGCCACTTGGGTAAGACACGCACCAGGCGCGCAGAGACCAGATCGCCCTCGATCAACCATTCCGGCAGCACCGTAATTCCCAGTCCCATGAGGACTGCCTCGCGAAGGCTTGTGACGCCTTCCGATATCATGAGCGGTTTAATCTCCAAACGTTGTTCGCCCTGTGCGGAATACAGATCGACCAAGTTCGATACACCAAATTGGGGGTTGGACAACGTGAGCCACGGCCACGGTTGAATATCCGCAGGGAGCTTCGGCGATTTGCGCTCACTAAGAAACGAAGGTGCCGCGGCAGGGTAGCGTCTGATCTGCCCGGCAGAGCGGGCGACGACCGTCTCGTCGGTCAGATGTCCGACGATGACACCTGCGTCGCATCCCTCCTCAATCATGTGTAGCGGGCGGTTCGAATACCCGAGCTCCGTCGTGACCGCAGGATGCGCTTGCATAAAGCTTGCGATCATGCGGCTGACGACGCTTTGACCGAAATCGATGGTCGCGAAGATGCGTATGTTGCCCACAACGGCAGTTTGCTCATTGCGTAGCCGCTGTTCGGACTCCTCGGCCAATGCGAGGAGCGCCCGCGCGTCGGCGAGTAGCCGGTGACCGGTGTCGGTCAGGCGCATGCGGTGGGTATCCCGGCGCAGTAGTACGGTCCCACACTGATCCTCCAGGCTCTGTAACTGGCGACTCAACGTCGATTGCGTGAGGTGCAGGTGACGCGCGGCGGCCGAGATGCTTCCGCTGTCGATGATCGAGACGAAGCCCCTTAAGAGGGTCAGATCCGTGAACATGCTCATGCGCCAATAGCATAACCAATATGTATGCCATGCGGCTACCGCGAAAGGAGGCGTGGAGGGAACATAAGCCCGTCGAGCAAACGGCCTTACGGACCCCCAAGGAGACAGAAATGACAATCCAAGCCCCCAGAGTCGCCATCGTCACTGGCTCATCTCGCGGAATCGGCGCATCAATCGCGAAGCGCCTTGCCGCGAATGGCATCACTGTGATTGTCAACTACGCCGGCCGAGCGGCCGACGCCGATCAGGTGGTCGCGGACATCACAGCGCAGGGCGGAAAAGCCGTTGCCATCCAAGCGGACGTTTCGGTGCCCGCACAGGTGGCCGCGCTCTTCGATCAGGCAACCGCTCTTTTCGGCGGAGTCGATATTCTCGTCAACAATGCCGGGATCATCCAGCCGGGCCTCACCCTGCTCGCTGACACGGACGACAGCCTCTTCGATCGTCTGGTGTCGATCAATCTCAAAGGAACTTTCAACACGATGCGCGTGGCCGCCAAGAAACTGCGCCGGGGTGGACGAATCGTCAACTTCTCGAGCAGCGTCAAGGCGCTCGCTCTGCCCGGCTACTCCGTGTACGCGGCGACCAAGGCGGGGGTTGAAACTCTGACCAACATCTTTGCCAAGGAACTGCGCGGCCGCGACATCACGGTCAATGCCATCGCACCGGGACCGACCGCGACGGAGCTCTTCTTAAAAGACAAGACCCCGGAACAGATTGAGCATTTAGCAAAGCTGCCCCCTATGGAGCGTCTGGCTCAACCTGAAGATATGGCCAATGTCGTCGCGTTTCTCGTCGGACCGCACGCGGGTTGGGTGGATGGCCAGACGCTTCGAGTCAATGGCGGCATGGTCTGATCAACCCCCGAAAACAAGGAGAACCGACATGAACAAAATCATCATCGTCACCGGCGCCTCTAGCGGCTTCGGACTCATGGCCGCGCAGAGTCTCGCGAGAGCGGGTCATACGGTCTTCGCCGGAATGCGCGCCACCACAGGCCGCAATGCCGCGCAGGTGGAGGCGGTTAAGGCCTTCGCGGCCGACAACAAGACCGATCTTCGCGCCATCGAAATGGATGTCGTCTCGCAGAGTTCGGTCGACGCTGCCATCGATAGCGTGATACGCACTCATGGGCACATCGATGTGATTGTGCACAACGCAGGTCACATGACATTCGGTCCGAGCGAGGCGTTCACGCCCGAGCAGCTTGCCGAACTATATGATGTAAACGTCTTAAGCACCCAGCGGGTGAATCGAGCCGCGCTGCCGCACATGCGTAAGCGGGGAGAGGGCCTGCTGCTGTGGATCTCCTCGAGCAGCGCACGCGGTGGCACGCCGCCTTACTTGGGGCCGTACTTCGCCGCGAAAGCGGCGATGGACTCACTCGCGGTGACTTATGCCGGTGAGGTGGCCCGCTGGGGCATCGAAACCTCGATCGTTGTGCCAGGCGCCTTCACCAAAGGTACCAACCACTTCCTGCACGCCGGTGCGCCAGCCGATCAGCTGCGCGCCGAGGAGTATGCCAAGGGTCCCACGGCATCCATTCCCGACGATATCCTGAAAGGGTTGACTGCCCTCGAACCGAAGGATGCAGACCCTACGGAGGTCGCTCGAGCAATCGTGAAGGTCATCGAGACGCCCGCCGGCAAGCGACCGTTCCGCGTCCACATCGATCCCTCTCAGGATGGTGCCGAGATCGTCAACGGTGTGGCGGATCGCGTCCGTAGGGAACTCTTACGCCGCATGGGCCTGCAAGACCTCTTGAGTCCGCCGCATCAGTTGCCCTCAGGTGGCATATGAACCACCTCAATACTTTGCTGAATACCGGCCGCATTCTTGCAGCCTCCCTAGTTGCCTTCGGGCTCGCGAGTGCGGGTGCACCGGCCGCCCGTGCTGTTGATCACTCACTGGAGTACAAAGCCATGTCAATGAAAGACGATCTTGCCCATCGCTCCCCGGACATCCACTGGCCCACCGGCTTCGAACCGGAGAAGGCTGACCTGTTCGCCCACAATGAGCTGATCATCAATGCGTCTTGTGAGCGGGTTTGGACACATATCATCGAAGCGACCCAGTGGCCGACCTGGTACCCCAACTCCAAGGATGTCGAAATTCAGCGCGGGGATCCGGTGCTCCGGGACGGCAAGGTGTTCCGGTGGACCACGTTCGGCTTGGCGATCGAAAGCAAAGTGCATGAGTATGTATTGAACCAGCGCCTGGGATGGTACGGCTACGCGCCAGGAGCCCAGCCGAGCTTCTATCACTCCTGGTATCTGGAGCCTCGTGGCGCCATGTGCCACGTCGTGATGGATGAGGCCGGGGTTGGAAAGGATGCGGCGGGCCTTCGCAAGAGTGATGAGACGCTCATGCACCGCGGACATGATCTCTGGCTGGCGACCTTGAAGTGGGTGGCCGAGGCGAAGTGAGGTCCACGTGATTCATGAGTGCTCTGAGGCATGTGCGCCCGTCGCGAAACGCTTTTGTTGAAGCAACGCGGCTATTTTCTGCGCCGATACCGACGCAGTTCTAGGTGCAGACCCAGCTACTATTACGCCTGATAAGGCTTCGCATATCAGCCGCAACGATTGCTGACGAATGCGGCGAGCTGCGGTAAACCAGGGCTGATGGCTAGGTTGTTTGAAAGCGGACAGTCCGGGAGCTGAATATATGCGGCACGGCCGCGAGCTATTTGATACAGAGATCCTTGCGTTTCTGCAGCCAATCCCTGACCAGCTCGCGTAGAACCGCCAGATAGCGCATCGAGAGACGATGTATACCGCCACTGTCATTCGATCCCAGTTCCGCAGTGCCGTCGAAGCGCCACAAGATCATCGTTGCTCCGGCATGGATGCCGGGCACGGTAGAGCCGGTCACCGTCGCGGTATCCCGCAGTGGCCGAACGACGCCCTTGTGGATCGTGTGAACCCTGCGCTCATTGAAGAACTTCATTAGCGGGGCATCTGCCGAGTGCATTAGCTCGGCCATGCGTGTCTCGTACCATTGGGTGAGAGTGGGATACGGTCCCGACTCTTTCTGCATAACAAGCGTGACGCTGCGGCCCATGTCGATCATTGCGTTGATGCACGAACGGACAATCGCCTCGTCGTCGGCATTCGCGGCTAGATCGAATTGCGTAACGGCGTCCTGCAGTTTCGTCTCGGTGTCCGTCATATCTCGCTCCGACAGGCCTCGCCTCGCTGACTCGGCCAGAACGCCAGCTCAGCGCATGTTCGAGGAATGGTTGGCTGAGGTCCTTGGTCTGAGTCTGTCGATGACGACGCAATAATTCAATTCGCCGAATCCCCGTTCAAGTCACTCCCCCGGCGTGAGTCGATAATATTACAGACCAGGTTGCCGCAATGGCTCATTTCAACAGGAGGCGATGATGGCGAAGATGCTCGTTTTGTATTACTCGGCTTACGGACACATTGAGAAAATGGCCCAGGCGGTTGCGGAAGGTGCCCGGCAGACACGGGCGACCGTGCACATTGCGCGCGTTCCGGAGACGGTCCCAATCGAGGTCGCGACAGCGGCGCATTTTAAGCTTGACCAGGCGGCGCCCATCGCCGCTGTTGCTGATCTGTCTGGCTATGATGCAATCGTAATCGGAACCGGCACACGCTTTGGCAGAATGTCTTCGCAAATGGCGAGCTTTTTGGACCAAGCAGGGGAACTTTGGGCACGAGGCGCACTGCACGGCAAGGTGGGTGGGGCTTTTACCTCATCAGCGACCCAACACGGCGGCCAGGAGACCACCTTATTCTCAATTATTACGAACCTCTTGCATTTTGGGATGGTGATCGTCGGCTTAGACTACGGTCACGCGGGCCAAATGACCTTGGCCGAAGTGACTGGGGGCAGCCCCTATGGCGCCAGCACCATCGTGGGCCGCGACGGGTCGCGCCTGCCCTCGGAGAACGAATTGATCGGTGCTCGCTACCAGGGACGTAAGATCGCAGAGACGACAGCAAAGCTTTTTCCATAGCCGAGAGGCGTTTCCGGCGCTCGCGGTATCAGCGGCGATGCGCCGAGAGCGCTACCCCGTAAAGCAGGGACAACCGAAGCTCCACTTGTCGCCGCTGGACTGGATCACCTGAACGTGAGCGTGACCCTTGTCTTCGCGGCCTATTGAGGCTGCGGCGGTTTGGGCCTTCGAAAATCCTGGCGTGAAATGCCCAACGGGACTCCAATCTGGGCTCGCCCGAAGATCGGGCGGCGAGAATTTGGAGTAAGGCCCGGCCGCATATACGATTCGGCCACCCACCACCGTGAGCAGACTCTCGATCGCCATGATGCCCTCATCCGGCACAGCGAAGTAATCCGCATCGAGTATCGCGAAGTCGGCAAACATGCCACGCTCAAGCCGGCCCTTGATTCCCTGCTCCTTCGAGAACCAGGCCGAGCCGTCCGTCATGAGCTTCAGTGCCTCCATGCGCTCCAGACGGTTGTGATCCGCGGCAATTTCCATGCCGCCGACAGTTTTTCCCGTCGTCAGCCAGTACAGTGTGACGAACGGATTGAAGCTGGAAATCCGAGTAGCATCAGAGCCGCCCCCCACGGGCAGGCCCATGGCGAGCATTTTCTTGACGGGAGGGCGCGCCTCTGCAGCCGGTCGGCCGTAGCGGCGGATAAAGAACTCACCCTGATATGCCATGCGGTGCTGAATGGCGATTCCTCCCCCAAGCCTAGCCACGCGTTCGAGCGAACGGTCGCTGATGGTTTCTGCGTGGTCGAATACGATGCCCAGTGGCGCGAGCGGGATTTCGGAATTGACGCGTTCGAACACATCCAGGAAGCGCGAGATGGTCTCATCGTAAGTGCCGTGAATTCTGAAAGGCCACTTCTTGGCGGCGAGCAGCCGGATGATCGCTTCGAGCTCCGACTCCATGACCAGGGGAAGGTCGTCGCGCGGACGCAAAAAGTTCTCGAAATCCGCACCAGACCAGACAATATTCTCGCCGGCGCCGAATCGCCGCAGATACGCATCCCCTTGTCCAGCTTCAGAGCCGGTCGTCCATCGTTGGTAATCTTGCAGCTCCTCACCTCGACGTTGCGCAAAAAGGCTGTAGGAGATTCGCACCGTCATATCGCCGCGCATTCGCAAGCCCTCGATCACTGCATAGTCTTCAGGGTAATTGAGGTTGCCGCCTCCGGCATCGCTCACACTGGTAATTCCCAATCGATTAAGCTCGCGCATGAATTGTCGCGTCGAATTCTCCTGATCGGTCAGGGAGAGCGGCGGAGCTCGCGCGATCGTGCTGTAGACGACGAACGGGCTCGGCTCAGCGAACATCAATCCGGTGGGTTCGCCGCGTGCGGTGCGCTGGATCATCCCACCCGCCGGGTTGGGCGTGTCGCGGTCGATGCCCAGCGCCCGTAAGCCGGCTTTGTTAACCATGATTGCGGCGTAGTGAATATTGATGAGGCAGGGCACTTCACCGGTCGCCGCGTTTATTTCATCGAGGGTCGGCAGCCGTCCTTCCTTGAATTGAAACTCACTGTAGCCTCCGACAACTCGTACCCATTGAGGCGGCGGAGTGCGCTGGGCCTGCTGTCGCAGCCGCGACATCGCCTCCGATAGCGTGTTGATGCCATCCCAGCGCAGTTCCAAATTGAAGTTGAGCCCGCCACGGATGAGATGCATATGACTGTCATGAAGGCCCGGAATGACGGTCCGACCACCGGCGTCGATCACTCGGGTCGAAGGGCCGAACCAGCGTGCGATCTGCCGTTCGTCATCGGTTAAGCAAAGAACCAAACCGTCTCTGACCGCCAGATGGCGTACAAAGGGTTGCAAAGGATTGAGAGTGGCGACACGTCCGTTCTTGATGACAAGATCCGCATACGCATCGTTGCTCGCCCAGTCTTCGACGCATTGATCCATGGGCATGGCTAGCTTCCGTGTCGAGGATCATCGTTCGGATTGACATAGGTCGTGCCGGACGGTCCGACCGATGTACATTCGACGGTGGCGCCCTCCGATTCGGTGCCGGCGAAATGATGCACATTCGCAGGTTCCGTGTAATGGCTGCCGGGCGGTAGTGCTTTCAGCGCTGCCTTGTTAAATGTATCGCCGTAGCCGAAATACCAAACGCCGACCATGACAAAACACGATCGATTGTCCGGGTGCCAATGTGCGGGAATGGCGGCATTGGGACCGACCTTGAACATGATGGAGTACAGAGTGGCTCTCGATCCGTCCCCGTAGATGATCAACGACTGAACGGCGCCTTGCATGGAGGAACCTGGCGCCTCGTTTCCGGTGGCCGGCCAGTGAATTTCCGAGGGCGTTAGTCGAGTAGGTCCGCCGCCACCCTGCGCGGCGCAGAAGCCTGCGGCGCTGAACATGGCGAGGACAAACACTCGCATTAACGGAAATCGACTGCGCGAACTTGCCTTCATGATTACCGAACTCCTCTATTGATTGCCAAACGACCCGATCACTTGGCGAAGAGCGCCGCTTGGGTCATGCTCCGACAAACCGTGCCCGACCTTGACCATCCTCTCCAAAAGAGCCCACCAGACGACTGCGGCCGGTGTGCCACGGTTCAATGTCACATGGAGGGCAGGTAGCGGCTTGACCAAATGTCTGCCCTTTTGAATTCACGTTGTACGGGCGGGCGCTGGGGCGCTGCCTCGCCGAATTGGAGGGGTGCGCTATTATGCGGAGGCGTCGATTCCGCGAACGAGGACGCACGGTACTGCATCTTGCGGCGCTCGAATCCGCATTCATCATCGGAACGGAGATCATCACCGACGGCGGGATGAGTCAGATCTGATAGTTAATGGGTGCCAGTGAGCTCCACACACCATTGGCGATCGGCCAGTGCTAAAGCCGCACCAGTCCTCGGCGAGTGGCTACTGCGATGGCTTCCGTGCGGCTCAATACGTTCAACTTCGCGAAAATACTGCGCAAGTGCGTCTTTACTGTCGCTTCGCTGATTAGAAGGCACGCGCCAATATCGCGATTGCCCTGGCCCTGTGCAAGTAGCGTCAACACTTCCAACTCTCGGCCGGTTAAGACTTCGCTCGACATCCCGGCCGCGAGCTTTGCCACAAGCGCGGGGGGAATACAGGTCTCGCCAGCATGCACTCTGCGAATGGTATTCAAGAGTTCTTCGCGCTGCGCGTCTTTTAAAATGTAGCCACGGGCGCCGGCGCGGATCGCCTGTGAAACCTCATTGTCCGTATCAAAGGTCGTCAGCACGACGATTCGCGCAAGCGGATCCTCACCGCGGATTTGCTCGATGGCACCTACGCCATCAAGTACCGGCATGCGAAGGTCCAATAAAGTGACGTCCGGTCGCTCACTGCGCCACAGACTCACGGCGCTCTTTCCAGTATCCGCTTCCGCTACGACGCTCATGTCAGGCTGGCGATGAATGATCGCCGCGAGTCCTTCGCGTACCGTCACATGGTCATCCGCAATCAGAACGCGGATCGCATCTCTCGAACTCATCGAACTGACGCCCTGTCGACGCCGATGAGTGGCAGAACGATCGTCATGACGGCGCCCTCATCGATTGCGCTTTGAATAGAGAGCCGACCCCCCATCGACTCCACCCGTTCCTGTATTCCAACGAGACCGAAACCATCGTACCTGGCAGTCGGAATGAACCCACACCCGTTGTCGCGCACCGTAAGAGTGACCGCTTCGCTAGCAAAATTGAGCTCCATGGCGAACTCGCTTGCCTGCGCGTGTCGCACCACGTTGGTCACCGCCTCTTGGCCGATCCTAAGAAGATTGTCCTCCCAGTCGTGTGGCAGGGTTACAGCGTCTCCTCGCACCTTAAACCGCGCCCGCAAGCTCGTTCGGGCAGTCATCTTGTCAACCATTTCGCTCATTGCCGTGGTCAGGTCTTGATCTTGAAGCACCTGTGGCCGAAGCGCCTGTACGGAGCGTCGCGCTTCGTTGAGGCTGTCGCGAGCGAGATCCACGGCGCGCGACAGGTGATCACCAGCCTCCAACCCGAGGCCTTTGGATGTCGCATCGCCGGCGGCCTCTAGCTGCACAATCACGCCAGTCAGTCCTTGGGCCAGGGTGTCGTGGACATCGCGCGCGATTCGATTGCGTTCGGCGGTAACTGCCGCTTGGCGGCTTTGCGCGGAAAGCCGACTGAATTGAATCATCAACATCGCCTGATTGGCGAGCGCCTGAGCAAGCTCCAGCTCTTCGGCGCCGAAGGCGCGCTTTTCAGTGAAACGCAGGCCGATCGCCCCTTCAAGTCGCCCGCATACCGACATTGGCACGAGCAGCACGGTAACGATTCCGAGCGGCAGCAAGCGATCGCGCAGAGAAAAGGCGGCCACTGTTCGTATGTCTTCGATGACGCTGGGCTTGCCCGTGCGAAATACCTCCGGCCATGGCCAACTGTCCTTCATCGGCAAGGATAGATCCATACCGTCAAATCTCGGATCGGTCTTCGGGACCAGGCGACCTTCCTCCAACGCGAACTCCAATCCAATCGCGGCAGTCAAATCATCTCGACACCAGACACTGATGCTGTGCGCGGCAAACCGCTCTGCGATCGTGCGCAAAATATGCCCTATCAACCGGTCGGGTGTAGTCTCGACGGCCAACGCATCGAGTGTGCTTTTAAGTGCCTCGACCTGTCCACGAGACAGCTCCTCCGAGGCACGAAGTGCCTGCTCGGCTGCTTTACGGGCCGTGATATCCAATACCACCCCGAGCATTCGGGTGGCCCGGCCTTCCAACGATCGGTAGATGCTGCCGCGCGCCGTAAGCCAATGAACGCTGCCGTCAGGCCATATCACTCGAAACTCCTGTTCCCAGGCCATTAACGCATCCACAGCCGCTTGCATACTATTCTGAACAAGTGCCCGATCCTCCGGGTGGATATGTCCCAGGAATGTTGCAACACCCCACTGCGCATCAGGAATCGGCGTCTCATAGCCGAAGCATCGATCGTGCCGCAGCGATCGCCGGGAGGTGTCATGGATGAGATCAAGATCCCAATCACCGATATGTCCCGCCTCAAGCGCGAATTCGAGCGATACCTTGGTCGCGCGTACGGTTTCTTCAGCGTTTTTTAGGATTTGCTCCGCTTTTTTGCGATCAGTAATGTCCATCACGATGCCAAGCATACGCGTCGCGAGTCCTTCTTCGCGATGGAAGACTTTGCCGCGCGCGGCGAGCCAGTGCTCACTGCCGTCCGGCCAGATCACCCGAAAGTCGCATGACCAATTGACTCCTGCTTCCACAGCGCGACTGAAGCTCGTTTGAACCAGTTCCCGATCTTCCGGATGCAGATGATTGCTAAAGACTTCGAAGCCCCATTCCGCTTCGGGAATCGGATGGTCGTACCCGAAGCATTGATCGTGACGCAAGGATCGGCGAGAAGTGTCATGCACCAAGTCCAAGTCCCAATCACCCACTAGCCCCGATTCGAGGGTGAATTCCAGCGCAAGTCGGGTCTGCTCGATCAATACTCTGTCCGTGATGTCCACCA
>Ga0209038_10000574_pt1 | contig 11047 bp, 12 predicted proteins | sample BogFormECP03_OM3_FD_188237 | JGI IMG/M metagenome (GOLD analysis project Ga0209038, IMG submission 188237) | Bog forest soil microbial communities from Calvert Island, British Columbia, Canada - ECP03_OM3 (SPAdes) (version 2) | ecosystem: Environmental > Aquatic > Freshwater > Wetlands > Bog ...
CAACGGTGTAATTGAAGCTCCAGCCGAGAGTAACTGACGCGGCGTGGGCGACGACGGCCGTCATCAATTGCGCCACGAGTGCCAGGCCGATGAGCGCGACGCTGCCAAACCTGCTGAGAAGTGTGTGTTTCGTTTTCATGTGGGATGGCTCCTTAAATTGAATTGCAAATGCTGCAAGTGCGGGCCGGCGCTAGCGCAGATCGCCGAAATTCGTGAGGTCGCGCGCGGGGCGCAGGCGCATCGCGCGCAGCCAGTGATAACGCGCCGAAGACGTCCACCACACGCGAAAATCCGTGAGGTTCCAGGTCATTTGCACCTGCTTGCTGAAGTTGAATTATCTGTAGCGCGCTGCCCTTGCCAGCACCTGCGCCGCATAATCGGGATTGCCGCCGCCGTTCCAGAGTGTAAGGCCGCGCGGCACATTGCCCGCGCCGGCGGCCAGCTTCGCAGCTAGCACTGTGCATCCAATCGCCAAACCCACTGCCGGATCGCACATTGAGCTGAGAAACGGTCCCTGGAAGCCGTGTTCGCGTGCCACCTGACCCATTACCTGCAACAGCCCCCAGGAAATCGAGCGAGCAATTTCCTCTGTGGGAGGCAGTTCCAGGGGCGCCACGTAGCGGGCGCGAAATCCCGGCTCGTAGCGGATCGCATGAGCGTCCCATGCGGACTCCTGCTCGACGACGGCGCACACTAGCGCCGGATCCAAGCCGTGTTCGTAGGCGATGGTGCGGGCCAGAGTGACGATTTCAGTGGTGGGGGCCATTCAGATCCACCCAGCGGATGGGCGGCTCCGCCGGAGTTTCAATTCCCTTCTCGTCGCAGAGCTTTTCCAAAAGCCGGTAAATGTGCGGCAGATGGCTGGTGGCCATATCCTCGACAAAAGTGCGGGTCATTTCGTCATTGCGAATGCGGCGGTAGAGCCAGCGCAAGAACAAGACGAACTGGACCAGAGAAGTGAGAGCCACTGTCCACCAGTAGGGATCGATGAGTTCGCGCATGAACGTAGTGATCCCCATGGATAACTCGTCGTTTTTGTAATGGCACCTTTTGGACGCCGATACTGGTGCGGCAACAATCGGCGGTTTGAATGTGTATCGCTTCATCCCGAGAGCAGCGAGAGCGGGTGGGTCGCGCCGCGAACGGCTATCCGAACAACGACGCGATGCCACTGCCGAGTCCGAGCATGCTGCCCAGGCCAGCGGTGGATGATCCGGTGGAGGCGCGCTGGCGCACACCGAGCAATTCCGAAGGCACGCCCATCGCTTTGCCCAAGAGGTTCGTGTCCACTCCATAGGTCTGGCCGAGGGCGCTGAGACCGGCAAGTTGCTCCTTCAATTGCTGGTTGGCAAAGGTGATTTGGTTCTGCTGCGCTTGCGACGCGTCGGTCTGCGCTTGTTCGCGGCCCAGTTGCGCGGTCAAGTCACCGTAGCCGGCGGAATTGTTGGTCGCGGCGGTGCGGTTCGCGGCCTTCTCTTGCAGCGCGTTAAAGGCGGCGTTCGCTGCGCCCAGGCTCTGCTGAGTGATGGCCGACTGCTGCTGCGGCGTGTATCCCTGGCTATTGAGCAGGCTCTGGATGGTGGGCATCAGGAGCGAGCGATCCTGCGAGTCGGACTGGCTTTCCTGCGAGATCGCCTGGTTCTGCTGCGCGAGTTGCTGGTCGGTAAGATTACGCGTGGTCTGCTGTGCTCCGCGGGACATAGGCTACCTCCGTCAAATTATTTTGGTGGATGATGAAACGATTCGAAGTGGAACTGCACTACTGGGCAATGGATTTGTGATGCGTTCCAGTTAGGCCGGGCCCGGCATAAAACATTGTTGTGCGGCGACGGACTTCTTTGTGCGGCGGACTGCTATTTTTGATGTGGTCGCAGGCGGAAGCAATAGGGCGTCCATGCGTCGTCGCGGATCCAGCCCAGGGATGCGAGCCTGCGGCCAAAGCGTTTGGCGATGGGTGGCGGCAGCCAGGCGTGGGCGTCGTCCAGGCCGCGCGCCAGGAGATCTTGTTCGCCCGCTTTATGCAGCGCTAGCAATTGCGCGTAACGTTCCTGCGGATTCCCAGCTGGCTTGGTTGTTGCCACATCACGGTTGAGCAGCAGATACATTTCGCACGTCAGGCGCGCCAGGGACGCCATCACCACCTGCCCGGCGTCATCTTCCAGCACCAGTTTCGAGACAAAAATCGGATCGCGCAGATCCGGAAACGGGTAGTCGAATCCTTGGCTGGCGTGCGCGCTGCGAAGCGCGTCGAGGTCAGCGGCGGTGTAGGGACGGATTCGCACAGCTATCGAGTGGTTGCGGTTAGAACATGCAATGCTTGGTTGACGAGCCGAAGAGTTTCCTTGCGCGCTTTTCCACGGCAACAGTGCTAACTGCCGGAACTTTTCAGTGAGACGGCTCTCTCGGCTCGTCGTGTTGAGATGTGCCTTTCCTAGTGCGCTCGCGGGTGACTGCCGCGTCGACTTCAGCTTGGGAAGGGGCTGGCGAGATCCACAGCGTCTCATGGAGCCAGTTTTTTTTGTCGGCGCAGATTTCCTCGTCATCAAGGTAAAGTGTCAAGGTGCTGCCGGAAGTGGGCGGAAATTTGTCCCGTGGCTCTCGGATAAGCACCGCCAAGTCTTTCGTAAATTCGAATATCCTAGCTACTTCGCCCACGGGCAATTTGTAAATCACCTGGCCCGATCCTTGAATCAAGTTAGGACGAATATATAAACGGATCTTGTATCCACGCGGCGTCAGTGCCTCGATATCGATGTACGCGCCCTCAAACTGGTAATCGTAGATCTCGTCCCGAATGGCGGTCTTCACCGCGTTAATCTCCTGTGGAGTAATCGGCCGGTCGCTTTGTTGGCCGTACGCGGGTAAAACTAACCAAAGGCACACTGCAAAGGCCCCGACCAACCGCAATCTCCCCATTTCGCCCCCGAATCCTCAGTACCTTCGCCGCACCGTATATGTTCTGATCGTGACTTGGGCGCCCCGCGGGACATCTCCTCCGCCGGCGGTATTCACAAACGGCCCGTAGTGCGAGGTCTCCCGGTCGTCGGTGGCCCAGTGAGGACGGCTGACACCTGGATAATCCAGAAAAAAGTGTACCGCGCCGTACGTATCGTCAGTGGACGTCGCGGCCTCACGTACAGCATCTTGCGAGTCGGTTCACGCACCCTTCGCCGCAGCATCTGTAAGAATGGACCGCGCCGCAGACAGGGTCAAGATGTCCGTTACCGTCGCGGGTGGCTTTGATATACCCTCACCGTTACTTATCGCGTGAGCCAGTGCGACCCGGGCATCGTGTAAGTCCTCCGCCGTTCCGTTTCCGTTTGAAGGTCGGAGTCCAGAAGTTTCATTAAAGATTATCCGGGCGGCTTTGTTTCCGGGTCTAGCATTGCCTCGGACGGTGGACCGTGTGGCACGTTTCTGGTTTTTGGCTCGCGCCGGTTCTGCCCGTGTGTCCTGGATTAGAACGTGGTTTCCGTCAATCGTTACCCAGCGGCCATCCTGATCGTCTTGCGTATGATCTTGGCCCCGTGTGACGCGTGCAGATTTGGAACAATGCCACCGCGGCGGGCGTCTTCCACCGCCCGACCGTAAGCCGGATTCATGTAAAACTTGCCGTTAATGAAGGGCATAACGGTCCTCTCGCCGAAAAACTGGCAGTCTCGCAATTGAACCCGTCAAAACACTCGATGCCGGAGAAGTGGATGCACGCGAGCAACCACTTCTGCTGCGTCGAAGGTTGTTGCGCCCGGCAAGACACCGTACGCCGCGAGCGCTGCCTGGACTTCTGCGGGGATCGGACGTTGCGACAGGGGATGCGGGAGCGCCTGGAAGTCTGCGTCATCTTCGAGAGCGAGGTGCGCACCTTCGTCGGCTTCAATCAGGGCGAGAATCTGCGCGGTTGCGGGAACGGCCATCTCAGACGCGTCCGGTTCGCAGATCGCCGGTACTGGCTCGCCGTTGGGCACAAGGGCTAGCCAATGCGAGTTGCTTAGGCGCGCGGAGTGTCGCTGCAGGGCGCCGAGCGTAGTGAGGTAGTATGCTTTTCCCGTCATGGAATGGTTGTGCGGACGTCTTGCTGCTTTTGCGATTTACGCGTGTGGCGCCGTCGGAAAAAGCCAGCCGGACGCTGGCGCTACGCTACGAACTGAACGTGTAATTGTGAGTCAGTACGGACGCAGCGTGGCGTCCTGCGTAGAATTCGTGAATCGGTTCGCAGCTTACCGTGACTTTCTGCGAGTCCTCGCAGAGCGCTTCGATTTTGCGCAGCGTTAAGCGCCCGAAGCGGCCCACCAGAATGTCGGACATGCACAGTCGTTCCGCGCGCATTGGGGAACCGTCTGCTAGCGTGAATATGTGGTGCGGCGTCACGTCCAGCGATTCTTCGTTGGAGAAATGCAGGCGGATGAAGGTGTCCGCTTCGCGCACTTCCAGCCTTGCGAGGCGCGTCCAGCCTTCGCCTGCCGCGGTGCCTGGGCAGCGCAGGTGCTCGCCGGGCTTGCAAGTTTCGATCGTTACGGTGCCGCGCTCCTGCGTGAGCACCATCGTTCCAGCGCGCAGGCAGCTTCCGCTGCCGCCGCCTGAACCGCCGCCTGCGCCGGATGTGGTAGTCGCAGCCATCATCGCGCCTTGCGACAGCGGAATCAGGCCTTGCAGAGATTGCTGCTGCGCCGCGGTGTTCGTTTTGGCGGTGAAGGCGTTCGCCGGAGTGCCGGCGCTGCTTGCGAGCCCGCCAACCCACGCGAGCGCCAGCGCGGAATCGTCCCAGTACGGATAAAAATAGTACGTAGAGCCGGGAGTTAGGCCTGTGACGGTCAGCGACCCGTTCGCGACCGCTGTTGTGGTGCCATCTGCGCGCGCGATCGTCAGTGCGGACCAGCTCCAGGTGATTGTGGTGGTGGCGGAAACATACGCGAATGCACCGGACCAGGTGGGCGGGACCGAGCCTTTCATCAGCACGCCGGTCTTGGTGGGGTCAATCTTCCCTGCCGTGGTCGCGCCTGAAGTGACGCGCGAATAGTTCACGCCGTCGGTGATTTGATTGTCCAGGCTCCAGCCCTGGTTCGGGCCCAGCGACGCTCGGGCGATCGCCGTCAGCGCTTCGTAGAGATGTGGATTTTCTTTCCGCAGCGCTTCGATTTGAGGAACATTCAGCATGCGATCCTTTTACTCTGCCTGAAGATCTTGGATGGGTTTTGGTGGTCTGCGGGCAGGTCAGTTCGTACCGCGCACGACTGCGAAGGGATCCGGTTTGGCCCAGGGCACGAGTTTGGTCAATGCAAACCAGGAGCCAACCGCGTTTGTGCCGACTTGATAGGAGACGCGCTCGGCCAGCACATTCGTGAATTGCTCCATGTCGCGAGAGGCTGGTGCACCTAGCGTCCAGGCGCCGAGCGTAGCGGAGGTAACGCTGCCGGGCAGCACTGCCGAGAGCGCGAGCGAGCCAGCTCCTTGCACGTAGCCGGTGAGATAACCGAACAGATTCCGGCCGCTCAAGCCGGTCGCTGCCAAAAATGCGGTGGAGTAAAATGAATTGATGGCGACGCCATCATCGGAATACTGACCTTCGACGGGCGAGTAGATTTTCCCGCTGGAATTATTCGAGCCGAGAAATATCTGCGCTACGCCCGTCGAACGTTCGATCAATCCGCAAGAATTCGCCGCGATCGTCCACGACGCCCATTTTCGTCCGCGTTCCGGGGTCGTAAGCACCGCGACCAGCGGATCCTGCATTCCCTCGGTGTAGTCCAGGACCAGCACCTGGCTCGGCTGGGTGGCCGAACCCATCGGCACGCCCACCAGAATCCGTTTGTGCTGGGTATCCACCTGAACCCATAGCCGCTGTCCGTATTGCCAATTGATCGCATCCCAGGTGGGTTGAATTTCCTGCGAAAGCTTGATGGGTTCGCTGCCGTCAAAATAATAGAGTCCCGAACGGCCGGCGATCACCACCCACTCCTCACCGTATCCGATGCCATGCGCCGAAGGCGTGCCCACCTTGTTCGACACTTCCGAGACCTGCCACAGCGCCGGCTCGTTCACTCCATCGGTGGCGGTAACGTAGAGCGAGCGCTCTTTCGCGAAGTACAAATTACTCCGCAGCGTGAAAGCCGCGCGAATTCCCTGCCCGTTGTTCTCAGCGATGCTCTGGATGCCGGTGACGCCATCGTAGCTTTCCGGTTCCTCGGTGGAAGATGCGCGCACGAGCGACGCGTTCTGCGCCGCGTAGGTGGGAAATACCTCGATGCAGTCAACATAGAACGACTCACCGCTGGGCCCCGGCACACCGTCGGCGTAAACGCGCAAGGTCAGATCCGAGGGCAAGGCAGTCTGCGGCGTAAATAAGTCGGTCGTGAATTCGGCGTAAGCCGTGGTGACCTGCGCGGCCGTGACCGCAATTCCCGTGGCGAGCTGCCCAGCCGTTGGACTAAAGGCATTCACCCGCAACGTGCCGGCATTGAGGCCGGAACTACGCGCGATGCGCACGCGTACGGAATAATCGGTATTGTTCAGTAGGAGTGGATCGCCGTTAACGTCCGCAATCGCATTCTGTGAAATGTAGCCGCGCTCGGCCGTGACTCCGTCAGCGGTGATGCGAAACGCATCGCCCCACACGGCGTTGGACGGCTCGCGCGCGGCGCCGCCGCCGAAGGACGGATCCAGGACCCACCCCAGCGGACGGCCACTGCCCGATGCGTCCCACCCTCCATCGAACGAAAGATTCCGCCAGTTGTCCATCTTGGCGCGTTCACCCCACCAGAAAAGGCGCTCCACGTACGGCACCACGCCCAATTGGTTGGGCAATTCGATCTGGCTGAACAAGTAGTCCATGCTCACACCGCTGAGTAGTATCGTATCCGTGAAATCCACGACGAGCGACGTCGTGATGTTGTCGTCGATCGTCATCGTTGCGGGCACTTGATAGAACGTCGCGCCGCCGCTACCGGTGAATGCCAGGAGCCGCTGCACGACGTTCGACGGACCCGTTGGAATATTCGTGACGATCGCTTGCTTTCCTCCCGCGGCCGTCCAGGAAACTGGCGGCGAAGGCGCGGTCCAGTAGCCTTGACGCGTCACGAAAATCACCGAGCACTGATGCACACCTGGCGAGATATTTCCGGTTGTGGTTGCGTCCGCCACCGCCGGTCCCTCGGCCGGACCAATCTGGCTGACGCGGTCGAAATTCGTGTCGTCGTATTGCCGCGGCAGGTCCTGGCCCATTAACCCGTCGGAGAACGCCATATACTCGCGCCCGAACTGCGTGGCGGAAGCCAGCAGCGCGTTCGGAATCACTCCAGAGGCGGCCAGGGAAAGCACGCCGGGCGACAATTCCTTGTAAATATCGCCCACTGAATCCAAGACGAGAAATCGCTGTATCAGGTTGGTCGTCGCGTAGGTTTTCACGCCGTTGATTTGTGGCGTGCCGGTGAGCACCGGAAATTGCGACACCAATCCTGGCCGCGTCCGCACGCCACCCGGGAAAAATTCCACGTCCCCGAGGCTCGGCGACATTCCCGCCGGGACGTCCGAAGGATCGAGGAGAGTTACCCAAGTGCCGAATACGTTCAACGGCAACGGAGAAAAGGATTCAATGGACATGATTTATCGAACCTTCGTGGTACGCCAATTCCTGATGCGGCGTGCCCGGTGTCATCGCGTGCAGGGTTGGAAAAAACGCGCGCTTACTGAAGTTTCTTGAAGATCCCGTAAAACGTAATCGTATCCGCTGTGATTGCTCCCGGATACGCCCCGGCCGCCAGCTCTGGAAACGCGCCGGCGGCGCTTCCCTGCTGAAACACTTTCACTTTGTTCGAATTGATCGCCGCGCCGGGATAGAAGACGTAATCGTAGCCAGCTAGCCCGTCCATCCAGGCAGTGCCCTGCACCGGCGGCTGATCCGATGCGATAAGCGGAACTTGCGAGAGATCGAGCGTGTCGCCGCTGGTGGTGTAATTTCCCGTCGCTGCAATGGTGCCGCTCACGTGGATGCGTTTTCCATCGTCCCATGTGTCCACTACTGAAAATGTCAGTGCCATGTTTCCTCCGTTTCGTTCGTCGCCACGCCGGTCGTCAGGACCTGTTGGTGTTCGGCCTGGGCTTCGGCGGGTGAAGAATCTTGCGTTTGAGCAACATTTGCGGCGCGCCAGCGCCAGGCCCGCATCCGGTTTGCTCGCGCCAGGACCCGCGGACCGCCGCTACAAAAGCTTGCGGTTCACTGTTATGATGTTCAATTCGTGACGCAACCCGAAAGCCTGCAGTTGAATCCTAAGCGTCGAAGTTCTGGCCAAAGTCCAAGAGGGGGAACCTGGTGCGGTTACTGAGAATTCTCTGTGTCCTGGCGGTGATGAGTTTCGCGGCGCTTGCGCTGGGCATGGCACTTCGCGATCCCGCGAATCGTTCGCACGCCCAAAACCAGGTCGAAATTCAGGCGAGCACCGCCGCGCCAGCTCAATCCAGTTCATTGGCCGCATCGTCAGCCACCGGCCCCGTGTCGTCCACTGGTGCCGCCGCGGCTGTGGTGGCGGCGAATGTCGGAATCCGCACTTTGGCCGTCGTGCCCCAATATTCTGAGGCCGTGGCCGCGAGCAGCACAGCGGCACCTGCGGAGTTGTACCTCACTTCCGTTGACCGGCCCGACCAGGTATTTTCGTATCTCGTTCGCGCCACGCCGAACGCTGCGCCGGCCAATGCAGCCAAACTCCTGGCTATCGTCGCGGCGGGAGTGGGCACGGTCGGCTCGATCGGTGACGGTGGCGCCGCCAGTGCCGCCGAACTCGATCTTGCCCTGACGGATTTCGCGATGCGCAGCGAAATCGCCGTAGCTCCCGACGGCACACTTTTCATCGCCGACACGGGCAACGCTACGATCCGCACCGTCGCCGGAGCCGCAACGAGCGAGCCGTCCATCATCCGCAGTGTGGCGGGACGCTGGGCACCGCGCCAAAACGTGGAACTGACCGAGCCGTTCGGAGTGGCGCTGGACCGCAGCGGAAATCTATTTATTGCCGACCACGGCGCGAATGCAGTAATCGAGATGTATGGCGCCGCTTCGCCCAAGGCCGGCCAACTGGAAGTGCTTGCGCACATGGTCTCGCCCGCGGCCGTTGCGGTTACGCCCGACGGCAACACCGTTTTCGCGGCCTCGCCCGACACCGGGGTCGTCGTAGCCGTTGACACGCGAACACATGTGCTGCGCAGCGTTGCGGTAAACTCCGCGCCGCTGTTCGCCGCTGCGCCGGCAAATTCGACTGGCGCGCGAATCATTCCCCAAGGGCTGGCCGTGGATGGCGCCGGAAACTTGTTCATTGCCTACACCGCCGCAGGGGGCAATACCGATCAGATCTTGCGTCTCGACGCGTTTTCCTCGAAGGTCACGGTCGCGGCGCGCGGCCTGAGCGCTCCTGGCAATATTTCCTTCGACGCACAGGGCGACTTGTTCGTGGCCAATCAGGGTATGCGGCAAATTTTAAAATTCACCGCGATGGGTGCGCCCGCCACTGGCGTTACGCTCACCGCGCCGGGCAACTGCACCAACGCCACGACAACATTTTGCGACCAGGTTATCGGCGGTACCAGCCCAACGGCGCCGTTCGAACTGAGCAACAATACCGGCAGCGCAATTACCGGCATCACCGCAAGCTTCTCGGCGGGCAACACCAGCGACTTCACGATCTCCAATTCTTCTTGCGCAACTTCGCTGGCTGCGAACGCTAGCTGCGCGTATAACGTAGCCTTCACACCTACCGCGAGCGCCACCACAGCGTGCACCGGCGGAGCCGCTGCCAATACTCGTTGCGCGACTTTGTCGGTGAACTACACCGGCGCTACTGCGCCGCTCACGGCCGAAGCCAGCGGCGTCGCCGATGACTACCAAATCGCGTGCATGACCACTTCAATTTTCACTTGCCCGCCGCCAACGAATGCGGCGACGTATCAAATTACAATCTCGCAAGGCTACCCGGCGACGTTTCAGCTGCAGATTGTGCCGGACGACACCTTCAACGGTTCGGTGACGCTGCTCTGCCCAACAAATCTGCCGTCCGCGCCGGCAGGCAGTGCCGGAAATCCAACGGTTTGCGGCATTTCGGCCGGCAGCACCGTTAGCCTGCCGCTTGCTAACACGATCACCTTGCCCGTGACGGCCGGAACCGCGGTGCCATTCAACGTCACGTTTCAGACCACCACAACGAGTGGCAAGCAATTCCCGGCCGCTGTGACGACCGCAGCGAAACGCATCGGCGCGCTCGCCGGATTTTTCTCTTCGCGCTCCGGCGGATCCGCGAACTCAGACCGCTCTGGCCGCGGGCCGAACCAGGCGGCGCCTGCGCTGGCGGTATCTGTTGTGCTGATCGCAGCTCTTTCCCTACTCGCGCTGCTCGCGCGTCAAAAGCGCTTGCCGCGCATGATCGTGGCCGTCACGTTTGGTGCCGCCCTCGCAATTTGCGCCGTTCTGGGCGGATGCGGTCACTCCAATTCAACCGCCAACGTGATTCCCTACACGCCAACGGGCACCTATCTACTCACGGTGCATGGATCCGTACAAAACGCTTCGCGCGGCTTCACCATGACGCTGGTAGTTGACTAGCGCCGCGCATTTCTGCCACATCCTCGCATCAGGCGCTCCGTGCCGTGCGTGAGCTCGCTCGTCCTACAGGTAAACGGTCCCCCGACGGTATCCGTAGGGTTTTCGTCGGCGCCCCGTCGTCTGCTCTGGACGTATGTAGCGATTGATCAAGTTTTCGATGGCGGTCTGTGCCGCGCCCAGCAGGTCCACAGCGAGTGCTCGTGCCCCGCGCGACCGTGCGGCGAGCGCGGCCGTGGCATATCCCAGTGCGTCGGTGGCCGAACGGATCTGTACCGGATCGGTGCCGAGCACCAGTGTCGCGAGCACCTTTTCATAGCGGACACGTACGGTGATGGATTGCGTCGCGCCAATCAGATTGATCTTGTCCTCTCGCCATTCCCACAACCGCATGTAACTGCTGGGCTGCAGGTTCAACATGCTGCCGCCGCTGGTGAATTTCTCCATGGGCACGAAGACGTCACCGGT